>ERZ889078.2475-NODE-2475-length-13108-cov-8.713246_pt1 | contig 13108 bp, 7 predicted proteins | sample MGYA00521266_ERZ889078 | MGnify/ENA primary metagenome ERZ889078 (study PRJEB32303, sample SAMEA104408618) | aquatic metagenome | biome: Brackish water; feature: Pelagic; material: water | place: Baltic Sea | collected 2014-06-16T06:34:00 | depth 76,534 m ...
TGTACTTGGTGAACTGAGGCACCGCGACAACCGCGAGGATGGCGATAATGGCGACGACGATCATGAGCTCGATAAGGGTAAAACCCTTGGTCTCTCGCATATGCTTAAACATGACTTCTCTCCGGGTAGAGTGCCTCGCCACAGCACGGCGGGGGACCTTAGTTGTTCATCGCGCCGTGCTGACGCGCTGTGTTGGAGATAAGTGCAGATCCGGTGCCAACGGCGCCCACAAACGTAGATATCTATGAGATTATATCGTTATTAAAATAAAGTCAGAAGCAGCGGCCTAGTCAGATGTGACGATTTATGTCGCTGCGCGGAGATGGGGTGACGGGATTTGTCACCGGCGACGCAATTCGTCAGTTCTAAGACGACCTCATCTCAGCCGTCGAGTTTCGCGAGCTTGTAGCGAAACTGCCGGAAGCTGATGCCGAGGCGGGCGGCGGCGTCGGTCTTGTTCTGCTCGGCGTGTTCGAGCGCGCAGCGCAGCACATCGCGCTCCAACACCGTCAACAGATGCTCGAGATCGACGACGCGGTCGGGCTGGTCGAGTAAGCGGTCCACCCCGCCGACAAAATGCGCCACGAGCTGCTCGGCGGACGCGGACGGACCCGGCGTGCCGAGCGCAGCGGCCGGCTCTGGCTGAAACACAGACGATGCGCCCGGGTCGGGCAGGTACGTGGCGGTGATGACCTCTTCGGTCTCGAGCGCGACGGCGCGCTCCACGATGTTCTCCAGCTCACGCACGTTACCGAAGTAGGAGAGCTGCTCCAGCACGCGGCGGGCGTCGTCGTCGAAGCCCTTCAGATCGCGGCCCATCCGTTGATTCATGCGGGCGAGGAAGTGCTCTGCCAGCGGCAGGATATCGTCACGGCGTTCGCGCAGGGCGGGCAGGCGCACCTCGATCACATTGAGGCGATAGTAGAGGTCGGCGCGAAACGTGCCCTCCCGCACGGCGGTTCGCATGTCTTTGTGGGTGGCGGCGACAACGCGTACGTCGATGGTGATCTCGGCCGTGCTGCCGACCGGCGTGACGACCCGCTCCTGCAGCACGCGCAGCAGCTTCACCTGCAGACCGAACGAGAGCTCACCGATCTCGTCGAGGAAGAGCGTGCCGCCGTGGGCCGCCTCAAACAGCCCCTTTTTATCGGTCGTAGCGCCGGTGAAGGCGCCCTTCACGTGACCAAAAAGCTCGCTCTCCATCAGCTGATCGGGGATGGCGCCGCAGTTGAGGGCGACGAAGGGGCGGCCAGCGCGTTGGCTGCGCCGGTGCAGCATGCGCGCGACCACCTCCTTGCCGGTGCCGCTCTCGCCGAGCAGCAGGACGCTGGAGGGCGTCGACGCGACCCGATCCACCATCGCCTCGACGTGGGCCATCGCTTCGGACCGATAGATGAGCGCGACGTCGCCCTTGCCTTGCTGCGCCAGCTTCTTCTTGAGCTGCTGGTTCTCGCGGATCAGCGAACCCTTCTCGAGGCACTTCTCGATGACCAGCCGCACCGCGTCGAGCTGAAAGGGCTTGATGATGTAGTCATACGCGCCACGCCGCATCGCTTCGAGCGCCGTCTCGGTCGTCGAGTAGGCCGTCATGACGATGACCTGCGTCGGGATCGCGCGCTCTTTGATCTCGGCGAGCAGCTCGAGTCCGCCCATGCGGGGCATGCGCAGGTCGGTGAGCACGACGTCGAAACGCTGATCGTCGAGGATACCCAGCGCGCGCTCGCCGTTGCTGGTGACCTCGACCTCGTAGCCTTCCTTGCGCAAGAAGATCGTCAGGAACTGCCGCAGCGAGAGGTCGTCGTCGACGATGAGGAGCTTGGCCATGCGGCGTTTCCCGTGAGGATCTGGGGGGGGGGGCCTGCGTGCAGCGACCGGCGTGCACGTCGCGCGGGGCGCGGTGTGGCCGCAGCATAGGGCGCCAAGGGATCGACCGGCAAGCGATGGCGGCCCGCGGACCAGCCGACGATCGAATTGGACGAGGCTGGGCGGCTCAGCGGAACGCTTAGGCGCCGTGCGGGTCGACGCTGTGCAGGTCCTTGGGCAGCGTCACCACAAACAGCGCGCCGCCGAGTTCGCTGTCGCGCACGACGATGTCGCCGCGCTGGTTGTCGACGACGCGGCGGACGGTGGCCAGCCCAAGCCCGGTGCCTTCGGCGCGGGTCGTGAAAAACGGCTCAAAAAGCTGCGCGCGATCTGACTCGGGGACGCCGGAGCCGCTGTCGCTGACGCGCAGCACCAGGCTGTCGTGCAGCGCGTCCACGCCAACGTGGACTTCACGCCGCTCGGCTTCGAGCACCGCGTCGACGGCGTTGCGGAGCAGGTTCCAGACCAGCGAATTCAAGCTTCGGTAGTCGCCAAGCAAGGTCGCGCCATCGGTTGTCAGCGCGAGCTGCACCTGCACGCCGGCGGCGGCGACGCGGGGATCTTGCTGCAGCGCGGCGACTTTCTCGCGCACCAGATCGGCGAGCTGGATCGGCTCCAAGTGCAGGTTGCCGGGCTTGGCGTAGTCGAGGAACTCGCCGATCCAGTCAGACAGCTGCTGGGTCTCACGCACGGCGATCTGCATGAGGCTGCGCTCGTCTTCATCGACCTTCAGCGTGGCCTCCAACATCTGCACCGCGCCCGAGATGGAGGCGAGCGGGTTTCGAATCTCGTGGGCGATCGCCATCGCCATGGCGCCCACGGTGGCGAGGCGTTCGCGGTTGAGGTGGGCTTGCTCGCGCCTGCGCATGCGGGTCACGTCACGCACGACCAGGAGGGTCTCGCCGGTCAAGCGACCCTGCGATCCGGTGTCACGCAGCAGCTCGCTGCGCACCGTCAAGATCTGCAGACCCCCGCCATTGTCGCCGTCCTGCGCGGCGACCTCGCCGAGGTCGGTGGTCGAGGTCGTCGCAGATCTGGCGTCGGGTGACCCCGAAGCCGTCGATCCCGTGGCCATGAACGCCGCGGCCACGTCGCCGGCGGCCTCAGCGTCCGGTGAAACCGGGGTCTCAGCGGCGTCCGGCCGGTCGGCAGCGTCCGTGGTGCTCGGCGCAACCCGCGTCATCTTACCCGTCTGGCCACGGTGCCGTCTGATCTCACTGGTCGCGTCAACGTCCGAGCGCGCGATCTCAACCGTGGTGGAGCCCGCGGCGGTCAGCGCCGTGAGCTCCGGCAGCACGGCGTTGACGGGTCGACCGACCAGCTGCGCAGCGGAGAGGTCCAAGATGCGCAACAAGGCCGGATTCGCGGTGCGAATGACGCCATCCTGCGACACCGTGGCGAGGCCCTCGGGCAGCGACGACCAGACGTCTTCGTACCGTACCCGCAGGGCCGTGAGCTCCTGCCGCTCCAGCACCGATCGCTGCCGCGCGCGATTGAGCTCGACCACCAGCTGAGACGACAGCATCGCCGTCGCGTACAGCGCGGCGACCTGCACGAGGCCTTGCACGATCACCTCAAAAGTCGCCGGCACACCGCGTGGTCCCAGCGCCCGGAGCCAGGCCACCGTGACGACCTCGAGATCGACGTCCAAGACACGAACGTCGATCAGCGCGAGCACCGACAGCAGCACCGCGCCCGCGCTCGCCGCGACAACCGCGCCGGGGCGCTCAAGCAGCGCGGCGCCGGAGAGGACCGTCAGCGGTAGCGTGAACAAAAACACGCTCTCCGTGCCGTGGGTGATCGTCACCAGGGTCGCGGCCAGCGACATGTCGATACACAGCGAGGCCCAAGCCAGCAGCCGCCGGGTCTCCGCGCCGACCAAGTAGGTCGCGAGCAAGGCGACAAACGAGAGCACGTAAAATGTGGTGATCAGCTTATAGAGCACGACCTCGGGCAGCTGAGCGATGGGCTGCGGACCAAAACCCAGGTCCATCGCGACGCCAAAGAACAGCAGCAGCGTGAGCGCGACGACACGCGCGAGGGTCTCCCACTTGATGCGTTCGGCGAAGCGCTCTGCGGAGGCATGCCTGGGCGAGCGGCGGGCGGCGGCGCTGATCGGACCTGGATCCGGGAGAACAGCGGCCTGATCGGCGTCACGGTTTGGGGCCACCACAGGGCTCAGTGATCGGCCATGGTAAAGATAGGCATGTACATCCCCATCATGATCGTGCCGATGATGCCGCCGAGCACAACCATGATGAGCGGCTCCATGACGGCGCTCATCCCGTCGACCGCCTCGTCGACCTCAGCGTCATAGAAGTCGGCGATTTTGGCGAGCATCACGTCCATCGCGCCCGTCGCCTCACCGACCGCGATCATCTGCACCACCATGCTGGGAAACACCTTGGTCTCCATCAGCGGTCCGGTCATGTTCTTGCCCTCTTGGATCTTGCTGCGGGTGTATTCGATAGCGCGCTCGATCACCTGCGTACCCGAGGTCTTTCCGACCACCTCAAGGGCGTCGAGGATCGGCACACCAGCGCTGATCAGCGTGCCCAGCGTGCGGGTGAATCGGGCCACGGCGCCCTTGCGCAGCACGTTGCCAATCACGGGCGCCATGTAGAGCGCTCTGTCCCGATAATACGGCCCATCCGGCAGCTTCATGAGCAGCTTCCAGCCAATGACCAAGGCCACCATACCGCCTGTGATGTGCGGAATGGAGGCGACGAAGTTGTTCGAGATCGACACCAACATCTCGGTCAGGTCTGGGAGCTTGCTCTTGCCCATGGAACGAAACGTGTCGGCAAAAGTTGGCACGACCTTCCACAGCAGACCGGCGGTGATGCTCAGCGCGGCGATGAGCACGGTGACTGGATACTTCATCGCGCCTTTGATCTTCGCGCGCGTCGCTGCGGCCTTCTCCAGGTACTCGGCGAGGCGGTTCATGATGGTGTCGAGGATGCCGCCCAGCTCACCGGCGCGGATCAGGTTGACGTAGAGATCCTCAAACACCTTGGGATGCCGCGCCATGGCGTCGCTGAAGCTGAGCCCGCCCTCAACGGAGGATTTCACAGCGAGCAGCGTCTTCTTGAGTTGGGGATTGGGTTCCTGCTGGCTCAGCAGATCTAGGCACTTGAGCAGCGGCAGACCGGCGTCGATCATGGTCGCCATCTGGCGCGTAAAGATGACCATCGACTTCAGCGGGATGCGATCCGTGATGCCCGGAATCGAGATCTCGATCTGCTTCTGATACTTCTTCAGCGTAAACGGCTTGATCCCAATGGCGACCAGCTTGGTGCGGGCCTCTTCCTTGGTCTCGCCCTCAATCTCACCCGAGCGGAACTCGCCCTCTGGGGTGTTGCCTTCGTATACCCAAACGGCCATGAGAACCCTCCACTCCAGCGATCAACCCGAACAAAATCTATCTCAGCGCCGATCTCTGACCATCCGGCGACCCGAGCCCTCTCGCAGCGTGGGTTACTGCGTGTCGGCGCGTGTCACTCGGACCACTTCCTCGAGCGACGTCATGCCCTGGTTGATCTTGCGAAGCCCGGCGCGGCGCAGGGACTGCATACCATCTTCAATGGCCACCCGCTTGAGTTCATTGGCCGAGTAGCCCTGCAACACGGCGTCTTTGAGCGCGTCGCTGAAGGGCATGATCTCGTACAGCGCGACGCGACCCTTGTAGCCCGTCTCGCCGCAGAGCCGGCAGCCCAGGCCTTTCATCTGGCCAACACCGGCGGCCGCGTCGTACTCCTCCTCGAGCATACCGGCCTCGATGCAGGCCTCCCTGTCGTAGGAGTGGGGCTCCTTGCAGTCCTTGCAGAGACGCCGCGCGAGACGCTGGGCCGCGATGAGGTTGAGCGCGGCCGTCACCATGAAGGGCTCGACACCCATGTTCAGCAGCCGGTTAATGGTCGCTGGCGCGGAGTTGGTGTGCAGCGTGGAGAGCACCAAGTGACCGGTGAGCGCGGCTTTGATCCCGATCTCGGCGGTCTCAAAGTCACGGATCTCGCCAACGAGGATGATGTCGGGATCTTGTCGCAGAAACGAGCGCAGCACCGAGGCGAAGTTGAGCCCGATGCCGTCGTGCATCTGCACCTGATTGATGCCGTCGAGGTTGAACTCGACCGGGTCTTCAGCGGTCGACAGGTTCTCGGTGACCTTGTTCAGATCGGCGAGCGCGGAGTACAGCGTGGTGGTCTTGCCCGATCCGGTCGGCCCCGTCACCAAGACCATGCCAAAGGGCTGATGGATGGCGTGTTTGAACTTGGAGAGCTCGTCGGCGTCAAAGCCGAGCTTGGTCATGTCGAGCTGGAGATTGCCCTTGTCGAGCAGCCGCAGCACGACCTTCTCGCCAAACAGCGTCGGCAGCACCGAGACCCGGAAATCGCACTCTTTGCCGTCCGCCAGCTTGAGCTTGATACGCCCGTCCTGCGGCAGGCGGCGCTCGGCGATGTCGAGCTGACTCATGATCTTGAGACGCGACACGATGGCGCTACGCAGCTTCATGGGCGGCCGCATGATCTCGTGCAGCACGCCGTCCATGCGATAGCGCACACGGAAGCTCTTCTCGTAGGACTCGACGTGGATATCCGAGGCCTGACGACGGATCGCGTCGACCAAAATCAGGTTCACCAGACGCACAACGGGCGCCTCTTCCGAGCTGTTGCGGAGGTCTTCGCTGTCCTCCTCGTCCTCGTCCTGCAGGAACTCGATCTGCTCGTTCATGTCGTCGAGGAGCGCGAGCTGATCTTGCTGACCGTAGAACCGGTCGCGGGCCTTGAGGATGGCCTCGTTGGAGGAGACCACGACCTCGATGGTGAGGCCGGTGAGGAACTTCAGGTCGTCGACGGCGTGGTAGTTGCCCGGATCGACCATGGCGACCACGAGGGTCGATCCGTGCAGCGCGACGGGGATGAGATCGTGGCGCTCGCAGACCTCGCGGGGCACCAACTTGACGATGTCTTCGGGGATATCGACGGTCGCTAGATCAATGGACGGCACCTGATACTGGCGCGACAGAAAGTCGACCAGCTGGGCGCCATCGACGTAGCCGAGGCTAGAGAGCGAGTCGTGCAGGCGCTCACCGGTGCGCTGGGCCTGCTCGGTGGCGTTGGCGAGCTGCTCCGGCGAGACCACCTTGTTCCGAACCAGCATCTCGCCCATTTTTCGCGTGGGCACTGGCATGAACTGAGAGGTGCTGCGTTTGCGTTCTTTGGCCATGTTCAGGCTCCTGAGAAGCGGGGATCGTTGGAGGCGGACGTCCTGGGCGGCGTCTGTCCGGGGTGGCGTCTGACTAAGGCCGCGCATGTCGGCCCCAGCGGCGGCGGCTCAGGCGCGACGCCACGCTGGGCCCCAGGAGAAGACTACAGCGTTTGCGGACGTCAAGACAGGTTTCGACAACGTACGCGTGCCGGGCGAGATTCCCAGGTCGGTCGCGACGCGCGCCGTGCCAACCGCGTCGCGGTCTACTGGCCTACGAAGCGAAGCATCCGCTCGTGCGGCAGCAGGTCCCGGGGCGGCTCAAACTTATGCCGTGGCGAGTAGGCCGCTAGGTTGCTGACGCGTGAGGTGTACAGGCAGGCGTAGCTCTTCATCTGATTGCCAAACAGGCTGTGTTTGTGGCGCTCGTTGAGCAGCTGTCCCCACCTTGGGTTGAAGTGGCGATCGATCTGCTTGGTGAAACGCACGCTCTCCGCGGTGTTGTGTTTCAGGCGTTCGCGCAGCTCAAGCACCCACGCCCGCAACGTCTCGCGCTCAGACAGGAGCTCCGCGCTGCTGGCGTCGGCGAGGGACGGATCCGCGACTTCCGCCGCCAGCAACCCGTCGTCGGCATACCCTGGGTCCAGCAGACCCTCGTCATCGTCGACCAGGCTCTTGCGCTCGGCACGACGCGCGGCCCGCAGCGACAGCTCCGCCGAGGCCAAGGCGCCCTCCAAATCGAAGCGCTCCTCCTCCAGGGCTGAGCGCAGGGACATCGCTTCCGCCTCACTTTCCAGGGCCGCCAGCTCCCCCTCGACCTCCGGCATGATGAGCGCAGTGCGCCAACCGGTGGTCGAACGCGACTTCAGCACGTCGCCGTAGATGTGGTCGCCGACGTAGAGGATCTTGTCGCCGGACACGCCCAAGTCGCGCTCGAGATATTCGCGGCTGCCTTGGTCGAAGCTCTTCTCGCCCAAGCGAAACGGCTCCTGCGCGACCTCGAAGAACCGGGGCTTGCAGGCCGTCACCCAGATCGCGTCGAAGTAGTCTTGCCACGTGCGGTAGCCGCTCAGCGCGCCATCGAGCAGATAGGTCATGACGTGTTCGGTGTAGCTCATGTCGCTGTTGGTCAGGACAAAGAGCTTCTTGCCGGCGCTCCGCAAACGATGCAGCGCCTGCGCGAGGTGGGGATCGACATCGATGTACTTCGCGAGATCGTTGCGCACCGCGCTCTTGAGGCTGTCGTCGCGATGCACCATGTCGATGCAGTAGCGAATGTCGGCGTACAGCCGCCGCGTCTCCGCCGCTTCCATCGGATGGCCGGCGTGGCCTTCGATGAGATCGACAATGTGGCAGTAGAGGAAGCTCTCCGGCGTGGAGAAGAGTGTATCCATCATGGCCCACCGGCCGGCGCTGAGGCGGGGCGGATCCGACGCGTACATCGCCCGACGCTCGCCATCGCCGATCGGCGTCAGACCGTGCCACGCCCGCGTCACGTGGCGGTGGGCGTCCATCTTGACGACGTTGCCCTTCGCCGTGTCGATGACGAGGCCGCGAATGCCCCACGCCGGGTCAAATCGAATCTGCAGCAGCGCGTCCGGGTAGCCGCGCTTGACGAGGTGCTGGATCGCGAGCTCGGTCGCCAAGCCCTCCAACTCGGGGCGATAGCGGCACAACGTGTAGTCCATGTCGAAGCCGATCGCGTCGACATCATCGAGCTCGATGGTGCGATTGACGAAGATGCGTCGCGAATAGCTCAGGCCTAGGGTCTCCACCGCGGATGCGTGAGGGGCTGGGATCATGATGTCGGTCCTTCGGTTTCAAACGTGTCGGGGTCTGGCAGGGGCTTCGCGGGCGCGTTCGTCTGAGCGCCAGCGGCCAGCAGGGGCACAAGGGCCTCATCGAGCCGCGTCGCGAGGGCGGCCCAACTCGCGAGATCGAGCTGCTCGGCGCGGGCGGTCTCGGGGAATCCGAGCGCGACCAGCTCAGCCTGCACCAGCTCTTTGGGCAGCTTCAAGGTGTTGCTGAGCGCGCGCGCCAAGGTCTTTCGCCGCTGCCCGAAACCAGCCTCCAGCAGCCGCCAAAGTCGCGTCTTGCTCGGCACCTCGTGGCGCAGCTTCGCCAGCGGGGTCAGCACAAGCACGGCGCTCATCACCTTGGGTGGCGGCGAAAACGCACCGCGGCCGACCTTGAAGGCGATGCGCACGTCAGCGAGCAGCTGCACTTTGACGCTCACCTGACCATAGGCCTTGGAGCCCTCTTTTGCGGCGAGTCGGAGCGCGACCTCGCGCTGCAGCATGACGATGATGCGCTTGGGCCGCGCCTCGAGCGTCGAGAACAAGATCGGCACGCCGGCGTTGTAGGGCAGGTTGCCGACGATCACCGGGGCCTCGCCCAGGCCGTGCTCAGCGATGAGCGCCGTGTAGTCGACCTTGACCGCGTCGCCTTCTTCGATGACGAGCGCGTCGTCACCGAATCGCGCGCGCAGCACGTCTGGCATGCGCCGATCGCGCTCCACGACGACGATCTTCGCGTCTTCGGCGCGCGCGATGAGGTGGGCGGTGAGGTTGCCGGTGCCGGGTCCGATCTCGATGAGGCCGCTGCCAGGCTCGGGTCGGGCCAGCGCCGCGATGCGCTCCAGCACGGTCTGGTCGTGTAGAAAGTGCTGACCCAGCGCTTTTTTCGGCGCGATCGTCTTTGAATCAAAACGGCCTTGGAATTCGGTCACGTTCAGCTCCCTGGTAGCAGCCGGGCTGCGTCACGTTGGCGCTTTCGCGTGGACAAACTCGACCGCAAGGTAGGTGACGCATCAAGCGTGAAGGGATCATCGCGCTCGCCGGCGTGCAACAAGCTGCTGCCGAGGCCGGCGATCATCGCACCATTGTCGGTGCAATACGCGGCAGGTGTCGGCCAAGCGCGGCGACCTTCTGCGTCGCAGGCGGCGATCAAGTCCGCCCGCAGCTGCGAGTTAGCGGCGACGCCACCTGCGATCACGATATCGCGCAGCTCGAACTGGCGTGCGGCGCGCATCGTCGTGTTCACCAGCTGGGCCACCACCGCGTCCTGATAGCTCGCGCACAAGTCGGCCTGCTCGCGCACGTCGGAGAGATCGCAACCTGCGGCGCGCGCCGCTTCGATGGCGAGCCGACCGGCGGTCTTGAGACCGGAGAAGCTCATAGCGACATCCCGGCGGTTGCGCAGGCCCCGCGGCAGCGCGTAGCGCCGGGGGTCGCCATCCTGCGCCAGCCGATCGATGTGCGGCCCGGCGGGATACGGCAGCCCCAGGACCTTGCCGAACTTGTCGAGCGCCTCACCCGCGGCGTCGTCGAGGGTGGCGCCGAGCAGCTCCGTGCGGCCCGCACCATCGAGTCGGTAGAGGCTGGTGTGGCCGCCCGACACGGCCAGCGCGAGGCACGGGAGCGCGGGCTGGGGCCAATCTTGGGCCTCGTCGCCCGCGCCGCTGGCGGTTCCCGGTGGCGCGAGCATCACGGCCCAGCAGTGCGCCTCGATGTGATGCACGCCGAGCAGCGGCACCTGCCAAGCGTGTGCCAGGGTCTTCGCGGTCTGCACGCCGACCAAGAGCGCGCCCATCAAGCCAGGGTTGTTCGTCACCGCGATGCCGGCCAGGTCGGAGCCACGCAGACCGACGTCCTCGAGCGCCAGCTGCACCGTAGGCAGGATCGTCAGCAGGTGATTGCGAGAGGCGATCTCAGGCACAACGCCGCCGAAGCGACGATGCACGGGGATCTGACTCGACACCCGGTTGGTGAGCACCACACCGCCGGCGACGATGGCGACGGCGGTCTCGTCACAAGAGGTCTCGATGCCGAGTACGGGGCCGGGCAGAAAGCGGTCGCTGGCGCGCATAGAGCTCCGAGAAACGAGGAGAGAGTCTGGGGCTGGGGGGGCTGGGAGGCTGGGGGGCTGGGGGGCTGGCCGATCGGCGCCGCGGTAGGCGACGGGCCGCCGCGCGTCATCTCACGGGGCAGCGCCGAACACGTGGGTATACAGCCGGCTCGCCGACTTGATGTGGCGCGCATCCGGCAGCTTGAGGTAGGCCCGGAGGTTCGATTGCGCCTCGTCGAAGCGGCGCGCCTTCACGTCGAGCACCGCCAGCTGCAGCGTCGCCTCCGGCGGGACGCTGGTCCTGCCGTGCACCAAGCGCAGCAGCGCCGCGGCCTGCTGCTCCTTGCCGGCGTCGATAAGATCAACGGCGCGCTGGTAGCTGCGCACCGCGGTCGGTCGCGTCGCTTGGCCTTCGTAGATGGGCGAGCCGGGCCAGATGACGAGGCCCAGAATAGAGACCACAACCACCAGGGCGACCAGCCAGAACACCCGCGCGCGGCGCCCGCCGACGCCACTGGGGGCGAGCAGCTCAAGCTGCGAACGCTCATTGTCGGCCTCGTAGGCGTCGTCGATCTCCGCGTCGGTGGCGAAATGTGAGTAGTGGCTCTCGATCTCGTCGCCGGCGAACGCGTCAGAGATCGTCGCCGCGCGGGGTAGCTCGGCGACGGACTGGCTCATGCGCGCTTGCAGTTGGTCGGCGGCCGAGGTCTCGCCACCTTGGACGAGCGCGTCGCGCATGGCGTCCACGCGCGCGCTGAGGTCGGTGTTCGGCGCCTTGCCGACGTTGAGCCCGAACCAGCCCGTCGCGGCGAACACTGGTTCGCTCGGCGCCTGCGGGACGGGGGCCGCCTCCCACTCGTCGCTGTCGTTGTCGGGCAGCGAGAGCGGCAGCACCGGCGCGTGGGTCGGCGTGTGCTCGCGGACCGCGTCGACTGGGATCTCGGGCAGATCGGCCGGCACATGGCCAACGAATGGGCCCAGCGGCACGGCTTGGTAGGTGGCGGTATCGCTGTGCCGACCCTCCGCGACGGGGCCCGGCTCCGGCGACGAGACCGGCGCGCCGGCTTCCACCCCGCGCACGGCGATCGTGGCGCTTGAGGCGGCGCGCATGCGGTAGGGTCTGCGATGGGATTCCGAGGTGCGAATGTGATGGCCACCGGACGGACGCACGCCGCTCATGATCCGCGCGCCCGACGCACCGGACGCGGCCATGTCGGGCCGGCGATGTGTGTCGGTCCGGTGCAGGGACGGCGACTCCGACAGGGTCTGCTCGAGCGGTTCAACGGCGCCGCGACGGATGCGTGTCAGCAGGGCAGCGTAGGCTTCGAGCTCGTCATCGCCGCGGCCATCGAGGGCCTCATGGAGCCGCTGGCCGCCTGCGATGCGACGAAACAGGGCCTCCGCAACCACTGGCAGGGGTCGCACCCGCTCCCATCGCACGGTGCACACATGGTCCCGCAGTGGCATGGATCGCCGCGCTTCTTCGACCCGACGCGCGTACTCGAGCACCGCGGCCAGCACGCCCCGCCAACCACCGGACAGCGTGTGTTGACCGGCATGGACGTTCGGGGTCAAGACCCACTCGCCCTCACGCCAGCAGGCCAAGCGTTCGAGGGCGTGCCGCCCGGAATCACGCTCCACTTGCGCGTGCGCCAGCTCCCCATCGACGAGCGCGATCTCACCGACTAGACCGCCGCGCTCGACCCGCAGCAGGCTGTTGCGGCGGCCCGGATCGCGGCGCGCGGCGAGCAGCTCTCGCTCCAGGACCGTCGTGATGTTCACCTCCGACAGGTCGCCACGCTCGACGCCGTGGGCATGGCTCGCGCCGAGGGCGTGACGATCGAGCAGATCCGTCAGCGCCTCGGTCCGCACGGGCGCGCGCACCACGCCCAGCCAGCCGCCAGCCATCGCGGCGGCCTCAGCAGCGACGAGATCGTTCTCCGACACCGCGACGACGACACGCACGCGCACACCTTCGTCTTGGAGATGGCGCCACACCTCGAGCGTGCGCCTGAGGTCGCGGTAGATCGCGATGAGCACCGGCGGCGCTTCAGCGTGACGACCAGCGCGCAGACGCTCTGCCGCTGCCCAGACATCACCCGCGCCGTGGGCATCAAAACCAGCCTGCACGAGGTCCAGCGCCAGCATACCGGCGGCGACAGCGTCATCGCCGATCACCACTGCCAGGATACAG
>ERZ889078.2476-NODE-2476-length-13105-cov-7.843065_pt1 | contig 13105 bp, 10 predicted proteins | sample MGYA00521266_ERZ889078 | MGnify/ENA primary metagenome ERZ889078 (study PRJEB32303, sample SAMEA104408618) | aquatic metagenome | biome: Brackish water; feature: Pelagic; material: water | place: Baltic Sea | collected 2014-06-16T06:34:00 | depth 76,534 m ...
ATTCCTGGCAAGCGAAGATCCAAATGTAGAGATGCCACTAATCGTTGAATTGTTACATGCCGAGTTGTATCTGCAGGAACTCCATTCATTGACAATTGCCGTAACAAACTTGACCGCGAATTGTCATTGGAGTGGATAATTAGAATATCTTTGCCGGACTCGTTTTGTATACCCTCTTCTAACCATTGAGGGACAGCCAAACCATGAGGTATTGCCTCTTTGGTGATTGTTACCTGTACTTGGTCTGACATTGAAACTACTCCTAGACTATGTGAACTAAAGTCAACCGTTATTGAAGGCTTGCATTATTATCTAATTATCATCTATCTTTTATGGCAATTGATGACCTGATGGGATTCACTAAACGTTACATTTCTTGGAGGAAATATAGCCAATCAAATGTTATTTAAACCGATATAGTAAGAGAGGGTGGGGGAGTTTTTACATTTCAAAAAGTGCCTATAAGCGCTGTTTTAGATGATGGCTTGCATTCATGTTTCCTTACTTTATATAGGGTCGATAGAATGTTACTAATATGAACAAGACTGATTCATGTTTGGCTATTATACGACATCTCATGCGAGGGGTTTAAAAGGTATGCCGTGTATGCCTTACAGTAGAGCGCCGAATTAGACGCTAAAAAGCCTATTTTTAGGTGACCCTAATTCGCACTCAACAACAAAAGGATCGTGCAACTCCTTATTAAGAATGCACCATGATGAGGCGAGGTTGAAATATGAATAATGACATAGTTATTATTAAATTTGATTAAAAAAATATAACTCAGAGACATCAATATAGGAGGGAATAAACATGAATAAAGGAAATAGAAAGGAAGAGAAGAAGGATAGATGTGATGACTGCGGTAGTGACAAGCTGACCCCTGACCACGTGCGTGCCGAAATAGAATGTGACGATTGTGGATTGGTAGCCGAGTACCAAATCTATAATGCCAATGATGACAATCGTAATCATGGTGAAGAGGCAACTGCTGGAAGAGTCAATACATTTGGCAAGACTGACAAAGGAACTGCTCTTGGCAGCAAACCACTCTCTAAACAGGAAATCCGCGGCTTATCCGCTGCTGCTAGAAAGGCATTCTTTCGTTTGAGATTGATGGAACGTGGCACTGTACGTGACAGCCATCCCTTCTATGGCAAAGTAATGAATCAAATGAAAAGTCTTTATGGCTCTTATTCCGCTATTCGCTTAGAGCACTTAGCTCGTATGGCTTGCACACCATTGACCCCAGAGGAATCTGAAATACGTGATGGTTTGAAGAGTTGCGACCAAAAAAGGTTGGCTATGCCCAAGCAATCTATCTGCCGTCAAAAGGATGACCTGAAAGGTGACTCTGAAGAAAATAACGCCAGAATCATTGCCATTGCTTTGGCTGAAATCGGTGGAGACTTGCAAATAACTTCTAAGATTGACCGTCGCTATGACCTACCTCGTTTCGGAATCACGGATAAGCAGATATTAACTGCTAAAACAATAATCATGAAGCACTACAAGGCTCGTGTTAGTTTCCTAGGAGTGGCTCCACCTCGTAAAATCAATCCTAGCGAATTGCGTTGTGATGATGTTGACCAAGTGGTTTCCCACCTTGAAGAAAATCTTTCTGTTACATTGAGTGATGCTGATTTAGATATCGTTCACAGAAACGCTGCCTACAGACTAGACCTCTTGTGCGAACCTGGTGATGGAGTGCAGACTCCACTGACTGTCAATACCAACATTCTCATGGTTGTTGCATGTGTCTATTATGCCACATTGCAATCTCTTGACCTTGCTGATGGTTTGTTAAACCGTGTTGCTTCAACCTGCCGTCTTACCGGAAGTGGTGTTTCATCACGCTTAGAACAATTCCGTGATGAGGATGCTTCTGGGAAGTTATTCGTTGATGGCGCCTTTGAGGATTTCGTACAATTGTAAAGTTTGTAGAATTGACAGCAATCAAAACACTTGATATTGAATCACTAGATGGCCTTGATTAATGCGCTTCGTATCTTGTCTTGTCTCGTTAATGTTGCTTTTGATAATTATTCCAATCAATAGCGATGCCGCGGTGGCTGAAGAGTTGTCGATTGGAGTTGTATTCGGAGGACAGTGGGCTGAAGCAAACAATAGTTCGGTTCAGACAAGTCAGCTATCCGATCTTCCTGCAATTGTTGAAGATTATACAGCCACATGGTGTACTAATTGTGTTGATGTTGAACATACACTTGATGATGTAGAGTTACAGATTCCGATTCAGCAATATAATTTCCATCGCTCTATTGGCGAAACTCAGGATCCTTTCGGTACTGATGTTTTGGACCTTCGCTGGGAATCAAGATATGGTCAAAGAATCCCTCCCACCGTTATTTTTAATGGTAGCCAAAAGCAAGTAGGAAGTGTATCTAATGGAGAGACTTTGCAAGATGATTTTACTGAATTGGCACAAATTGATTTAGGACTCGGACAGGGTAGTTCTAGTTTCAGTTGGACTGGCAATGGACAAAATAGTGGTAATGTTTCATGGAATCTTTCAATAGATAGTTCTCAATTCGGAGATAGTGTTATTTCGGTAAACTTGTGGGTTGTTGAAGCATCTGCATATTTCGAAGATGGTACAAATGGATTAGAAAATTATCCATTTATCGTACGTGAGATTCAATCATTAGGTAATTCAACAAGCGGTACAGAACAAATCTCTCTACCTGAGGCATTTGACGGAGATGACCTCACTGTCCATTTGATTTATCAAGTAATCAATCCAATCGTTGATGAAGATATAGCCATCCAGGAGCCTTCAACATCAAATGAAAAAGGATTACCCGCTGCATCACTAATTGCTACTCTTGCGGTTGTTGTCGCGGCTGTACAGTTAAGAGAGTCGCGGCCAATCAAGGAAAGTTGATTAGAATCGCGTCATCATCGCATAGATCCTCTTCTAATTCCCATGCGAATTCAGGTACTTCTTGTGGGGCCTCTGCTGCCTCTCCATAATGCCACCACCAAGGTGGAGCGCCTCTCGCCCCATTCCTTTGCTGTAAGTCCTCAATTATTCGAGTCATAGAACGGCGGTTGTTTGGTTGCGGGTGATCTCTACGAACCAATACTATCTGGCCATTGTAAACTCCATCTTCAACATAGCCTAATAATTCAGCAAGTCTTACAACTGTACGCCTCTCTGTTATGTTTCTCATCGTCACTCTTAGGTTACAATGTTCAAAGAATACTGCCTGTAGGTTTTGTTCTCCGATTCTAATTGTTGAGCCGAGTGGTTGAAGTTGTAAGGCCTGCCAAATACGCGGCATTAGTTCACACCAACGACGTTCTCCGTTTCTAATATCGCCAATGATATCGTTTTGATTGCCCATGCCGTTATTTCGCAAGTAAATCCAATCGTTACCATGAGGCGGATTCATTCTATGGGTGGTTTCTATTACTTCATTAAGCGGCTTGAATGATACTTCTTGGCGCCATTCTTCAACAAATTTTTCAATTGGCGGTGGGTTTCCTTGAGAAACTTCTCTAAGTGTTGCGTTGATGTATTTTGTATTACGTAGCCTTCTATTTTGGCGAATATCGTGTCCAAAATAGAAGTTATTTGGACCTCTGATAGCACCGAGGACGGGGCGTCCATCTTGATGTCGAACCACACGGTCGACGTCGTAATTTCTTTCTAACAAATTTTGTAACGATTCCCCGAGAGAATCTGCATCAAAGTCATACCATGCGATTTCTCCGTTTGGAAGCTGAAGGCGCAATTGTTCAAGTGCATTGGCATCAATAAATGGTTTTTCGATCGGAGTTAATCTATTATTAAACCCAAATGGTGGAATGTTAGCTATTTCTGACTGCAAACTCCCAACTCTATCGGCTAATGTTACATCGTCCACCAGTGAAAGTACTACTGAAGCAATGGTATCCCCCAATGGTACTTGGGCGTGGAACTTTCCATGATGGATGCACAATGGATTGGGCGAGTGTGGGGCTAAATTCCTGATGGCGCTGATAAGAAATGGTGCCCCGTGCACCCCTTTTCCAACTCGTACTTCGTAAAAATGGCCTAAGCGGCCAATTACCAATATTCTGCCTGACTGGACAAATACATTATTTGGATTGGCCGTAATTATCTGGTTTAGAAAAATAATTGACCGCCGGATTGGAGCTGAAATATCTAATTTGTCATCATGGATAGCGGTCCAATTGTTTTGTATGGCCAATAAATTTAATCCGGTTTGTGAATCAAGAGGAGACAATACTGCAGAAATTAAATAAGCCCATATTATTGGATCATCTGGTATAGTTGCTAGGCGCGAATTACCTGCCTTTGTCCTAACCCTAAATTGCCATTTATTTCTTGTAAGTTTTAACGGCCAATCCTTGAGTGCCATAGGCCGGTCAGTGGTCCTGTGATTTAGCCATCTTGAAATCCAAGGAGAAGTTATCAAATCGAGAGATCCTTTAGGGTGATGTTCAAAACCTTCAGTCACTACCTTTTTGAAAGTGGCTGTGCTTGAGATATGAACTCGTAAACGTACATCTCTTGCCCATGCACTCAATGGATGAGTGCCATTAGAATCTTCACTACCAAGTCTATCTTCGGCTTCTATTTGTAGCCAAGTTAACATCGCCACAAGTGGTCGCTTTTGGCAGTTATTTGGTTGTTGCTGCCCGTCGCGTAATTCTCTCCTTCGCATCATTCTATGCCTTCTATAATCATTGAAAACGCGACCATAATGCTCTTGTTCTCTGGAAGTAATTGCATCGTAGACTAATGAACCCATAGTCGAAACTAACTTAGAAATATTCCACCCTATTCTTTTTTTCTCATCCGCAATTAGAGTTAATATTGAGATCATTGGAACGGGTGCAGGAAGTTTCCTTCCATCGAGTACGGCTGTATCTTGTAAAAAAGAAAGAAGTTTTCCATCATGTAATGCAAAGCCAATTTGCAATATTCTCCGTTCTTCGTGCTGTAATCGATGACCCTCTTTTATCAAATGAATAATTCCCTGAAGCCGTTCAATTGAACAAGGTAATGAATGGATTGGATCCTCATTATCCCTCAACCTAGCCCATGTAACATCTGCAGTTCCATCTACATTGTCTTTTAATTGCGACCAGCGTTGCTTTGAGGTTCGACCCCTCCCCCCGAATAATTCGATTCCTTCTTCCTGTTCCCTTGGAGATAATACTACATTCCAATCTGTGCCTAATGAATTGCCGACAATCGACTGGCATAACTGGCAGAGTATTTCAGAGCCTGCATTATTTTTACAAACATCACAATTTTGCTTGTCCTTAGAACTCATAGTGATATGTCAAGCCTAGAGTATTTGAAGTTCGCAAACAAAACATTGCTTACAATACTAAACAAATTCTATCTCAATTGTGAAAATGCTTTGATTATTCTCTGTTCATCTTCATCATCAATGTGTAAATGACAAACAATTCTGACACTATTTGGACCTAGGTCGAACAGATCGATTCCATGCTTCTGCAACTCTTCCACGATTTTAGGTGCGGATTTCTCACAAGTGACATAAACCATATTTGTTTGAACAGTATCCAAATCTACAGAGAAGGCATCCATGGAATTAATGGCTGCAGCAATACGTTTTGCCCGTTGATGGTCTTGTTCCATCCTCTGAATGTTATTGTCTAATGCGAAAAGACAGGCTTGTGCTAATATTCCCGCTTGCCTCCAACCTCCACCGAACATCTTTCTCCAGCGATGAGCCCGAGCGATGAACTCTGTACTGCCGACTAAAACTGAACCTACAGGAGCACCCATTCCCTTTGAGAAACAAATTGAAACCGAATCATAATCTCTAGTCATTCGTTTTGCATCTATTCCTGTTTTGATTATCGCATTGAATATTCTTGCTCCATCAATATGTGTTTTGCATCCATTTTTATTGGCAACCGCTGCAATTTCATCTAATGTCTGTTGAGGATAGCAAGTACCTCCACCTAAGTTTGAGGTGTTCTCTACACAGACCAATGTACCGTTCGGGTAATGGCCTTGGCTACCTTCTGATTTTCGTATTGCTAGTGCGACATTGTCAGGGCTCATAATGCCGTTTATTCCCTCGACCAAGGCTATGCTGACTCCGCATAATGCTGCGTATCCGCCACCTTCATATTTGTAAATATGAGCGGTTTTATCACATATAATCTCATCACCAGGAACGGTATGTGCTCGGATTGCAATAGCGTTAGACATCGTTCCCGAAGCTACGAAAAGAGCCGCTTCTTTACCGAATAGTTTTGCAACTCTATTTTGTAATTCAATGACTGTTAAATCATCACCCAGAACGTCATCTCCAACAATAGCACTCTCCATTATGGCTCGCATTTGAGCGGTTGGCTGGGTTACTGTGTCCGAGCGGATATCAACTCGGTCACTCGGATGGTCGCGCATGTACTCGCCTGTTCGGCAACACACATCAAACCGGTGGTTTTGTGTAATCTTTTGCAAAGTCGTAGGCGAGGATTGAAATACACTCGTGATAATTTATAGTCATGTGTGATTTATTTGCAATGAGTTGTAACGATGAAGATAGGGCTACAAGAAGTTTACCAATATTTTCAGAATACGCCAGCAGAAATCCTGATGGTTGGGGTATTGGGTGGTTTGAAGGAAATAATGCAGTAGTGCATCGTGCACCACAAAGAGCAGATTTGGATGAGAGGTTCTATGATAGCATAGATGAGGCTCGCAGTCACAATCTAATCGCTCATATTCGCTATGCTACGCAGGGAGAGCCGAATGATTGTAATTGCCATCCATTCACTCGCCATTACAACGGAAGAGATTGGATGTTAGCCCATAACGGATGGGTTACTGGTGCAGGAGGCCACCCTATGGCGGAGGGAGATACTGATTCGGAGTCAATTTTCCATGAGATAATGGACAAGGTGAGTGAGTATCAAGACTCTGGAACTTTTAGAGGAAAATATATGGCGCTGAAAAAGGCGATTGAAAATGTGTTTAATTCACACCATGGTACTATCAACTTGAATCTGTTGATCAGTGATGGAAATATGTTGTATGCTTTCAACCATTACAGTGCTAAACCAATGTATATGCTTAGACGTTCAAAGGCTTATGGCGGAGCAATACTAATTTCTACAAAGAAATTAACTGATGAGAATTGGGAAGTCATTCCCAAAGATAGGTTACTCTCTATCAACAATGGTGAAATCGAAATGTTATCCAGTCCATTCTTTGATGAAGAATTGGATAAATAAAATTAAAGAAGTTTGAGAGTACCTGTTATTTTCTCAACCAACTCATCTTGGCAAGGGCCAATGGCTAAAACGGTCAAAGAACCTGAAGGGATTTGAGTATGGCCGGCATCATGCACTTTTGAAGTTAGTAATCCTCCCTCAATAGCCAATTTTTCTAGTGCTAGTAAATGATCTGCATCATCGCCCTTTAGACAGACCTTTTTTTGTCCAGAAGATAACCATGCATCGAGGACTAAGGGTGATTTTTGTCCTGCATTTAGGGTTGCTTGGACTGAGGCATGACCTGCTTGTGCAGCGATTTTTCCTTTGCCCATTTTCAATCCATTATTGATTATAAGAACTAATTTGACAGGTCCGGAAGGGGATTCGCCTAATGCCGAAGGGGCAGTCATCTTGTGAATTATTGAGCGTAGTCCCACTTCATCCCCTCAAGCCGAGGCAAGGCTCAACCCTCAATAAGGCTTCAACTGTGAAGTCAATGCATCAATTGACCTTCTTGGTGCTGGCCCGATTCCAAGAACTGTTATCGTTCCAGGTTCTACCTCTGTATGGCCAGCATCTATGACGATGTGAGTTACCAAACCTGCTGCTTGAGCCTGACCGGCTAATTGTTGTAAACTTTGTAAGTCATCAACTTTGAGGCATATCTTTCTGGCTCCACCATTTAACCATCTCTCCATAATTCTTGCATTGGTTTTGCGTGAAGCCATGGTGCAAGAAACCGCTGCATGTGCGCACTGAACTGCCATTTTACCTGCTGATAATCCCAAATCTTTTCGAACTACCAAAGCCATTGAAGGGGAATCATCGCTAATTGACATAACCTTCTACAACCTTCACTATTCATGATTGCTGAACAATAGATTCCACTGCTGTGGATTTAATTTCTTCAACAATGATATCCTCCGCAACCATATCGGCAAACCATGAGCCAAACCAAACTGCAAAGGTTAGGTTGCCGAGTGCATGTAGCAAATCATATGGAATTCCATGAGCAAGATATGTTAGGAAAGTTACTATCGTAAATGAACTATCAATAATTGATAATGAAACGATAATGTCGAAGATGAAGGCAGAAGCGATCGCTGCAATAAAGAGACGGCTGCGTTGTAATTCCCCATTGACGATTAAGGATAACTTTGATCCCATAACCGCGACGCTTGCCCAACCGATGGCTTGGAAAATAGTCCACCATCCGTTACCGATTATCGCATTGGAAATCATTGCGACCAATATTGCGAAAGCAGCACCACGTCGCGCTCCTAATTGAGCTCCAATGATTAATGCTGCAACTGTTACAGGTTGAATATTAGGCAAAGGTTGCATTAATACTCGTGTTGCTGAAACAGCGAGAACTAATGTTACTAGCAACAGTGAATCTCCAAGACTCTTCTTTGAAGGAGTTGCTAATAGCCAAAATGCTGCTACTAACAAAATCACATCCCGAACAAGGCTAGTTGTTGGGGAAAATACAGGACCGTGTGTGCCAAGGGCTTGGAACATATAACAAGCCAAGGGTAACGCCTCCTTGAGGGTTGCGCGCAAATTAGCAATGATTTTGCAATATCATGCAGGTAGCCAATGAACGATTGTATTTTCTTCAATGGCGACGTTTTCTGCCGCTAATGAACCTCTTGAACCATTGACAAAAAACTCCCAACCTTGTCCTTGGTGGCCATTAAACGAAGTGATATAAGTGCCGAGTTCTGATTGCTGTGAACTAATTGTAATATTTAGGTCAGAGGCTGCTTGAGTAGTTAACTGTAAGACATTATCATATCCAGAATACCCACCCATGATTTGCTGTTGACCATCTATTTCAATAATTAAGATCTGAGTATCTTGCCATTGCTCGGGCCAACTTTGATTCCATTCACCTTCAACTCCACTCGTTGCGCCTTCATCTCCAATATCCGCACTAAAATCATCCACTTTGCCCGACCATTGAGTTGACAGTGTTGGTATTGTGATCACCGCTACAATCAAAATAAGCAATATTGAAAACTTCTTGCCTTGTTGTGGCTTTCCTGCCATGAATAATATTGCACAGAAACTACTGAAAATTACAAGTAAAATTATTTGATTGTTATTTTGTTTATCGTTATCTGTTGAAAGGTTTTTATCCACTTCTTCGGTGATATTTGTTTCATTCAATCCACGCCAGTAAACAACCATTCTACCAGCATCATTTGCCAGTACTAACCAATCGAAATCTACTTCAGAATATACTGCAGGGGCTGCGGTTGTATATGTTGAGAATCCCGGCTGGAAGCCTCTAACATGTTCAAGTAATCCATTTTCAACCAATGTAAATCCTTTCCACCCACCTTGGGCAGTGTTGAGTGGCACCATGAATTGCCCATCTAATCCCATTGCCATCTCACCGTTGGTGGCGAATGTCAGTGAAGATAATGGACTGCAATTTTGAGAACAATCAAATGAACGTAATTCAGATGAATCTCCCGTTACCAAATACCCATCTACTATTATTGGCATCGCTGGAGAAGACCCTGAAGTATGACTGTTGATTATTGAATAGTTTTCGTCCAGTAGGGCAATTGTACTCTGTCCTTGACCTTGGGCATGTATCACTATTCCTCCATTGGTCAAGAGAGGTGAGTGTCTAATTTTACCAATTGCCAATGGATATGATGACAAATTACCCTCGCGTGAGAGATGCCATAGAGTTCCATTTTCATCACCTACTAGATAGCCTGTATCAGTCACAGTGATGCCATTTCTCCAGCCTAAATCTGTCGTTGCGTTTTGAATTAAAGTTCCATCTGCAAGACACAAACTAACAATTCCTGTTCTTGTTGGTGCTACTAATTTATCTGCATCTTGGGCTAATGAACCAGTAATACCCCAAACTTTCACCTCGCTTTGATAATGCCAGTTTCTCATCCCTGTCATCGGTTCTAGCGATTCTATTAATCCATCAGACCATGCTACGATGAGTTGCTTAGACCAAGTTCCACATTGGCCTTGCCCCGCCTCTATTATCTTCAATGGTGACATGTCATGTTGGGTGGCATTTTGATTGGTATTATTCCATAATTCCTTACCTGTTAATTGGTATGCAAATACTTGCGGCCTATCTTGGCCAATCCACATTCCACTAGTCCGTACGAATATTGTTGCATCATCTATTATAGGCGCAGTGGTAACATATCCAGCAGCGAATTGTTGAACCCATTGCGCCTCAAATCCATAAATTTGGTCAGACTCACTTGGACTTGATATTGCACTCGCTGCACCTGTGTTTAGAATTAGAAAGGTCGCGCAGAGTATCAGCAACTTTTGTGAGCAATTCATGGTCATCACTCTAGCACTTTTTGAATCGCTACTCGTAATAATGCGCTAACCTGCTTACCTTCTGCACCAGCAGCAGCCTGCATTACAATTCCCATCAATGGGCCCATAGCGCCCATGCCTCTCTCTTTAACAAAGTCAACTCTTTGGGCAATTATTGAATCTACTACCGAAGACAAATCTGCAACATCAGCAGGTTTGTATCCATTATTTTCAGCATATTCAGCAATCTCTTCAAGTGTCGGGTTTGAACCTATGAATGCTGTAACAATCTCGTTCATCGACTCGCGTGAAAGGTGTCCTGCTTCCTTTGCCCGTAGCACATTAGCCAGTAATTGGGGGTCTACAGTATCGTTTTCCAAAAGTAATGTAGCCAGTCCCTTATGCGGTAAATCGCTGATATTGTCCACGAAAATATCATCCAATTGCCTTGCGATTATTTGTTTGGATTGGTCTTGTGAAATCTCAAACTGCTGCATTCTGATATCCCGGTCCTCATCACTCATCGGCAAATTCTCAATAATATTGTGCCATTCTTCTTTGGATAGAGAGAAAGATGGAATATCTGTTTCTGGGTACATTCTAGCACCACCTGGAAGTGGTCTCATCGGAGAGGTTGTACCATCTTCGGGAGCGCCTTTCTTGACCACTACATTGCGTACCTCTTGTGGAATGCGGTGCCACGCTAAACGTGCCCTGTGAAGGACGCTTTCAAGTGCTAATTCCGCTTGCCAACGAGGTGCTAGGCACAAGATGAAAGCATCTGAATCTGTAAGTTTCAACTCATTGCGAACCTGTTTCACTTCATCGGCCTCGACTCCATAGGCTGGTAACTCATCTGAATGGAATACACCTTTGACACCTGCTTGCTTTGCCGCACCAGCAAATTCACGGCCGAGACGAGGTAGTTGAGAACCACCATTATCCATTTGTTTTGTTCCTATCTTTCCGGCGAGGTTTGCAAGTGGTAATACCATCATTACGCTGCCATTGGATAAACCATTAATGACCATTTTCGAGGTACATTGTGTAAAACAATTGGTGACATCATGCAAAACTAATGGCAATAATTGTGCAACTGCTGCTGAGACTTGTGATTCTATTGCCAAATCTGTAGTCCTCCTATCAGGAGTTAGTAATGGTAGATTCATTGAACTTCTCAATTGATTTGTAAGGCGATAAAAATGTAATTGTCTTGCCATTTCAAGACTGATTATTCTTGGAATCCAAGATAGGTCTTGACAGCCTTTGATTTCAACTCTATCGCCGCACATCAATGAGACATTGAGGTCTTGACGGATTGAACCCAATCCGCGGCGAACTCTTCTTGTTTGACGTAATACTCTCCCCAAAGCAATTGCAGTTTCCTTTGCATGTTGTGGTGAAGTGATATCTGGAGTTGTTGCGATCTCGATTAAAGGTAGGCCGAGACGGTCAAGATTGTAAATCACATTTTCACCATTTGTAGTCATTTCAGTTTCTAACTTACGCGCTGAATCTTCTTCAAGACATAGTAAATCAATCCCCACTGGCCCTGTTTCAGTAGATAAAATCCCATCGGTTGAAATCAGGGAAGTTCTTTGAAATCCACTTGTATTGGAGCCATCAACTACAGTTTTGCGCATGGTTTGAATTAACGATACTGGCTTTGCATGAAGTAATGCTGAGACTGTTAATGAGATATCTATTGCATCTCGGTCATGCGGTAAAGGAGGTTGCTCATCCAATTCTATCAAGCCAGCATTAGGCGATTGGACATAGGTAAATGAACGATTTCGGAGTGATTCAAATCGTGCTGCGACATCTATTTTTCCGCCTTCACCCTTACCTGCTCTAAGTCTGCGATTATAGCGAGGCCAGTGTTCGGGAACTGTATCTATTGTAACATCGTATAATTCGCCTTTTTGACGTGAATGAAGTTTTCCTGTTGCTAATTGCTGATGGACTTCTATGCCGCACATAAAGCCCAAAATCTCGGGTATCAGAGCATCTGCATCGGCAATTTCGCCAACTGGCTGCTCTGTAAAAGTCTCCCCCATAGCAAAGCCCATGCACTCACCCTTCATCAGTCAAGCGATTGATATTGTCTGACTTGCTCAAACTATTGCCAATGTTCCATCGACGAGTGATGGGCGCATCAATGTGCCATTTAGAACCAATTTTTCAATTATGGTCTCTGCATTATTTCTATCGATTCCTACTTTTTCTGCTTCATTATACACATCTATTGAATTTACGACTCCATCACCATCATTTTGTAGAGTTGAAACAATATCTCGAATGGTTCTCTCCTTGTTACGAACAGTGCCTTTCTTTCCGGCATATGTTGAGGTCTCATCAAAATCCTCACCCATTAATGCATATCGCCATAAACGAGTGATTTTAATGGCTCTTTCTGCATCCTCAAGTGTTGCTTCTTGTGATAAACGGATTCTTGCACTGGCCTCTGCCAATCTTGCTAGCGCTTCAAGTGAACGAGCAGTGATTGAGACACTATCGCTTGATTCACCACCTTTTTTTCTGGTTTCAATGTAAAACTTGACGA
>ERZ889078.2483-NODE-2483-length-13078-cov-6.757352_pt1 | contig 13078 bp, 7 predicted proteins | sample MGYA00521266_ERZ889078 | MGnify/ENA primary metagenome ERZ889078 (study PRJEB32303, sample SAMEA104408618) | aquatic metagenome | biome: Brackish water; feature: Pelagic; material: water | place: Baltic Sea | collected 2014-06-16T06:34:00 | depth 76,534 m ...
CCTCCACCCAGAATGTCGCGAATCGAGTCATGCCGGTGAGCCGGCCCGCCGGCCGGTCGGACCAGTTGGTGTACCAGAGGTTGCCGATCCAAATGCCGGTGCCGAGGCGCTGCAAGACGTCCTGCTCCGCCAGCGCGCCGGCCTGCATGGCTAGGCTCGTCGGTGCTTCGCCGCCGCCTGTCGTCTCGACGCCGTATTCCTGGGCGGATCGGGGCGAAACCAAGCTGCCAGCGTGCAGTCCTGCGCTGATGAGTGGCACCTCGGCTGGTCGATGGAAGCCCGCGCGGCCGAATCGTGGCGCGACGCCAGCTCCGGGTGATTCGGTGAGGTGCACAAGCGGCGAGAGCCGGCCCGCGCCATCGACGAGGCGCTGCAACGCGCTCTGGCGCGTGCGTTGCGATTTCAATCCGAAGCTGTCCCACGCCAACAGCCCGACGACCTCACTGAGCGCGGTAGGACTCAACCAAGCACGGTAGACACCTGGATCGATCGCGCGGGCCGGACGCTGCACCAACGCGAGTCGTGTGACCGACTGCGCGATTTTACTGCGCAGTACCTCTGCATCGAACACAAAGCCTGCGTCGTCCGCCTTGACCGCCTTGTCGCCGCCGGCATGCACGCTAAAATCGAGGTGAAACATGTGGCGCGAGTGAAAGCTGCGCTGGCCCCACGAGCTTGCAAAACCAGCGTGCACGGGGCCTGAAGCCCAGATTCCCACCAAATCTGCGTCGCCCGCCGCGTCAAAAAGCACCTCCAGCGCGTGACGTGGATCTGGGAGCCTGTCGTCGTCTATATCAACGATGCTCTCGCTGGACTCACTCAGCAGCAGATGCGGATCGGGCGGCGTGCACGCAACGATGAGCCGCAACGTGGTCAGGGCTGTGTCGATCCGCGCGTGGTCGGTGTCGGCGTGCCCGGTGAGGTTGACCATGTGCGTCGCGTGTCGCCCTGCGTCGATCAACTGCACATGCAGTTGCGCCTGCCAGGCGTGTCCCGCCTGGCGAACCCGCGCGTGATTAAACCGCACAAAATCCGACGACTCCGCATCGAGCCACGCGGCGAGCTGCTCCGCGCCGATGAGCTGCCTCAGCGTGTGGTCCATGAGGGCGTTGAAGTGCATACGCAGGTCCGGCTTCATCTCGTGGCCAGCGGTCATGACGCACCTCCGAAGATCTCCACGTCGGTGAATCGACACATCGGCGTGGCGTGTCCCACGCGAATGCACTGGTTTGGCTCGCCCTTGCCGCAGTACGGAGAGCCGTTGAGCTGCCAGGTAGACGCGTCGCCGACACCAGCGAGGTTGCGCCAAAATGTTGCGGAGATGCCGCGATAGCTCGGTTTCTTGACGACGCCCTGCAGCGCGCCATCGATGATGAGCTCACCCCACTCGCAGCCGAATTGGAACTTGTTGCGTGAATCGTCGATCGACCAGCTGCTGTTACTGCGCATCAGCACACCACGCTGCACGCTGGCGACGAGCTGCGCCTCACTGAGGTCACCCGGCTCCACGTTCAGATTGGCCATGCGGTCGATCGCTGGCCGATTCCAGCTCGTCGCGCGGCTGTTGGCGACGCCAGCCATGCCGGCCCTGAGCTGGGACAGCTGGCCGCCAAGGGGTCGAACCAACAGGCCGTCAGCGATCACATGAACCCGCGTCGCCGGGGTGCCGTCAGCGTCCCACCCGTAGCTGGCGAACTCACCAGGGACGGTCGGGTCAAACGTCACATTGAGCAGCTTGGAGCCGTATTGATACACGCCGAACATGTCGGCCGTCACGAAGCTGGTGCCTGCATAGTTGCGCTCATCGCCGAGAATGCGGTCCAGCTCGATGGGGTGGCCGATGCTCTCGTGAACCTGCAACACCATCTGGTCGGGCGCGAGGACAAGATCCATGATCCCGCTCGGGCAAGACGGCGCCGCGAGCAGCTGCAGCGCTTCGGCGGCGATCTCTGGGGCTCGGCGCAGGTAGCGCACCTCGTCCAGCACCTCAAGGCCGCCTTGACGACAGGTGCCGCGCCCACCAAGTGTACGGGTTTGCGTGTCTTCTGCGTCGGCGGCGGTCGCGGCGAGATCGGGCACCAGGAGTTCGTATCGCTGACCGACACGCGCGCCGGCCGTGTTCACGAGCAGCGTCTCCACGTCGGTGTGCCAGAGCGCCGCTTCTCGGTCGACGATGCGTTCACTCGGTTGGCTGGTGCCGACCTTTCCTGCGCTTGTCAGGCTCTGAGGGGCGTCGAGGTGGACCGCGCTCAGGTGCGCGTCGGCCTCCAGCAGCAAGGCGATCTTGTCTTGCAGCGGCGTCTCCGACCAGGGTCGCTGCGCTACGTGTTGCCAGTCACCGACCATGACGCTGGGCTTAAACGCCGAAAAATCAGTCAATTGGCGGGTCGCGCTCGCCGCTGCCCAGCCTCGTGCACGATGCAACGCCGCCAGGAGGCCACTCGGGCTCACATCGCTCGTGCCGGCCCAACCCTCGCCACCGCCCGCGATCACGCCGACGGTCGCGCCGAGATCGTCGCCGCTGCGCACAGGTTCGACGACACCTTGCCGCACACGCAGACGTTCGCTGCGCTCGTGGTGGAGGCGGAGGGTGACGTGACCGCCAGCCGGCAACGCGGCGAGGAAATCCGTGGCGATCCTGTGCATATCAGGCCTCTTTCGCTCGCCCGCGATCCGGGCAGAGATGGGACAACCCCCCGGACGGATGTTCGGGTGGTCACAATCGTGGGAGCCCGCAGCCCTGTCGCGACGCGCGAGCTACTTACTACAGTACAGCGTGCCGTCGACACCAAAACGCATGATCCAACCCAGGCCCTCGGTCTCGCGCGTTGCGCCTGACGCGATGGCCGTTGTGCCAGACACGGACACGCTGTGCAGATCATTGTTGGAGAGCAGCTTCACCTCTTTGCGCCACATGAGCTTGCCGGAGGTACCCAGTCGAACCAGCAGACCGTCGTGCGCGGTCGCGGACCGCTCAATCGAGCCGACCGCGAGCACCCCGCCGTCTGCCATCGACGCGCCGCCCGTCAGAACGGTTCGCGCGCTGTTCGCATCTGACCAACTCCAAACCGACTTGCCAGTGGCCGCCATGACCGCCCAAGCCGTCGCGTGAGACGTCGCCAGCGACGGACCGCGCGCGCCCAGACCGATGGTCTGTTTCGCGTTGCCCAGCACCACATCAAACACCGCCGATTCCCCGCTGGTCTCCAACGGCTGTTGCCACCACTGCTTCAACTTGGCGTCGTGGCCGACCATCAGCGCCGTCGTCTTCGATGAACTCTCGGCGTAGCCACCCCCGACCATCAGATCGGTCGATGCGACGACACAGCCTTCCAATCCAGTGTGTTTGTCGAGCTTGGCCTCCTCTTTCGTCTCGCCTTTTTTGTCCACCAACAAGAGCCAACCGCGCGCCTCGCTGCCGCCAGTTGTGCCGGCCACCAACCATCGCTTGTCGGCCGTGCTTCTGTCGATGTCGGTAAAACCGCCGCCGGTCTCGACGCTGTGAGACTTCAGAATTGCGAGGGCCTTGTTCGGCAGCTTGTATTCCATGATGCGAGCTGACTTTCCGCCCTGGCTGACGGGCGCGCTCACCACACGCAGCTCGGTCGAATTCTCCCCCTCGATGACACTTGTGGCGCCGTCCCCGGTCGCGGTGTTGCTCACATAGTTCGCCGTTGGGGCGCCGTTCTTGTCCGTGATGTGCGTCCACGCATGGCCACCGTTTGCGGACGTGCCGCGGCCCGCGAAGACCAACGTGTCCGCCGTGAGATAATACGCCGCGACGAGCGCGCCGCCGGCGACGGCTGTGCTTGGGGCGACCGACTTGCTCCAGTATCCGCATGCGCCACACGATCCTGCCGCGCAAACGGCCGACTTATCGCAGGCGTCGCCGTCGTGCGCTGGGGTTTGCTGGCAGCCGCCGGCGCTGTCACACGAGGCCTCCGTGCAGGGGTTGCCGTCGTCACACGCAGCGCTTGAGACCGCGAATACGCACGCCCCGGTCTTTTTGTCGCAGCTGTCGTCCGTACAAAGCTTCGAATCCTTACAGACCTTGGGGGGCGTCTTGCAGACCCCGAGCGCACAGACGCCAATGAGGGTGCAGGGGTCGCCGTCGTCGCAGGATCCGGCGTTTTCTTTCGTGTTCGTACAAACACCAGACGCGCAGGACGCCGCGGTGCAAGGCAGGTTGTCGTCGCACTCGCTGGCGCTCTTGCAGCCGGAACAACCCGCGATGGGCTTGTGCGTGCAGGCGCCCGTGGTGGGGTCGCACGCATCCAGCGTGCAGGGGTCGCTGTCGCCGCAGCTCTTGGTGACGCTGCCCGCCGCGCACGTCGAACCCACGCACGTGTCGCCCTGGGTGCATGGGTCGTTGTCTGCGCAGGCGGCGCCGACGTTGGATGTGTGCGTGCAGCCAGCGCTCAAACCGCAGGAATCCAGGGTACACAGATTGGCGTCGTCGCAGTCTGTCAGGCTCTTCACCCAGGTGCAGCCGTCACCTGTGCACGCCATGGCCGCTGTACACGGGTTGTTGTCGTCGCACGCCTTGCCGACGGTGGCGGTGCTCGACTGCGGCAAACACAGCCCGGTCGCGGGCTGGCAGGTGACGGGTGCGCAGACGTCGTCGCCAGACACGCAGATGATCGGCAGTGGATTGGGTTCGCAAGCCCCGGCTTTTGCGCCAGTGGCGATCACACAGCGGGCGCCGCCGTTGCACAGGTTGGCGTCGTTATCGAGCGGCGCGCAGTCGACGTGCGTGCTGCACACCAGTCCGGCGACACCGCTGCAGGCGCCACCGCCGTCGCACACATCAGCGATGGTCCACGCCTTGCCGTCGTCACAGGGCGATCCTGGCGGCGCCTGCACAACGCCACAAGCTGGCACCCCCTGGTTTGAGCTGCACAACGCCGCTGCGCAAGCGCCAGATTGGGCGGACGGTAGCGTGCACGACACCGCCGTGTTGGGCTGAACGGCGCACGCGAAAGGCGTCTGGCTCTTGTCACAAAATGCCTTGCCCGCGCAGGGGTCGATCGTGGACAGGCAGTCGGCGTCGGTGGTGCACGCACACACGGCCGCTCCGACCTTGCACTCGCCGGCCTGGCACTGGTCCGGGCCGCTGCAGACGTTGTTGTCTGCGTTGCACAGCACGCCATTGGGGAGCGCCACTTGACCGCATTTTCCGGTCTTGGCGTCGCACCGATTCTGGCTGCATTGCGAGTCCCCAGTCTTGGCGCAACTGATCACGGTGAGCGGGTTGACGTCGCACTTGAAGGGTTTTTTGACGGTGTTGCAGTACAGCGCGCCATTGCACACGTCGCCGTCGTCGTGTTGGGCGCAATCAGCGTCGACAACGCAGTCGCAAGCGTTCGCGTCGGCCTCGCAGGCGCCCTTCGCGCAGGTGTCCGCGACGGTGCAGGGGTTGCCGTCCGCGTCGCACTGCGTGCCGTCGGCCAAGACGGTGGCGAGACATGCGCCCGTCTTGGGTACGCAGGTCGCCTTCACGCAGCCGCTGTCTTGCGATGGATTGCAGAAGACGACGGATGCAGCCTTGACCTTGCAGGTGAACGGCAACGCGGCCTTGTCGCAGAAGAGTTGGCCGTTGCAGAGGTCACCGTCTTCAAACTGCGCGCAGTCGGCGTCCGCGGTGCAGGCGCACGCGTTCGGGCCTGGCGCGCAGAGCCCGGATTTACAGGCGTCTCCAACGCTACAGACGTCTCCGTCGCTGCACGCCACCCCGTCTGCGGTCGGAGTTGGGCCGCACTTGCCAGTCTTGGGCGCGCAGGCGGTTTGGGTGCACGTGGTGTCGAGCGACGTGTCGCAGGTCACCACCGTTTTCGGATTGATGGCGCAGTGGAAGGGCGCCTTGCTGGTGTCGCAAAACAGCGAGCCGTTGCAGAGGTCGCCATCGTCAGCGGCCGCACAGTCGGCGTCTTTTTGGCACGCGCAAGACGGCGTGCCCGGTTGGCAAACCCCCGCCTTGCAGGCATCGACGCCGCCAGCGCCAGAGCAGACGTCGCCGTCCGTGCACGTCGTGCCGTCGGCGAGCGGCACGCTCACGCAGCCGCCAGTCGTTGGCTTGCAGACAGTCGCCGCGCAGGGGTCGAGGGAGGCAGCGCAGGCCACGGTCGTCGCGGGGTTGACCTTACAGACCGGCGGAAACACGGTGTTGTCGCAGTAGAGCGTGCCGTTGCAGAGGTCGCCATCTTCTTTGCTGGCACAGTCCGCGGTGGTGGCGCAACCGCAGACGTTCTTGCCAGCCGCGCACACGCCCGCCTTGCAAGCGTCACCAGTGGTACAGGCCGCGCCGTTGTCACAGCTCTTGCCGTCGGGCTGCGGGAGCGCTTTGCAGCCACCCGAGGCTGGATCGCAGCTAGTGGGTGCGCACACGTCGCCCGGCGGGCAGGTCACCACCGTCGCTGGATTGACTTTGCAGGCGGCCGGCGACGTGGTGTGGTCGCAGTACAGCGTGCCGTTGCAGAGATCGTTGTCTTCCAGCGGTGCGCAGTCCGACGCGACGTCGCACGGGCACGTGGTCTTGCCGCCGCCGCACGCACCGTTGACGCACACGGTCTCCGCCGTGCAGGCGTCGCCGTCGTCACAGAGGCTGCCCGTCGGTCGCAAGGCGATGGCGCAGGTGCCGTTGGGCTGGCAGCGGTCCTGCTCGCACGGGCCGCTGCTCACCGCGCAGTCCGTGTCGGCGGTGCAGGCGAACGGCAGGGCCGCGTCCGTCGCTCTGGTTGTCGTGTCGCCAACCGCCGTGTCGCCAGCGGCGGTGTCCCCAACCCCGGAATCGGCGGCGTTTCCGTCTCCGCCCGCGTCTGAGTCCACACCGTCCGCCACGGAGGTGTCCAGCGCCGACGTGTCTGTGTTCGCAGCGGCGGTCGTCGGATCCTGCCTCGGGAAGTCATCGCCGCAGCCACCCAGGCTCAGGAGCCCGAGTGTGATGCCAACGGCGATCCATCGCGGCGCGGGTGACGACACTGGCCTGGTCAACAGCTTGGTCATGAGATGCCTCCGCCCACACACTGCCATCATGGTCCGGCGATTTCAGTCTACGGTGGCGTCCGGCTGCTGATCCGGATGCGCCGCGACGAAGGCAGGCAGCACAGCACACGTCCGCTCAATGCGCAGCAGCGTCGGAAACAGCTCGATATCGCAAGAGAAACGCCGCGCGTTGTAGAGCTGTGGGATCAGAAGCAGGTCGGCCCAGCTCGGTGCGTCGCTCACACAAAAAGCGCCCGCGGTCCGCTGCACGTCGCGCTCAAAGGCCGTCAATCCGGCCTCAATGTAGTCCCGACCCCACTTGGCCCGCGTCGCGCGATCTGACAACGCCTCGATCTTCGTGAGCACCGCGAGGTTCTGCAACGGCTGGATCCCGGCGTTCACCAGCTCCGCCAACGCGATGGCGCGCGCGCGGGGCAGGGGTTTGGTCGGCAGCAGAGGCGGCGCTGGCGCGATCTGCTCGAGCCAACTCAGGATCGCCAGACTCTGCGTGAGCGGCTCGCCATCGATCATCAGGACAGGGATCTGCCCCATCGGGTTGCGGTCGAGGTGCGAATAGGTTCGTTGCGCGTCCTCAAGCAACGGCACCGCGCGGTAGGTATAGGGCAACCCTTTGAATGCCAAGGCGATGCGGACGCGCCACGCCGACGACGACCGCCAGTAGCTGAACAACTCAAGCTGCGGGATGGCGGCCATCCTAGGTGCCCTGCTGGGCGGGGACATACGGCACAACGGTCTGTTCAATGGTGCCGAAGAGGTTGTGTCCGTCGGCGGTGGTCATCTCGATGCGCACGGTGTCCCCGTAGGCCAGAAACGGTGTCGTGAACTCGCCCGTGTCGATCTTCTCCAACATGCGCTGCTCCGCGAGGCAGCTCGAGCCACGGGCCCGATCCTGGTTGCTGATGGTGCCGGATCCAACGATGGTGCCAGCGCTGAGCACGCGTGTTTTGCAGGCGTGCGCGAGCAGATCATGGAACGAGAAGTGCATCTCGGGGCCAGCTTCAGGGTCGCCGAAACGCTCGCCGTTGAGCCAGGTGCGCAGGGGCAGATACAGCCGCCCGTCCACCCACGCGTCACCGAGCTCATCGGGGGTGATGGCAAACGGCGAGAACGCTGTCGAGGGCTTGCTGCAGTAGAAACCAAAGCTCTTCGCCAGCTCGACGGGGATGAGGTTGCGCAGCGTGACGTCGTTGCAGAGCATCAGCAGCTTGATGTGCGCCCCGACCTGATCCGCCGGGGTCGCCATGGGGACATCGTCCGTAATCACCGTAATCTCGGACTCAAAGTCGGGCCCAGTCGCGAGATCCATCACCGGGATGTCGCCGCGCGGGTCGAGGAACGTGTCGCTGCCGCCCTGGTAGACGAGCGGGTCCGTCTCGAGCGTCGCGGGCGGCAGGGCGCCGCGGGCCTTGCGAACCAGGATGACGTGGTTGATGTAAGCGCTGCCATCGATCCAGCCGTAGGCGCGCGGCAACGGGCTGCGCAGGGCCTTCGGGTCGATCGTGAACTCGCCCGCGACCGGACCGGCGTTGAGAGAGTCGGACACAGCCTGCGCACGTGGGCTGAGCGCGGCCCACTCATCCAACAGCGCCTGGAGGGTCGGCGCGATTGACTGGATCGCGACGCCTCGACAGCCATCGCGGCTCGCGACGATGAGCTCGCCATCACGTGTGCCGTTGTCTCGGGTTGCTAGCTTCATGTTGTCGCTCCATGCCCGAAAAACCGGGCGATTTGCTGCGTGGGTGTGGATGCCCCTGGGTGTGGATAGCCCTGGCACGTCGCGCGGCTAGCTCCACCAAGTCTCGTCGTAGCCAGCGGCTTCGATGGCGGTGCCTTGTGGCGTGAAGACGAGCGTGTCGAAGGTGTCGATCATCACCGCCAGCTCGCCGACCTCTCTCACGCCCACGCTCGCTTCGTAGGCGCCAGGATGTGGGCCGTGCGGCACTCCGGCGGGATGGTACGTAATCGAACCAGCGTCGATGCCGCGGCGGGAGGTGAAGTCGCCGTCGCAGTAGAAGATGACCTCCTCCACGTCAACGTTGCTGTGCGGGTAGGGGCAGGGGATCGCGTCGGGACCGAAATCGACAGTGCGTGGCACGAAGCTACAGATGAGCGACGCGCCGCTTGCAAATGTACCGTGAACGGTGGGCGGCAGGTGAACGGCGCCGGCTTTGGCTTGGAAATTCAAAATCGGAAAGACAAACGGGTACACCGTGCCGTCCCATCCAATCGTGTCGAGTGGTGGATGCGCCCAACGGTGCTGGCTGAAGCGATCGCTGCGTTTACTGACAACCATCGCGCCGCCGTTGGCTTCGCGCGGGCCGTTTGGATCGATGTCTGCAGTCAGCTCCGGGCCGCGAAAATCGCGTGGCGTATACGGTGCGTCCATCCGGAGCTGCCCAACTGGGTTGCGGTATTGCGTGGGCACCCGCAGGCCCGAGCGGCAGGCGATCCAGAGCCAATCCTGCGGGATGACTGCGCCAGCCGAGCCGCCCGTGCCAGTCGAGCCGGATCGTTCGAGCACGAACCGGTACAACGTGGAACGCGGGATCACAACATAGTCACCAGGCCCAAATCGTAAGGTGCCAAACCAACTGCGCAGCTCGCCGCCGCCGCTGTGGCAGTAAAACAGATCGTCCTCGTCACCGTTGATGAAATAGCGGTCGTCGTCTTCTGTCGGTCGCACAAAGCCGACCGTTAGATCCTTGTTGAACATCAGCGGCACGCGGCCGGCCAGAGGGGTGCTGTGGCGGGCCAGACCGTCGCTGCGCAAATGCCGGCGCCGTAGCGCTTCATTCGCGGTGGTCGTCGCCGTCACAGCGAGCGGAAAGACCGGATCGATGGCCTCTGCGCCGCCATGATTCTGCGGTGGGTGGCGGTGGTACAGGATGGAGAAGGGCCCGTCGAAGCCCGCTTGAGTGAAGCAGTGCTCATGATACAGCGAGCCATCTGGCTGGCGAAACACCGTATGTGGCTTGGCAGGCAGCTGACCTCGGCGGGCGTAGGTGTTCATCTAGCTCTCCAGCTGCTCGCGCTCAATGGCCTCAAAAAGGGCCCGGAAGTTGCCGCCGCCAAAGCCCTGATCGCCCCGGCGTTCGATTAGTTCGTAGAAGAACGGACCGGCCTGCTGCTCGTGATAGAGCGTCATCGCGTCGTTCAAGAAGATCTGCACGAGGTAGTTATCCACGGGCGATCCGTCGATGAGGATGCCCAGGTCGCGCAGGTCATCCATCTTGTGGAAGATACGATTTGGCTCGACACCACCGGCACGCAAGCGGTCAGGCGCGCTGTCGTAGTAGTTGCCCGGCGTCTTCAGAAAGCCGACACCACGGTCGCGCAGCGCTGACACCGCGGCCAGGATGTCCTTGACCTCCAGCGCGACGTGCTGCACACCGGCGCCGTGATTGTCTTCGATGAACTTGTTGATCTGGCCTTCCTTGAAGAAGGGCTGCAGTGGCTCGTTGATCGGATATTTCAGCCCTGAGCGCGGGTCCCACATGACCACAGAGCGCAGCCCTGTACCGACATCGGCACCCTTCTTGACGTCGTCGGTGTGAAACTCGATCTCCCAGCACTGCTCCATACCCATGACGTGCTCGAGCCACAGCTTGTAGCCCGCCATAGTCTGCGCGTTGCATGTGATGTGGTCGACCTTGGTGAAACCCATCGGGTTCACGATGCCCGTTGGCGGTGGAAGCGCCTCATATCCCGGCGCGAAGCCGTCCCAGTCGTCGATCTGCACGAAGCGAAACGTGACGTCGCCGAGCGCGGTCGTGATGCTGAAGTGGCGAAAGCGACCCTGTTGTGTGCCCGAGCCGACGCGGATGTCAGAGATCGTGTGAATCGGGGTCGCGTCGCGGCTTGTGAGGAAGGCCCAGGCGCGGTCGATGTCCTGCACCACATAGCTGATGTTGCCGATCCCGTCGGGGTGCCGACTGAGCCAACGAGCGGCGCGCGGCTGGAGCGCGCCCTCGGCGACGTCGGCCGTCGATACGGCCACGCGGATGTCCCCCGCTTGGTAGACGGTGGAGGTCTGTCCGGTGCGGGCAACAGAGTCGGCGCTGCTGGTGTAGGCCGGGTGCCAGCCGAAGTTGTCTTCGTAAAATACCCGTGAGCGCTCCGCGTCGTGCACGAAGTAGTGGAACGAATGAACGCCCAGGATCCCGAGCTGTTCAGATGCGGCCATGTCGACAAATCCTCGGCTGGAGTGGAGCGCATGCCGGTTGCTGCGCGGGCGGCAGGGTAGCGTCAGGGTGGACATGACCGCAAGACGGCGGGGGCTTTCACCCTGCGCCCGCCCATCGCACGTTGGCGCGCACATTGCCCTGATGAGGGACGCCATGACCGATGCCACCGCACGCGTCGCCACGCCCTCGAAAGTTGGTCGCTGCTGGCGTGATCAACGGGCTCGGCTCGCTGTATCTGGCGCATCGGTCGCGGCAGGGCGCGGCGCGGCTTTGATGTCGCGGCGCGGCTTTGATGTCGCGGCGCGGGCATGTGTGCCCTTCAACGACAGACCGCCGCGCTGCTGCCGCTGTGCGCGCGCAGCTGTTCGACCTCGGCACGCAGGGCTTCGATCTGCCGTTGCTGCACTTGTAGCGCCGCGACGCTGAGGCTGAGGTAGCCGTAGAGATCGACCATGTCACGCTTGGCGTCGACCGCGTCGCTGTGAGGCTGGTCGTCGATCATGAAGCCGAGGTGGCGCCGACCCTGGGCGCCGGCGGCGCGGTACCGATACGTCGCCAATCGCGTCGCCAACAACGACGCCGCGAGGCGAGCGCGCTCAGCGTCGTCGACGTAGTGGATGTCGCGTTTGAGCGCCGCCCGCGACTTCGGGCACCCCTGGACCGTCGGGTCGGACGCCGCGCAGACCAAGAACTGGCCGCATCCGGCCTTGTTGTCACACTTGTCGCCGACCGTTGTGCAAGCGTCGCCGATCTTCTCGGCGCCGCACAGGGGCACACCGGGCGTCGGTTTCCACACGTCGCTACAGACCGGAAAACCGCAGCTCAAGTAGATCGAGAGCTTGGCCGCGGCGTTACACGCGCCACTTGCCTTGATGCTCACGCCCGCGCTCGCGGCCATGCAGGCGTTGCTGTACGTCTTGTCGTCGCATCCACAGACCGGCGCATACTCCTTCGTGCAGACGTCTGGTTTGACGGTGCAGACGCCAGCGCTGCCGCCGCATTGATCGTGTGGGAGCGCGCAATACTCGGTGGCCGTGCACTGCGCTGCCGGCCCCATGCTGAGTGGATTGCAGGCTTTGCCCGCGGCGGGCGCGCACTGACAGGTCTCACAGCCCTTTGCGTCGAGCGCGACGCCATTTGGACACTGAGGGTTGCAGCCAAAGGCCGGGCAGCAGACTTGTTTGGGAGTGCAGAACTCGCCCAAGGCGCATGGTTTCTTGTCGCTGCAGCCGGCGCCCGTCGCAGCATCGGTCATGGCGGCGTCGGCAGCGCCGACATCGTTGACGACACTGTCACTGGCGGCCGTGTCACTAGCGGCGGTGTCATTGGCAGCGGCATCGCCCTTTCCGGCGTCAACTTGCGCGGCGTCGGTGACGGACGCATCGCCCGAAGACGAATCCCCGGCGTCGGCAGCGCTGATGGTGCCTGCGTCGACGTCGGGCGTGGCGGTGTCTGCGCTGCTCGTGTTGCTGGCGTTCTCGCAGCCGAAGCTGAGCAGCGTCACTGCGAGCGCCACGGTGATCTTGGTCTTTGACAACATGATTCTGTCCTCCGCGCGTCGTGAGCGCACAACTGCCCCCGAGACAACGGGGCGCATTATACCTTAAGTTGTTGTCGATTGTGGTCGAATAGGCTGCGCCCTAGCCGGCCCGGCCGCGCCGCAAGGTGGGGCGCCGGCGCTCGACGCGAGCGATGGCTTGGGTCCACGGTAGCGAGCCCCGAGGCCGTGAAAACGGGGGCATTGCGCGGTGGTCGCGCCCTGAGGTCCCATGGACGACGAGCAACGACAGCGTCGGCGCGTTGCCGTCGTCCTCGCCGTGGGCGCGGTGCTCCGGCTGGCCTCGATCGTCGTTTCGTCCATGACGGTAGACCAGGCAGTCTCGCGAACACCC
>ERZ889078.2484-NODE-2484-length-13073-cov-7.281303_pt1 | contig 13073 bp, 7 predicted proteins | sample MGYA00521266_ERZ889078 | MGnify/ENA primary metagenome ERZ889078 (study PRJEB32303, sample SAMEA104408618) | aquatic metagenome | biome: Brackish water; feature: Pelagic; material: water | place: Baltic Sea | collected 2014-06-16T06:34:00 | depth 76,534 m ...
GACGGGCAGGCCTTGTTCGAACTGATTGACACCCACCACGATCTTCTCACCGCGCTCGATGCTGCTCTGCCACTCGGCCATACGGCGACTCAGCAGCTCCGCCAAGTGTTCGAGGGTGGCGCTGTAGCCTCGCTCCAGACCCGCCGCGATGACGGCGCGCGCGGCGTCCATCATGCGCGCCGTCTCCGCTTCGACGACGACGCTGCCCTCGAAAATGTCGGGATAGTCCGCGATGGCGGTCTCGTGCATCCAGACCTGCTGGGTTCGCAGTGACAGGACCTGCTCGGCCTGGTCAGGCAGCGCTAGGGCTTCACGGAAGCCGGGCAGCTGGAGCGCGCCGACGCGGGCGTCAGCGCTCATCAGCACCGGGATCGCAGAGAGCGCGATTCTGACGATGTTGACCTCAGGCTGCTGCGCCGTCAGTGACAGCGATCGCACCTGGCAGCCCGCGCGCCAGCGGGGCCTGATCCCGTACCGCTCCTCGCAGAGCGCCGGCCACAGCTTCGCGTAGGTGCGCACCTTGCAGATCTCTGGCACCAACTCCAACCCGCTGTTAATGAAGAAGCTGATGGCGTGCACAACCCGCTCAAACGCCGCGTCGTCGAGCTGGGTACGCACCGCCTCCAAGACGTAGAGCGCGCCGAGCAGCGCGAACCCCACCTCTTCTTCCGGACCCGCCCCGGACTCCATCAGGTGGTAGCCACAGCAGTTGGTGGGGTTCCACCGCGGCGTGTGAGTCATCGCTGCAACGACGAGATCGGTGCTCAGACGAAAAGAGATCTCGGGGGCGAAGATGTAGGTCCCGCGCGCCACGAACTCCTTGAAGAGATCGTTTTGCGTGGTGCCACGTAGCGATGCGCGGGGGACGCCGCGCTCGTCGGCGAGGGCGAGATACAGCGCATAGAGCCATGGCGCGGTCGCGTTGATGGTCAGCGACGTGTTGATCGCACCGAGGTCGATCTGGTCGAAAAGGGCCGCCATGTCGCCGATGTGGGCGACGGAGACGCCGGTTTGGCCGACCTCGCCACGAGCGAGCGGATCGTCAGCGTCGAGGCCACATTGTGTGGGCAGGTCGAACGCCACCGACAAGCCACGCTGACCCCGAGCGAGGTTCTCGCGGAAGCGCCGATTGCTCTCTGCGGCGTCACCGAAACCTGCGTAGGTCCTGATAATCCAGGGCGTTCGCCTCTTGGAAGCCGTCATCAAACGCTCCGTGTCAGGCTGCCAGTGCGTCGCGCAGCAGGGTTCGGGTGATGACGAGGATCGCCAACACCTCCTCGGCACCCTCGAAGATCGAGAGCACCCGAGCGTCCTGCCAATACCGACTCACCGCGTACTCTTCGCTGTAGCCCATGCCGCCGTGTAGCTGCATCGCCTCGCGGGTGACCGTCTCGGCGTCCCGGCAGGCGAGCAGCTTCACCAAGCTCGCCTCCATCTGGCCCGCGCCCGCGTCCATCTCGTCGCAGACGGCGTACGTCATTTGCCGGCTCAGCGCCACGCGGGCCGCCATGTCGACGATCTTGCGCTGCACCAGGGGTAGGTCTGCGAGCGCGCTGCCAAACACCTTGCGGTCGACGGCGTAGGCGACCGCGCTTCGGAGCGCCGCTTCCATGACGCCGACGGCGCGGGCGGCCGTCTGGATGCGGCCACCCGCGAATCCGGCCATTTGCAGGGCGAATCCGGCGCCCTCGTCACCAACACGGAGGTCATCGGCGACGAACCACTGCTCGAAAAAGACCGTAAAGCTGTGCATCCCGCGGTAGCCGACGGTCGGGATGGCGCGACCTGAGATGGTGCCGCCGCGGCCATCTTCGTGGCTGAACGCGCGATCATCCGCCGGCGCCTTCGTCGCGGGTTTGGGCACCAGAAACAGCGTCAGGCCGCGGGCGCCGTCGGCTGACGATCCCGTGCGAGCCAGCACCAACAGGACCGACGCGCGACCGGCGAACGTGCACCACGTCTTCTCACCGCTCAGCAGCCAGCCACCCTCGGTCTTTGTTGCGCTCACTCGCAGGCGCGCCACGTCGGAGCCGGCGTTAGGCTCTGTCACCGCGATGCACACGACCTCTTTGCCGCTGGCGATGCGGGGTAGCCAGTGTCTTTTCTGCGCTTCAGTGCCGCCCTTGAGCAGCGCCTTGCTCGCGATCTCCGGCCGCGTGATGACCGAGCCGCCTGCGCCGAGAGAGGCGCGCGACAGCTCCTCTGTCGCCAACGCCATGGACCGATGATCGATGAACTGGCCGCCGTACTGCTCGGGGATGGTGATGCCGAGCGCGCCCAGCTCGCCATAGGCGGAGATGAGCGTCTCTGGGATGAGCGCGTCTTCCCGATGGATGTGCTCGGCGAGCGGCGCGACCTGGTCGTCGGCAAAATCTCGAAACAGCACTCGGATGTCTTCGTGGTCGGCGCTCAGCGCGTAGCTCGCCGCCGCTGAGGCGCCGCCGGTCAACAACCACGGCGCGAGATCGGCGACCGCGGCCGCGTCGCTCGCGCTGCACACCGCGGCTCGGATGTGCGGGTCCAACTCAAGACGTAGCGCCGTCCCGCCACACCAAGTCGGCCCCTCAAGCACCAGCGTCGCTTCAAACGTGCGGACGATGCGCGCGGCTGCGTAGCGGGCAAGTTGGCGTTGCGGTCCGTCTTCGGGGAGCGTCGGAAACGCGCCGAGCAGATTCGCCGCGGCACGCACGTCGGCGACGAGGCGTGCCAGCAAGAAGGCCTCGTCGCCGCGCTCATGGAGCTTTGCGGTGGACGGCCGACCCGGGCGTTTGGGATCCTCCACCGCCTTGGCGAGCTGCGCTACCAGGGCCCGAGTGGCGCGCTCACAGGCTCCGACCGCGCTGTGGATGGCTGCGTCAAGCGACATGAATCCTCCGACCTTGTGCTCAGCCTTGGCGGGCTGAGACTTGCGAGGGGCTGAGGCCTGTGGGGGGCTGACGTGCCGCCAACTAGGGCTTATTGATCTCGAAGATGGGAAAGTAGGAGTGCGTATGGCCCGTCGTGTAGTCGGTGTGCAGCTGCGGGATCTCGGCGAAGTCGTAGACGTCCATGTCGACCGTGTCGTCCGGCATCCAGCCCGTGTTCTCCGCGAATTGTACCGCCGCGCGACCCTGGGCGTAACGTGCGTAGTGCGTGTGCACGTGGGTGTGGCGCTCGATGCACTCGATCGCGCGGATATGCTGGATCTTCATGCCCTCCTTCCAACCCGCGGTGGCGACCACGCCTTGGCGCGAGAGGGACTTGATGGTGGCCCGGGTCACCGGCGAACCAACGAAATCGAGGAAGATGCTCACGCCTAGCCCGTCCGTCTGCTCCTCCACGGTGCGCAGGAACACGTCCTCGCTCTCCAGATACAACTCCTTATATTCCTTGTCTGTGCGATAGCGGCCGGAGTCGTAATCCAGGTGCGGAAACGCGCGACGATCGACAGCGTTCATACCCGCGCGCCGAATCGCTCGCAGTCGCTTGGGGTTGCCGCTGATCATCGTCACGCGGGCGCCTGAGAAGCGCGCCAGCGTGAGCTCGGCCCACGTCACGCCGCCGCCCCAACCCCAGACATACGGCGACGGGCAGTCTTCCTGTGTCATCTGCACGCGCCAGCAGCCATGGGCTTGCTGCCAGTTGGACCACGCCGTGATGTAGCGCAGTGAGAACGCGGCCCATTGTTTGAGCGTGTACCGACTGTTGTCCGGGATCGGGATGACCTGCTTCTGGTGCAGCACCGTCCGCTTGGCGAGCAGGCCGATGGAGCCGGGCGCGTCATAGCCGAAGATCTTGATGGGAAAACCCCACTTGTCCCAGACGCCGTTGCAAAATAAGACCGCAAACTCGCCGTTTTTGACGGTTGTGACGTTGTCACCGACCGCCAGGATGCGCACGACGCCGGCGTTGCCAAGCACCACGTAGTCCTCGCCGCGTTGCTTTGCGACATCCACGGGGTTGCGATCGATGGCGTGGGACATGTTGCCCTCCCAACAGCCATACACCGACTCGACAAGGCATTGATCTGGGCCGATGTCTGGCAACGTGATCTCTTCGATGCGGATGTTGCTGCTGGCCGCCTCGCCGCCTTTGGGAAGGATCCAGGCCGTGGTGCGCTCGCCCATGATGTGCTCCGGTTGGGCATCGACGTGACCGCGGTTCGGTCAGCGCCAGCCCGGGATGTCGTCGTTGTGGCCCCGCGGGTCGGGAGCGCGCAACATAGGCATCTTGACACACTGCGTCAATGTGACGTGAATTCGGTATACTGGGGCATCGACTTGACAGCATTCTCAGCCAGTTGAACCATCCCGCCGTCCTGAGAACCCCGGTGCCGGTGTGAACACCATCGGCACAGCCATTGAGGCGCCGTGACGGTGGTCAAAAGCCGCCAGATAGTACGTCCTAAGTTAATCCGCCGCCGTGACGCGCTTTGCCACGGTACCAACAAGTGAGGTCCTGCCCATGCTGAACTACCCGCGCTGGCGTCGCATCGTCGCCCCTGCAGTCCTGCTCTGTACCACCGCTCTCCTGACGACGGGTTGCGGCAAAGCCGAAGAGAGCATCAACAAACTGAAGGACAAGGTCACAAAGGGCGCCGAGGAGGCCGCGAAGGCTGCCGGGAGCGCCGCCGACAAGGTCGCTGCCAAGACAGACGATGAAGCGGACGACAAGGCCGACGACAAGAAAGCAGACGCCCCCGCGGCGTTGCCGGCGCCGAAGTTGGTCCCTGCGGGCGAATCGGCTGATTTTGCGGTCGTAAAGGAGGATGTCGACAAGTTTAAGGGCAAGACCCTGCTGTGCCGCAACCTGCTCTCGCCCTCGCCGATGGCGCTCAGCCCCTTCTCCGACAAGAAGGCCCTGGCGATGATCGAGGGCGACGTCGACGATCGTCGCACGACGTTCTTCTGCCGCACCAAGGAAGGTGGTCTGAAGAGCACGCCGGTGCAGACCTTCTTTCCCAAGGGCACCAAGGGCGACCTGATGCACATCGACCGTGAGACGCAGGTCAACGTGGAGATCAAGGGCATGAACTACAGCCAGGTCGTTGGCCTCTACAAGGGCATCGTCAAGTCGCCGCGCAGGTCGATGTTCGACAAGGACGCACCGGATCTGATGAGCGGCCTGGTGTGGCCCGAGCGCTTGGTTGGCAAGTCCGTCGTGTGCACCTCGAAGATGTCGGTCAGCCCGAAGGCTGTGCAGCGCTTCGACAAGGCCGCAGCGGATCTGGCGGGTGACGGCATGAGCGACAAGAAGGCGCTCGTGCGCTGCGAAGACCGCCGTGGCGGCAGCGTCGGCCTCATCCTGTTTTTCCCGAAAGACAAGGCTAGCGACTTGCTCAAGCTCGGTAGCGAGACCAAGTTCACCGTGACGATCAAGGGCTTCGAGCGCAATCAGCTGGTCGCTGTGTTCGGCGAGATCAAGAGTGGCGCGATCGAAGGTGGCGGCGCTGGCGACCTGAAGGCCGTGTTGCTCGATCCGGCCCCGAGCATTGGCAAGGAGGTCTCCTGCGAGACGCAGATGGCCCCGACCCCGAGCGCCGTGGGCATGCTTGATCGCAAGGCGCAGGCGCTGATCAAGCCGAAGACGGACGACTACAAGGCGTCGCTGATGTGCAAGCAGGCTTCGGGCGGCAGCGTCACGGTTCAGCTCTTCTTCGAGAAGGGCAAAAAGGAAGAGCTGCTCAAGATCGGCGCGCACACCAAGGCGAAGTTCAACATCTGGGGCGTGGTCAGCAATCGTCTGGTCGGTCTGTACACCGGGATCGAGTCCGGCGGCGTCGAGCCTGGTGACGACAAGGACTGGCGCCGCGTCGCGCTGTCGCCCGACAAGTTCAAGGGCAAGACCCTGGCGTGCGAGATCAACCTCAAGCCGTTCGTCTCCAAGCTGAAGATCATCGGCTCGGAGAAGAAGGCGATGCTGCGTGGTGAGAAGGGGTTGAGCGACCAACACGGTGTGCTCACCTGCAAGGACTCCACGGGCGGCTTCGGCGGCACACGTGTCGAGGCCTACTTCTCGAAGGGCGATGAAGGTGAGCTGGCCAAGCTCGGCCGTGGCTCGAAGCTGAAGCTGAAGGTGGTCGGCGCGGCCTACAGCACGCTCATCGCCGTGCACACGAAGTAGTCGAAAACCCCACAATCGCGCGCTCTCGGGCGTCTGCGATTGTTCAGGTCGAGACGCGACGACGCCGCGTTCGGGGAGACCTGGACGCGGTGTTTGTCGTTAGGGTGCGGTCGCGCGCGTGACGCACGTGACGACGGACGGATTCCTCGGCATGATTCGCGCTCACTGCCCGTGATCGCCCACGCGTGACCGCAGCCGCGCGATTACAGCCGCGGTTCGGTGCCGGGTGCGGGCTGACGGGGACGGAGCGGGGAGGTCGCGTGAGGGGTAAAGACAGACCATGGATGGTCCTTACGGCGCTGCTGGTGGTGGGTGTCGTCGCGTCCGCCATGTGGGGCTGGCCCGCCGTGATGCGCAGGCGGCAGGCGACGTACGCCATGGAGATTCTGGGACGGATCGCCCGGCGCGCGCACGTCTACTACGTGAAGCCGCGGCTCGGGGACAACGGCGAGCGGATGCCGTGCCAGTTCCCACAAGGAGAGGTGCGGTCGACGCCAGCGCTCACGTGTTGCGACGCGCGCGTGCGCACCGCCACCGGCAATCAGTGCGACCCGGCCAAGACGGACTGGAACCGGCTGCTCTGGCGCGCGTTGGCGATCGAGCTGCGGGAGCCGCAGGGCTTTGTGTTCGCGTACAAAGCGCACGGGACGTTCGCCAAAGCGCGCTACACCGTCACCGCAGTCGGCGACCTGGACTGCGACGGCGTGTTTGCCACGTACGTGTACGAAGGGATCGGCGACCCCGACGCGACCGCGCAGAACTGTGTGCTCAAGACGCACCCAACCTTCCAGGCGACCAATCCGGGCGAGTAGCGCATGGCGCTCGCTCCGGTGCAGGGCTTGACGCAGCGCAGGGCCTGACTCCGCTCAAGGCTTGCCGCGCGCCGCGTCGGCCACGCTCTGCCCGTAGATGAGCACAACGTGCGTCAGCGCCGCCGTCTCGCGGGTGATGGGGCGAAAGCAGAGCCGTTGCAGCGCCGCTGTGCCGATCGGGACCGGCGTCGGCACGGTCCAGCTGAGGCAGCGCCCCACCCGAGTCGGTTTGCCCGTCACGTGCAGCTGGATGCCGCCCAAACGCTGGTCTCGCATGTTGAAGCGGCTGGCGAGCTTCACCGCGATACGAGCGCCGGCCAGCTCGCGGCGCGCCGGCTGTCGCCGCTCCGGGTTTGTGCAGGCCGGGCACGAGCGCTCCAGCACAAAAGGCACCTGCGGATGCACGAACTTGGGCAGCAGCTTGCCCTCGCCGTCGGTCAACGTCTGGCTGACCTGCAGCGCCCAGGATTGCCAGGGCAGCGTGTGGCCTTGGAGCGCCGCGCGGACGTTGCCGCCGCGCTGGGTCGCCCAGATTGGGGCGAGATCGGGGTCGGTCGAAGCGTGGGTCAACGCCTCGATGCAGCCGCCGCAGGTCTCGAGATTGTCGGTGAACGACTCGAGCAGCCCCAGGGCTACGTTGCGGCGCCCAGCGCGGGCGTAGAGGCGCGCGAGATCGAGGCGCGCCTCCGTGCGACTCGGGTCGAGCTGCACGGCGCCCGCTAGTCCAGACAGCGCGGCCTTGAAGCGGTTGGCGTTGAGGGCCAAGCGTCCGTCCGCGTGCAACATGGCAGCGCGGCGCGCGACAGACCACACCACCGGCGTCGGATCCAGCCGCGGCAGGCTATCGGGCGCGGGAACTTTGGGGTTGGGTAGGTCCAGGCCCTTCACCGCAGGGATGCTGGACGCGCCGTGCCCTGGCCTCGTCGCCTTCGCCGTCGTCGCCGTCGCCTCGTCTGCTGATCGCTCACAGCCGCCCAGCGCCACGACGACGAGCCAGATCCCCACCCACAGCGCTGAAGCCTTGGATTGTCGGGCGCGCAGGCGATCAGGCGCGTCGTCCAGCACACCTGCACCTGCGATCACCCCGACGCTGGGCGAGGGTCGCTCCGGCACGGCAACTCGCGGGGCGTTCGTCAGATGGGCGATGGTCATGGCTCAGAACGCCTCGTCGAAGGAGACCTCGCCACTCACGCCGACCTGGTAGGCCGAGACACGGCGCTCAAAGAAGTTGGTGAGCTCCTGCACATCTTGCTGCTCCATGAAGGAGAAGGGGTTCTTGGCGCCATACAGCGGCTTCAGGCCAAGATCGACGAGCCGCTGATCGGCGACAAACTGGAGGTACGTGTGCATGTCGACGAGCGACAGCCCAGGGACGCCCTGGCCGAGCAGGTCTTCCGCGAACTGCAGCTCGCAGGCCACCGCGTCCTGCATCATCTCGCGAATCCGCAGCTGGAGGTCGACATCGAAGAGCTCGGGCTCCTCCTCGCGGACCGTGTGCATCACCTCGAAGGCGAACCCCATGTGGCAGCTCTCATCGCGGAACACCCAGTTCGTGCCCGCTGCGAGGCCGTTGAGCAGCCCCTTGGAGCGTAGAAAGTAGACGTAGGCGAACGCACCGAAGAAGAACAAACCTTCGATACAGGCCGCGAAACACACGATATTCAGGAGGAACTGCTTGCGATCCTCGCGCGTCCGCAGCACGTCGAGGTCGTTGATGCTGTCCATCCACTTGAAACAGAACTCGGCCTTCTTCTTCACCGACGGGATGTTATGCACCGCCGCGAACGCCGCCTCCCGCTCGGCGACGTCGGGCAGGTAGGTGTCGAGCAACGTGAGGTAGAACTGCACGTGCAGCGCCTCTTCGTAGAGCTGCCGCGACAAGTACATCCGCCCTTCCGGGGAGTTGATGTGTTTGTAGAGGTTCAGCACGAGGTTGTTGGAGACGATGGAGTCGCCCGTGGCAAAGAACGCCACCAAACGGTTGAGCATGTGCTGCTCGGACGGCAGGAACTTGTCCCGGATGTCCATCACATCCGTCGAGAAATCGACTTCTTCCACCGTCCAGGTGTTCTTGATGGCGTTCTTGTACATCTCGTAGAACGCTGGGTATTTCATCGGGCGTAAGGTGAGATCGAATCCGGGGTCGAGCAGCATGGCGGGTGGCTCCTATTGCGCGGTGGGTGGGTGGGTTGCCGCGGCTGACAATGCGCCTGTCAGCGGCTGCGACCTTGAATAATCAGTGTGCTAGCGCGATGACTGCGCGGCTGGGAAGACTGTGCGGCTGGGAAGACTGTGCGGCTGGGAAGACTGTGCGGCTGGGATGACCACGCGGCCGGGATGTGTCGCCGCGCCGGAACACGTCACCAGAGCGGCCACCGACGGCGCGTGATCGCCGACGGTGGAGCGCCGCGGTGGCTATTGGCAGGCTTCGCAGTACTCGGGGTTTTCGAGGCTGCAGACCAACACTTCTTCGGCCGTGTAGATCTTCTTCGTGTCCGGCAGCGCGTGATCAGCCGACGTGGTCTGACGAATCCGCGTGGCTGGGCGTGAGCGCAGGTAATACGTGGTCTTGAGGCCTTTTTTCCACGCGTACATGTACATCGAAGACACCTTGCCGATGGTCGGGGTCTCCATGAACAGGTTGAGCGACTGGCTCTGGTCGATGAACGCGCCGCGGGCGGCCGCCATGTCGATCAGGTACTTCTGCGAGATCTCCCACGCGGTCCGGTAGAGGTGCCGCAGCTCGCTCGGGATCTCTTCGATGTGCGCGATCGAGCCGTTGCCACGCTTGATCGCCTCTCGGATCTCCGGCGTCCACTTGCCGATGAGCTTGAGGTCGGCCACGAGGTAGGTGTTGATCTGCAGGAAGTCGCCAGACAGGGTCTCGCGTTTGAACAGGTTGCTGACCATCGGCTCAATGCACTCGTAACAGCCGGAGATCGAGGCGATCGTCGCCGTCGGTGCGATGGCGATGAGCAGGCTGTTGCGCAGACCGTGGCGCATGATGCGCTGGCGGAGCTGGTCCCAGCGGCCGTCATCGGTAGGCGTGATGCCCCATGAGTCAAACTGAAGCTCACCGCGGGCCGCGCGCGTGTCGGAGAACGACGCGTGGGCGCCGTACGTCGCGGCGAGGTCGCACGAGGTCGTCAGGGCCTGAAAGTAGATCTCCTCCTGCACACGGGTCGACACGGCCTTGGCTTGGTCGCTGTCGAACGCGAGGCGCTTCTTGAAGAGCACGTCTTGCAGCCCCATCACGCCGAGGCCCACGGGACGCCATCGCATGTTTGAATCACGGGCTGCGGTGGTGGGGTAGTAGTTGATGTCCACCACGCGGTCGAGGTACTTCACGGCGACCGCGACACGGTTGCGAATCCGGTCGTAGTCGATGTCCCCGTCTGGCGTGACGAACCGCGACAAGTTGAGCGAGCCGAGGTTGCAGACCGCCGTCTCACCGTCGTTGGTGACCTCCAAGATCTCCGTGCAGAGGTTCGAGCTGTGCACCACGTTGTCGGGGTTGGCGGTCTGGTTGGCGGTGCGGTTGCAGGCGTCCTTGAACGTCATCCAACCTTGGCCAGTCTGCGCTAGGGCCCGCATCATCCGGCCGTAGAGCTCGCGCGCCGGCAGCTGGCGTTCGTACAGCTCCTTGGCCTCGGCCTCCTCAAAAGCGGCCTCGAAGCGCTCACCCCACAGATCGGTGAGCTCCGGCACGACCACCGGGCTGAACAGCGACCACATCCCGCCCTCCTCGACCCGCTTCATGAACAGATCGGGGATCCAGTTCGCGAGGTTGAGGTTGTGCGTGCGGCGCGACTCCTCGCCCGTGTTTTCACGCAGCTCGAGGAACTCCTCGATGTCGGCGTGCCAGGTCTCCAGGTACACGCAGCATGCGCCTTTGCGCCGGCCGCCTTGATTCACGGCGGCCACGGAGCTGTCGAGCGTCTTCAGCCACGGCACGATGCCGTTGGAGTGGCCGTTGGTGCCGCGGATCAGCGAACCACGGGCGCGGACGCGATGGTACGCGACGCCGATGCCACCCGAGAACTTCGAGAGCTGGGCGATGTCCATGTAGCGCTTGTAGATGGCGTCGAGGTTGTCGCTGGGTGAGTCGAGCAGGTAACAGCTCGACATCTGCATGTGGCGGGTGCCGGAGTTGAACAGGGTCGGCGAGCTGGGCAGGTAGTCGAGCTTCGAGATGAGCTCATACATCTCGATCGCCTCGTCCAGACTGCGGGCGAGACCGCAGGCGACACGCATGAAGAAGTACTGCGGCATCTCGACGACGAGGCGGGACTGCGGGTGCTTGAGCAGGTAGCGATCATAGATGGTCTGCAGACCGAAATATCCGAACAGACGCCCGCGCATCGGGCGCAGGGTGGCGTCGAGGACGGCGGCGTGCTCAGCGACAAACGCGGCGACGTGATCCGCGATAAGGCCGTTTTCGTGGGCTACACGCACACAATCACCGAAGGTCTTGATGCCCTGCTCAAGCACTTCAGCGACGATGACCTGGTCGAGCAGTCGCGCCGCCGCGAAGCTGTACGCGGGCTCTTCTGGCACCAGCGCGGCGGCGTTGCGGATGAGCAGCTGCTGCACTTCCGCCTCCGGGCAGCCGTCATAGAGGCCACGCAGGGTCTGGCGCACGATGCGATCGGCGCTGACACCCAGCAGGCCCTCGAACAGCTGCTCGACGCGGGCGAGCAAGTCGGTGCCATCGAGCAGCAGCAGGTCGCCATCAGCGGCGCGGATCTTCACTTTGCGGAGCGGTGGCTCAGCTTGGGCCGCGGCGAGCAGGGCGGCGCCCTCTTGCAGCGTATCGTTCGTCATGTGGCCAGCGCCGGCACCGAGGCCGTGTGGGATCGCGATCATGCCTTCCATCGATTGGTTCTGCTCCTGAATCACGAGGGACGTCTCGGTGTGGCGGCGCCACGCACGAACTCTCAGCCTGTGGTTCTTTCGGTCGGGGGGTTGTTGAGGTCTAGGTTGTTGTTGGTCTCGGCTACTCATCGGGTCGAGTGACCCTTTGGTCTACGTTTCGGCGACACATTGCGATGGCGTTCCCGCCACCTTGCGGCGCGGTTGCGTCAAGCTACGTCAGCTGGTTTTTGCGCGAACGACGCTGACCCCCCGGTTGGCGGGCGTTGCGGTCGTGTGAGCCGGAGCGCCGATAAACGGCACTTCGTTCGCTGAAGTCGACGAACCACCACATATCGGGGCGAACGGGGGGGTGTCAACACAAGATGTGGTGCGACAACCCGTGTCCAACCCCTTGAGATCGGGATGGATCTTCACATTGGTGTCCACTGGTTGTCGGTCCGGAGCCGGATGGCTTTCCTAGGCTGCATAAGGACTTGTGGATCTCCGTCCACAGGCTGGTGCACAGGGGTCTTGCGGTGTCCGCTTGTGTGTCGGCTGTCGCCGACTGATGCCGCGGTGGTGCCGTTTGAACGCCCGTTGGTTGACAGATAATTCAACGCAACGCCGGAGTTACGCTAACAAGTCCGAGGCCCGGCATCGGTGTTGGAAGTTTGTGGCCAGCAGGTGTCGTTTTTGAGGACTTCCTGACACAAACCTGATCACGCGGGCGGTCGCACATCCAGGCTTCCGGCAAGTTGTCGTAAACGCTTGCGAAATCCAGAATTTTCAGCGTAAGTAGCCGATATTACAGCGTCGGAAATCCGCCCGTCATGGTTTGCTTTGGGGCCGCGACCGCTGCTCCGGGCGCCAGATGCTGCGACCTATCCGGCCAACCCAGTGTGGCGGAGCAACGCCGCGGTCTCGGGTGGTCGGCCGCGAAAGGCCTCGAAGACCGCCATGGGATGACGAGAGCCGCCGAGCGCCAACACGGTGTCGCGGAACCGTCGCCCCACGGCTGCGACCTGCGCGCCGTCGTTCAAATCGACCGCTTCGAACGCAGAGAACGCGTCGGCGCTCAGCACCTCCGCCCACTTGTAGCTGTAGTAGCCAGCGGCGTAGCCGCCCGCAAAAATGTGGCTGAAACCGCAGAGGAATCGGTCTTCCGGCAGCGGCGCCAGGATCGAGGTGCGTTTGGCGATCTCGCGCTGAACGTCAAACGCGGTCTCGGCGCTGGTCGCGTCGTGCTCGTGATGGAGCGCCAGATCGACGAGCGAGAAGCTGATCTGCCGCAGCATCGTGCTGCCG
>ERZ889078.2485-NODE-2485-length-13069-cov-7.791455_pt1 | contig 13069 bp, 7 predicted proteins | sample MGYA00521266_ERZ889078 | MGnify/ENA primary metagenome ERZ889078 (study PRJEB32303, sample SAMEA104408618) | aquatic metagenome | biome: Brackish water; feature: Pelagic; material: water | place: Baltic Sea | collected 2014-06-16T06:34:00 | depth 76,534 m ...
GCCGTAATGATCGATCATAAGATAAATCATTTATTATATTTATGAAAAAAGGAAAATTTATTGTTATTGATGGAACTGATGGCTCTGGGAAAGCTACTCAAGTTAAAATCTTGGAGGAGCGTTTGAAAAAAGAAGGCCACGATGTGGTGGTGGTTGATTTTCCTCAATATGGTAGTCCGTCGGCTTTTTTTGTAGAAAAATATCTCAACGGTGAGTACGGTAGTGCTGAAGAGGTGGGAGCCAAGCGAGGATCTATGTTTTATGCTCTAGATCGCTACGATGCCAAGTTTCAGATGGAAAAAGATTTAGCGGCTGGTACGATTATTTTAGCCAATCGCTATGTTTCAGCCAATATGGGACATCAGGGGGGTAAGATTTCCGAACCCGATAAAAGATCAGATTTTCTCAAGTGGCTTTATGAATTAGAATACGAAATTTTGGGTATTCCCAAGCCCGATGCTAATATAATACTTCATGTCTCAGCTAAAATAAGTCAGGAATTGGTGGATAAGAAAGGGCATCGTGATTATATCGGTGGTGAAAAAAGAGACTTGCATGAAGCCGATATCAATCATTTAAAGATGGCCGAAGAGTCTTATCTTTGGATTGTAGAAAATTATCCAGAGTTTTCTTTGGTAGAATGTGTCAAAGATGATGTTATTATGACCAGGGAAGAGATCCATGAATTAATTTGGGCAAAAGTAAAAGAATTGATATAATAGTTATATGGCTAAATATGAAACAGTTATAGGTTTAGAAATTCACTTACAGCTCAAAACAGAGAGTAAGATGTTTTGTCATTGTTCCAATGATGCTGAAAATCAAGCGCCAAATTCTTTGGTCTGTCCGATTTGTTTGGGACATCCAGGAACATTGCCGACAGTCAATAAAGAGGCTGTTAAACAGGCATTAATGATGTCTCTAGCTTTGAATCTCAAAATAAATAAAAAATCAAAGTTTGATCGTAAAAATTATTTTTATCCAGATTTACCCAAAGGTTATCAAATATCTCAATTTGACGAACCGCTAGCCCAAAATGGTCATCTGGTGATTGAGTCCAGTGGGCAAACATGGAGTATTGGTATTGAAAGGCTTCATCTTGAGGAAGACGCGGCCAAAAATATTCATCGAAACGGCAAGACCTTAGTAGATTTCAATCGTGGTGGCACACCACTGGCGGAGATTGTGACTCAGCCAGATTTCAAGAGTCCAGCTGAAGCCAAGGAATTTTTGATTCAAATGAGATTGATTGCACGTTATCTAGGTGTGTCTGATGCTGACATGGAAAAAGGGAATATGCGCTGCGATGCCAATGTATCTCTCCGTCCAGCCGGTGATCATGATTTTTATCCCAAGACAGAAATAAAAAATCTCAATTCATTTAAAGCCGTAGAAAGAGCTTTAGAGTTTGAAGAAAAAAGACAGGCTCAACTTTGGGATGAGGGCAAAGCGCCGACGATAACCGAAACTCGTGGTTGGGATGAGGGCAAGGGTGAGACTGTGCTTCAACGTAGTAAAGAAGGATTTGCTGATTATCGTTATTTTCCCGAGCCTGACCTACCACCTTTGATTGTTAGTGAAAAATTGTTGACCCTGGTAAATAGTGCTATGCCAGAGCTACCTTTGGCAAAGAAAGATCGTTTTGTCCAAGAATATGGTTTGGAGTCTAAAGACGCTTGGGTTTTAGTTTATCAAAGAAAATGGGCCAATTATTTTGAGGGTGTTATGTCTGATCTTCGAGCTTGGTTGTTTAAGGTAGATGGTATTAGTCCGGACACTGATCAAGCAACTGAGCTTTGGGAGAAAAATAAAGCAAAATTGTCCAAAACAGCCTTTGCTTGGTTGACTAGCGAGTTGTTTGGTCTAATTGGTAATGATTTTAAAATAGAAGATCTTAAAATATCAGCTGAAAACATGGCAGAACTCATCAAACTTGTTTATCAGAAAAAAATAAACAGTTCAGCTGGTCAGCAAATACTCAAAGAAATGTTTTCTGGAGCAGATGATGATCCTAGTCGGATTGCCGAAAGAATGGATCTAGCCCAAATAGACGATGACTCGACACTTGAGGATATTGCGGTACAGGTGATCATGAGCAACCCTAAACAAGTAGAGGAGTATAAGGCTGGCAAAGAACCTATTATAAAATTTTTAGTAGGACAATTTATGAAAGAGAGCAAAGGTAAGGCCAATCCCCAAAAAGCTGAAGAAATACTGAAGAAAAAGCTAAAATAAATTGATAATTTTACCCAGCTCCTGATAAGGGACTGGGTTTTATAGTTGACAAAAATATAATAATATGTTATATATATTAATTGTATACGTTCATCTCTTGTAAATCGGGGGGCAGAGCGAAGCTCGCTAGAATTGACGGCGAGTCTCTCATCGCACAGGCTGACGATCTATCGTCCGTCACCGTGATCGATGAATCAGAGTCGGGGAGCTTATCCCTTAGTCGTTTCTGCCCCCCTCAATACTTCGTTGGCCTGCCGACGGAGTTTTTTATTTACTCAAGAATTGTTTAGTATTTTTTTTGACTTGAACCCAAGTTTGATTCCAGTTTATTTTTAGGCCCTGTTTTTCCATGCGACGAAACCAAGTCAGTTGCCGTTTGGCATAATGACGAGTATTTTGTTTTATTTTATCAATCGTTTGTTCAATAGTAGTTTTACCGTCAAGGTACTCGATTATTTCTCGGTAGCCAATACCAGTTAGAGCAGGTAATTTTTTATCGTTATACTTTTTATATATTTTTTTAGTTTCTTTAATAGAACCATCAGATATCATCCGCTCGACTCGTTTGTTTATTTTGCTGTAAAGTTTTTCTCTATCAGGGGAAAGGCCAAAGATTACAAAATCATAAGGACAGTCTCTGAGCTTTGGCTCTTTGGGGTCAAGGTCGTAGTTTTGAAGAATAGAGCAAATATATAGTCCAGTACCACCAGCAATGATGGGCACCTTATTTTTAGCCAATATCTTTTCTATAGTCTTGTTGGCATCTTGTTGCCAATTGTAGAGGCTGTATTCTTTATCGGCCGTACTTACATCTATGAGGTGGTGGGGGATACCAGCCATTTCTTCTGTAGTTGTTTTGTTGCTAGCAATATCCAAGCCTTTATATATTTGTCGAGAATCAGAAGAAATTATTTCACCATTGAACTCTTGAGCTATTTTCACTGCCAATTCAGATTTACCAGCTGCAGTTGGTCCCAAGACTACAATTATCTTTTGTTTAAGCTCGGCCGTCAACCCCCAGAATTTAGCAGACTTTATATTAACATTATAAAATTGACCAATCTCAAGTGGTTCATCCGTTTCAATATGAGCAGCCATATAATTTGATAATTTTCCGATATTGATGTATTTGCCATTTTTCTTTTTGATGACGTCGATCAATACTTCGCGGCTTTGGCCGATTAGTTTTTTATTGAATTCTAGAGATTGAGCAGATATCAATTCATTCAATTTTTCCCAGCGGGCCTTTTTGGTTTTTTGAGGTACATCATCTGGGTATAGCTTGGCAGCTATTGTGCCAATTCGAGCAGAATATTTGGACATGTAGGCCATATTAAATTTTAGGTCCTTGGTCAACTTAAGAGTGTCCTTGAAATCTTGATTACGTTCAGAACAAAAACCAACTATGATGTCGGTGGATATAGTGATATTGGGCAAGACCTGCCGTATTTTTTTAATTAGTTTTTTGTAGTGGGCGACAGCGTAGTGCCGGTTCATTTTTTTGAGCACTTTATTGGAGCCAGATTGAACTGGTAAGTGGAGGTAATCATTTAGATTTTTACACTTTGCCATAGCTTCAATTAGCTCATCGCTCATATCATAGGGATGGCTGGTCAAAAATTTTAACCAGAAATGGTCACCTAGAGAATCAACTTTTTTCAAAAGATCTGGAAAGTCGATCTCTTTTTTATTTTTCTTTTGTAGATCTTTGCCGTAGCTATTTACATTTTGTCCCAAAAGAACAATTTCTTTGTAGCCATCGTTCAATAGTCCACTCACTTCTTTGATGATAGATTTTGAAGAGCGGGAAACTTCTCGACCCCGAGTGTAGGGGACAGCGCAATAAGAGCAAAATTTATTACAGCCAGTCATGATCGGTACATAGGCTCTGTATTTTGACTGGTAGCTTGGGGATATGTCAAAAAATTCAGGCAAGGTCAATTCTTTTTCCAAGTTTAGATATTTTAAGTCTTCAGCCAAACTTTGGAGATTTTTAATGTCAATAAATAGATCAAACTTACTTCTTAGTTTTTTTTCATCCTCTTTCAAAACACAACCCGATAATAAAGTTATTAAGGGGCGTGTTTTTTTTATTTTTTGCCAGTCATGAGCTTTGCTATAGATGCGATCAGCCGCTGCCTGCCTGACAGAACAGGCAATAACACCAATTAGATCAGCCTCGTTTTCGTTTTTTGTTTCCTGATAACCTAAGCTTTTTAGGACTGATGCTAGGCGTTCTGAGTCAGAATAGTTCATCTGACAGCCAAATATAATAAGATGGAATTTTTTTGATAGCATGGAAATTTTTATAAAACAATGTTGTCGTGAGAAGTAGATTCTCTAATACCTGAGTTGGTGATGCGGACAAACTCAGCGTTAGCTTGAAGTTCGCTTAGGTTGCGAGCATTTCCATAGCTCATACCAGATCTAAGTCCGCCAATATATTGATTTATGATATTTTGAGATGGACCGCGGTAGGGGACACGAGCTTCGACTCCTTCGGGGGTAATGTCACCCATATTTTCTTTGGCGTCTGGGCGAGATAGAGCAGCTGTCAGTGAGGCCATACCGCGAGATATTTTGTATTGTTGTCCGCGGTAGGTAATAGTTGGTCCAGGAGTTTCTTTGGTGCCAGATAGTTGACCACCCAGCATGACTGAGTCAGCACCAGCGGCCAGGGCTTTGACCATATCACCTGGTTGTTTGATGCCTCCATCGGCAATCAAGGGTATGTCATATTTTTTGCAGACTCGAGCGGCATTGAAAACGGCTGTTAGTTGTGGCACACCAAAACCAGTAGTAGTTCTAGTGATGCAAGTTGAGCCAGGACCAACGCCGATTTTGATACAATCAGCTCCAGCTTTGATCAAATCAAGGGCCGCTTTAGCAGTAGCCACGTTGCCACCAACTATCTCTACATTTGGGTGGCGTTTTTTGATAGCTTTGATTACAGCGATTTCGTTTTCTGAATGACCATGAGCAATATCAACTACAATTACATCAGCTTCTGCCTTAACGAGTGCATCAACCCTTTCCATGTAGTCTCCACGGATACCAACAGCGGCACCCACAATCAGTCGTCCTTTGCTGTCTTTGCTAGCAAAAACGTTGTTGTAGTTTTTGGCAATGTCAGTAGCTGTTATTAGGCCACGTATTTTAAAGTTTTCGTCAACCAGGGGTAATTTTTCTACTTTATTGTTGTTCATCAATTCACGGGCCTTGGTGGGGGTGATGTCGTAAGGAGCAGTGACTAATTTACTTTTTGGTGTCATTAGGTCTTCTACCAAGACATCATCATGTTGAGCAAAAAAACTATCGCGTTTGGTCAAAATACCAAGGAGCTTCTGGCTGTCATCAGTCACCAAAAAACTTTTACAATTGTATTCTTTTATTTTTTCTTTGACCTCGAGCAAGGTATTTTTGGGGGAGACAATAAAAGGATTGTCGATTATTATATTTTGTTTACGTTTTACTCGTTCGACTTCTTTTATTTGATATTCGATACTACAAAAACGATGGATAAAACCAATACCACCAGCCAGGGCCATAGTGATGGCCATTTTGCTTTCAGTGACGGTGTCCATATTGGAACTAACAATCGGTGTTTTGAGTATGATGTTTTTTGTCAGCCTACTAGAAATATCAACATCTTGTCTGGATTTGATATCAGATTTTTGCGGCACCAACAAAACATCATCGTAAGTCAGAGCTGTCTTGATTTGCATAACTTCTTCGTTAATTACTAAAGTTCTAAGCTACGATTTTGGATGTTTGTTTTTGTTTGTTCGATAAATTTTCGTTTGTCTATATTTAATAGATTTTCTTGACCACGTACGCGAACAGCTAATTTGTCAGAATCCATTTCTTTGTCGCCAATCACTAGGGTGTAAGGAATCTTTTCTTGAGTGGCTTTACGAATTTTATTACCAACAGTTTCAGAAAAATCATCAACTTCTACGCGAATGCCGTTAGCTTTGAATTCTTCGGCTAATTTTTTGGCATGTTCAATATGACCTTCGCCAACAGTGATTATTTTGATTTGAACAGGGGATAGCCATAGAGGGAAAGCACCAGCGAAATGTTCAATTAATAAAGCGACTATTCTCTCGTATGATCCCAGAACAGCCCTATGAACCATGACAGGGGATACTTTTTCACTATTTTCATTTATATAGTAAAGGTCAAAACGTTTTGGAGTAGCAAAATCAATTTGTACAGTAGGGATTTGAATGTCATTACCTAAGACGTCTTTGAACATGAAGTCTAATTTTGGTCCATATAGAGCTGCCTCACCTTCATTTCTTTGTGCGTCTAGTTTCATTTCTTTGGCAACATCATCTAAGATTTGTTCACATTTGTCCCAGTCTTTGGCATCGCCGATGTATTTTTCCGGGTGATCATAATCTCGTAGAGATAAGGAAACCCAATGGTTTTCCCATAGACCTAGGGTATTATAAAATTGTTCTATAATGTTTACCATGCCTCTGATTTCATCTTTGACTTGTTCTACGGTGCAAAAAGAATGACCATCTTCAATGGTAATTGCATAAACTCTATTTAGTCCACCAACTTCACCTGATTTTTCAGCTCGATATTGTTTTTCAGATTCCATATAACGAATAGGTAGGTCACGATAGGAGCGTGGTCTTGAAGCGTAGATTTGAGTTTGGTGAGGGCATTGTACTGGCTTTAGTACAAAGTTGTGATTTTTACTAGAGGTGACATGAAATAGCTCATCAGCAAATTTTTTGGCGTGTCCAGATTTTTCAAATAATTCTATTTTTGCCAGGTGTGGGGTCATCACTTTTTGAAAGCCATATTTACGGCAAATCTCTTCAATATATTTTTGCAACTCTTCTTTGATAACAGTTCCCTTTGGTGTCCATAATGGTAAGCCAGCACCAACCACTTCTGAAAAGGTAAATAGATCCAATTCTTTGCCTAGTTTTCGGTGATCTCTTTTTTTGGCTTCTTCTACCATCTCTAGGTAATTTTCTAATTCCTTTTTGGTTTCAAAAGCTACTCCATAGATACGAGTTAGCATGGGATTTTTTTCATCACCTCGCCAATAAGCTCCAGCTACATGGGTCAGCCTGAAAGTATCGGGTTTTATTTCTTTGCTACTCTCAATATGAGGTCCAGCGCAGAGGTCAGAAAAATCGTTAGATTCATAAAAACTGATTTCTTCGCCTTCAGGTAAATCTTGGATCAATTCTACTTTAAAGTTTTGTTTGCCAACTTTTTTGATAGCGTCTTCTTTGCTAGAAATACTTTTTTTGAATTCTATATTCTGAGCAATCATCTTTTTCATTTCTTTTTGTATCTTCGGTAAGTCAGTGTCAGATAATTTTTCTGGTAGCAGAAAATCATAATAGAAGCCATTATCAATGGTTGGTCCGATGCCTAATTTAGCATCAGGAAATTTCTTGAGTACAGCCATGGCCATGATATGTGATAGCGAATGGCGTATTTTGTCTAATTTTTCTTCTTTGGACATATTCTTTCCGGTCATCCTGAACTGGTTTCAGGATCTAGTTAAATATTAGTGAGATTCCGAAACAAGTTCGGAATGACAAAGCGTTTTTAAAATAAAATAACCCAAGACTTATTAGCCTTGGGGCCCAGTGTATACCAGGCGGTTCCACCCAAGTTGTTCAAGAACAACAGAATCTTGAACCACTTTTTTTATTCAATTTACTTTAAATTTAGCCCATTTTGGATCCCGATAGGGGAGAGTAGTTGGTAGTTACTCCAATTATTTAAAGCCTTATTATTATAGCTCTTTTTATAAAAAAGTCAAAACCCGGCGTATGCCGGGTTAAATTCTATTCAATGATAATATGGTCTTTCATGGTGGGGACATTTTTGAGCCAGAAGGGAAAAAATTTTATTTCTGCATCTTCAACATTAACTTTCTGAAGTTTTTCTCGGATTTGATCTTCGGTTAATCCAAATAAATCTTCTTTTTCTATTTCCCAAAGATGTTTATTGCTACTTACTCTGGCTGTAATATTTGCTTCAATTACAGCTTTATTATTTTCTAAGTTAATCTCAATTATTTTGTAAGAAAAACTATCGGCTAAAAATTCTACCAAAGATTGATTGCTATCTAGTTCTTTGGCAAATTTTTCTTTGGCTACCGTCAGTATGTCTTCTTCGGTAAAGACTAGACCATGGGCAGTAATTTTTTGAGTTATACTAGTAGTATCAGAACGTTCATCAACAGCACTTGAGGTAGTAGTGACAAGATCTAGGAATAATCTATCTTTGTCTATCTTCAAATTTTCGCCAAGTGGTTCATTTATTTTAGTGATAGCCTCTAATTCGGCCTGAGTTAATATTTTTGCCTTGGCCTCATCTAAATTTTCTTGAGTTACTACAAACTGTGGTTGAGTTTCCATGACCATACCAGTGTCGGTTTCGGCATAGACATAAGTTTGGACCCCTTCCCATAGTCCGGGGATAGTAAATTTAGTTGGGCCAGTGATAAATTCTTCACCCGCTTCGTCAGCCTCAGCCCAAACTTTTACTTGACCGTTGATAGGAATTTCTACTTTTTGAGCTATTCTAAATAATTTGTCGTCTGGTGTAAGTAGACGGGTGGTGGCAACTAGAACTTGATCGCGGGAATAATTATTATAAATAGTGACAAATCCACCAGCTTTTTCACTTGGTACCATTTGTTTGCTACTGACCACATCGGCACTTAACTCAAATTCTGTGCTAATTATTTTACCCAAAATATTGTCAGCAGATTTTTCGTTGGTATTTTCTGGTACCATTTCTATCAAAACTACTTTATTCATATCTTCGGTGCTGCTACTGACCTTGATAGTTACTTTGGCTAAGGCAAAATGTAATACCACAAAGATGGCTACAATTGTCAAAAATAGAAAAAAGGTAACTATTCTGATATAAACCGTATTTTTTTTGGTAGTTCTGGTTGTCATAATTGTATTTTAATAGACTCTTTATATATTATATCTATTTTTCGGTAAGTAGCCAAGCTGATTTACCCAAAAAGTCGGTAATTTTTTGTTTCAAGCTTTCATCTGGGCGTACTTTTAAGTCAGTCTTTACTTTACGGGCTTGGCCATTATTAACTTCTAGGTACACCGGAGTAAGACCTGGGCTGTCTTCTAGTATTTTTTTTAGCTCGGCCATTTTTTCTTTAGGAAAGTTTACTGGTAGAACAATCCAGAGTTTTTTGCCGGACAAGCCTTTAGCTTTAATAGAGTCAACCATTTCTTGGCTGATAAGTTCGGCTGTTTCTACTAAAACTTTTGGTTGTCCATCTTTTTCTGAGACCTTACCGTGAACCATAATCTTATTTTCATCTTTCCAGAGGTTAAAGGTGTTCTCTAGGGTTTTGGGGAAAACTAGGACTTCGGTAGCGCTACGGGAATCTTCAATCAACACAAAGAGCATGGCTTGTCCTTTGTGGGTAATAATTTTATGGACGTTGGTGATTATACCAGCTATAGTCACAGCTTCTCCGTCTTTATTTTTTAATTTATCCAAAGTGGTAACATTTTCCTTGAAAACTTCAAGGTAATCTTTGAAAGGGTGGTTACTGATATAGAGACCGAGTAATTCTTTTTCCCAGGAAAGTTTTTTATCATCAGGCGCATCAGGAAATTCATCTAGCTTGAGGGAAAATATGGCGCTAGCTAATGGTAGGTCGGCAAATAAATTGTTTTGGCCACTCTTGTGGTCGTTTTGGATTTTTTTGTTGTAATCTAAAATAGTATTGAGGTTGCCTAAAGCTTGACCTCGGGTCAGGAAGCGATCAAAAACTCCACTCTTGATCATACTTTCTAGAGATTTCTTATTCAGATCCTTATCCTTGATGCGATTGAGAACATCTTCTAGGTTTTTATAAGGGCCATTTTCCTTTCTTTCTTGGACAGTAACTTTGGCAATGTTATGGCCAACATTTTTGATAGCGTTGAGACCAAAGCGAATTTTACCTTTAGTTTTTCCGTCTTTGCTATCTACTACAGCAAAAGTGCCAAAAGATTCATTGACATCTGGCGCCAGCACTTCAATGCCCATTTTGCGACATTCGTTGATTTCGATAGTAATTCTTTCATTGTTGCTTTGATCGGCAGTCAGTAGGGCGGCCATGAATGCCTCAGGGTAAGTAGCTTTTAAATAAGCTGTTTGGTAGGCGATCATAGCGTAGCAAGCAGCATGGGAACGATTGAATCCATAACGAGCAAAAGGCACGATAAAGTCCCAGATTTTGTTGGCAGTTTTTTTATCAATACCATTGCTAACCATGCCGGAGATTAACTGTTCTTCTTGTTCGTCAAGTAGTTTTTTGATTTTTTTACCGACCGCTTTTCTAAGCACGTCAGCTTGGCCGTAACTGAAACCAGCTAAATCACGAGCGATCTGCATGATTTGTTCTTGATAGATGGCGATGCCATAGGTATTTTTGAGGATTGGTTCTAACTTGGGGTGGAGGTAGGTTACTACTTTGTGGCCGTGCTTGCCAGCGATAAAGTCGGGAATAAATTCCATCGGACCTGGACGATAGAGAGAAACCATAGCAATGATGTCTTCTAATTCGGTTGGTTTGAGCTGTTTGAGGTAACGTTTCATACCACCGGATTCTAATTGGAAGACACCAGTAGTTTCTCCAGCTTGAAAAAGCTCAAATGATTTTTTGTCATTAAGTGGTATATCATCGATATTGATTTTTATCCCTCTGGTAGCTTCGAGTATCTCGATAGTTTGTTCGATGATAGTAAGGTTTTTGAGACCCAAGAAATCCATTTTTAGTAGTCCCAAGTCTTCGACAGGATGCATTGAATATTGAGAAATTACCGTTTTATCATCACCACTAGCGTATTGTAGAGGGGTGTAGTTGGTCAGTGGATCTTTGGTAATTAGGACTGCGCAGGCATGAGTACTGGAATGACGAGCCAAGCCTTCTACTTTTTTGGCCATATCCAGTAGACGCTGTGCTTCGGGATCTTCTTCATAAACTCGCTTGAGGTCTTCGACGGTCCCCAAGGCTTCTTTGAGAGAAGTAAACATGGGAATCAACTTGGCCATTTGATCGCAATAGTTATAACTATAACCCAGAGCTCGTCCTACATCGCGGACAGCTGCTCGAGCGGCCATAGTACCAAAAGTAATAATTTGAGCTACATGGTCTTTGCCATACTTATCTTCTACATATTGGATCACTTCCTCACGTCTGGTATCTGCAAAATCAAGATCAATATCAGGCATGGATATTCTTTCGGGATTAAGGAAACGTTCAAACAAAAGATTGTATTCTAAGGGATCGATGTTGGTGATACCAATTAAGTATGAGACTAGGCTACCAGCGGCAGAGCCACGGCCAGGGCCAACTACGATTTCTTGAGACTTGGCCCAATTGACAAAGTCCTGGACAATCAAAAAGTAGGTGGCAAAGCCAGTTTTTTTGATAATAGATAATTCATAATCCATTCGTTCTTGAACGTTTTGTGGAATATCATTAGCTTCATGCCCAAATCTTTTTTTAACGCCAGTAATACAGAGGTCATTTAGTTCGTCTTCGGCACTTATGCCTGGTGGGAGTTTGTATTCAGGTAATTGGATAACACCTAGTTCTATTTCTACATTACAGCGTTCAGCTAATTTTTGAGTGTTAGAAATAGCTTCTGGGTTGTCAGGAAAAAGTTCTAAGAATTTTTTTTCATCGTACATTGAGTAGTCCTCACCTAGGTAGCTCATACGATCTTTATCAGAAGCCTTGCGTTTGATCTGGATACAAAGCAAAACATCCTGAGCTTGGTCGTCTTCAGATTCTACATAATGGACATCATTGGTAGCGATCAGTGGTAGGTCAAATTCTTTGGCTAATTTTTTTAAGCCTTCATTGACAATCTCTTGCTCTGGCACATTACGATGCTGCATTTCCAGATAAACATTGTCTTGGCCAAAGGTGTGGATTAATTTTTTGACATTTTTTCTAGCAGTCTCCATTTGATTGGCCTTGATGTGTCGTGATAGAGGACCGCCGAGACAGGCAGTAGTAGCAATTATTCCTTCACTATTTTCTTTTAAGGTTTGCCAATCCAAACGTGGTTTATAATAAAAACCCTCCAAGTGAGCAATGGTAGTTAACTTAAGAAGGTTTTTGTATCCTTGGTTATTTCTAGCTAACAAGATTAAATGGTATGGTTTTTCTTTGGGGTTTCTGTCGCTCAAAGAATTTTTGGCCACGTATGCTTCCACACCGATTATAGGCTTGATGCCAGCCTTTTTGCATTTTTGGTAAAATTCAATTGCTCCATACATCACCCCGTGATCGGTCAATGCCAAAGCAGTGGCTCCTTGATCTTTGGCCTTGGTAATTAGTTGTTCGATAGTACCGAGACCATCGAGCAGGCTATAATGGGAATGAGTATGTAGGTGTATAAACATTTTATGGGGATAATAAAACCCGATAATCTTCAAGACAAGATATATAAAGAAATTTATCGGGGGATTTTATTTTTATTTTTGTTCACACCGAAAGGTGTAGGGTTTATTTTTCTTCTTCAGTTCGATTGGTTTTTTTGCGGTTACGAGTGGTTTTTTTCTTCTGGATAAAGTTCATAACCTCTTGGCCACTTTTTATCAAAACAGTCAGGTAGGTCATGGCGTCACCACTTTTTTCTTTAAATTTTTTGACCAGTTCATCAATGCTGGTAACCACATTTTGAATACCACTGATAGTATCATTTGCCTTTTTTAGCATGCGACCCATTTGATAGATCATCCAAGAAAAAAATACTGCTACTAGTAGTACAGAAAGACCTAGTAATAGATTTAAAGCATCTTTAGAAGTTTC
>ERZ889078.2487-NODE-2487-length-13049-cov-14.743189_pt1 | contig 13049 bp, 11 predicted proteins | sample MGYA00521266_ERZ889078 | MGnify/ENA primary metagenome ERZ889078 (study PRJEB32303, sample SAMEA104408618) | aquatic metagenome | biome: Brackish water; feature: Pelagic; material: water | place: Baltic Sea | collected 2014-06-16T06:34:00 | depth 76,534 m ...
TAATGATTATTAATTCTTAAATTTACATGATATTGATGAAATAACAACAGATAACTCCAAGCAATACTTTAAATAATTAGATATAATTCGAAAAATTTATTATTTATAAGGTATTTCACAATTGTTTGATTTAAAAAAGTATACATCCACCAATATCAAAAATGATATTTTATCTGGTCTTGTAGTTGCTGTTGCCCTAGTGCCTGAAGCAATTGCGTTTAGTTTTATAGCAGGAGTTAGTCCTATTGTCGGGCTTTATACTGCTTTCATTTTAGGTTTAGTAACTGCTATTATTGGTGGTAAACCGGGTATGATTAGTGGAGCTACAGGTAGTGTCGCAGTTGTTATGATTGGTTTGGTTTTAGAAGCCAATGGGCTTTTAAAATCTGCTGGACTTAGTGGTGATGACCTTTATATTCATATGCTTAACTATGTGTTACTTGCTACCATCTTAGCTGGTGCTCTTCAAGTAGCAGTTGGTCTTTTAAAACTTGGAAAATTTATCCGTCTTGTACCACAACCTGCCCTATATGGTTTTGTAAATGGTCTTGCTATTGTTATTGCAATGGCACAGTTTAAATTTTTTGATGGACAAGGCATTAGTATGTATATTGTTGTATTTATTACTATGATTATCATGTACTTTTTGCCTAAGGTTACAAAAACTATTCCATCAGGTCTTGTTGCAATCGTAGCTATTACTTTAGTCGTTTATTTCACCGGCATAGATACCCTTCTTGTAGGCTCTCTCGCTGATTTATCACAATTTAAAGGTCAACTACCTCACTTCATACTCCCCGACACCCTTTTTAACCTTGATGCTATCATATTAGTGCTTCCTTATGCAATTATTATGGCTCTAGTTGGTCTTATCGAGTCTTTACTTACACTTTCAGTTTTAGATGAGATGAGTGGTGAGCGTGGTAGTGGAAACAAAGAGTGTGTGGCTCTTGGATGTGGAAATATGGCAAGTGGTTTTTTTGGTGGTATGGCCGGATGTGCTATGATTGGGCAAAGTATTATCAACTTTACTTCAGGTGGACTTGGTCGTCTCTCTTCATTTACAGCAGCTGTTGGTCTTTTAATATTAGTCGTTTCAATGACTGATGTTCTCAATGCCATCCCTGTTGGTGTTTTAGTTGGAATTATGTTTATGGTTAGTATTGGAACCTTTGAGTGGTCTAGTTTTTCCCATCTTAAGCATATGCCAAAAGAAGATACGTTTGTTATGATTGTTGTAACAATTATTACAGTTGTAGAAGATTTAGCTATTGCTGTAATTGCAGGGGTTATTATCTCTGCACTTGTTTTTGCATGGAAACACGCTCGCATCTGGTCGAAGACTACCATAGAAGAAGATGGTACTAAAGTTTACTCACTGGATGGCCCTCTATTTTTTGGAAGTGCTACAACTTTTTCTGATAATTTTGATGTAGAAAATGACCCACAAAAAGTTGTTATTGATTTTAAAGATGCAAGAGTAATGGACTTTTCGGGTGTAGAAGCTATTGATACTATTGTCAAGAAGTATGAAGAAGCAGGAAAAAACTTAACGCTTAGACACCTCAGTGCAGATTGTAAAAGTATCCTTACAAAAGCTGGTCCGCATTGTACTTATGAAGAGAATGATCCAACTTATAAAGTAGCTGTGAACTACTAGTCCTTCTGGACAAATAGTTCTTGGTTAGGTGCTCCAAAATAAAATCCCTGAGAGTAGTCTATACCAAGTTCTTTTACCTTATTTTGTACTTCTTGGCTATGAATATACTCCGCAATTATTTTTATACCTCTTTTTTTACAAACCATAATAATAGCATCAACAATAATTTGACTTTTTTCATCCGTCAAAATATTTTTGATAAAAGAACCATCTATTTTAATATAATTTGGTTCTATCTCTAAAAGCCTTGAAAAATTAGAATTTTCTGCACCAAAATCATCAATTGCAATTTGAAAACCATTCATTCGTAGAGAATTTAATTGCTCCAATGTATTTTTATCACCAATATTAGAAATATCTTCTAATATTTCTAATACAACTCTTGATGGATTAATATTATATTGACTCACTTGTTTAAGCAAATAGTTTTCTAAATAATTAAGTCCTAAATCTTCACTCGTTATATTAATAGAAAATTCATAAGATGTTTTTGAAAACTTTTTAAAGCACTGTGTAATAATAGCCTTAGTTACATAAGTGGTGTTACCAGTTAATCTAGCAGCTTCTAAAAAATGAAATGGTGATATAATTTCATCATCATCTTCAATACGAGCTAAACATTCATATTTTTCAACTTTTCCAGTGTTATTATTAATTATAGGTTGATAGAATGCTACTATTGTTTCATCTACTATAGCCTCTTTTATTTTTTGCATCCAAAGTAAATTTTGTTGTTCTTTATATACATATAAAGAAGACGGATTAAAAATAGTATAATGTCCTCTTTGCATAGTTCTGGTCTCTTTCATAGCCCATTCAGACTGAGTAATATTAATAACTCCTGATGCTTGAGAAACTCCTATCGTGAAAGAAATTTTTATACTAATGTCCTCATCCACATATATTTCAGTTTGATTAAAAAAAGATAAGATAGATTCACAAATCGACGATATTTTATCATAGCCTAATTTATTGTCATCAACCAGTACAAACCTATCAGAGCAAAAACGGTACATCTGTGCTGTCTTAGGTTTAAACATATTTAAATATTTTGCAATTTCACTTAAAATAGCATCACCTATATCATAACCATAGGCATTGTTGATATTAGAAAAATTGTCTATATTTAGCAAAAAGTATGTTACACTCTCTGAAAATTTCAATCTCTTTATAAGAGCTCTGTTGTCTGGTAAATTTGTTAATATGTCTATGCTTTTATCACTCAAGATATCATCCCTTTTTTACTCTACAAATATAAACTTCTCCGGTCTCACAGATTTATACTTTGGCATATTCATACCAATATTTGCATTGATATAAGTAGGATCAGCAATCACATAACGTCGTCTATTATTTTTCACACTATCCCCATTCATGGGAATATACAATGCCGTTGACATATGATCTTTATATTTCACACCAATGACACTTATATGAAACAGTTTTCTCACAAGATAAGAAAATAAGATGGCTCTATCTTCACAATCTGATTTATCATAATAAAGTGTTTCCTCTGCAAACATCACCTTTTCTCTACCAAACTGTTCTTCATCGACTTCATACTTAAAAGCATTCTGTACAAAATTTAGAACAAAATTCATAGCAACACTCGCTTTTTTCCCATCTATATATTTTTTAATATCTTGGGCTATTGCATCATAAGTCTTCTCTTCAAGAGGGGTATTAAAAAAAGTACTATAATCTGCTTGTGGGTATGTTGCCATAAAATCTATAAGATTTTGATTATAACTATAAGTAGAACTGTACTTTTTACCATATTGCATAAAAGAAACAGTTTTAGTTTTGAGATTTTTTTGTAAATTAGGGAGTGAATTTAATGATAAATCAAATGCTTGTGTTGCATCTGGATAATTTTGCTTGTAAGTATAAATACGCCCTATTTTTCCTTTTGCATAATGAGAAAAAACATAAAATTTCTGTTTATCAAAGGTATAACTTGGTGTTGAATAAATTAATTTTTTACTATAATGCATTAAAATCACATGCTTATGAGAGAGTCCAACTTTTACATTATAGCCCATTTTATTATATATAAACCAACTAAAAAGCTTTGCCTCATCAGGGTTAAAAAATAGAGTTTGAGATAACTTATTGAGTAAAAGATAAAGTCCCCAATCATTTAAATGCATCTCTTTTTTTACTTTTATAATTGAACGAAGTAAATTTTCATAATCACTTGAGGCTATCACACCAAAAAAACTTGATATACCTGTTTGATTTAAAGGATAATATTTTGCTTTTTTTACACTCTGAGAAACATCAAAACTAAGGTTTTGACCAAAGAAATCAAAATTTATTCCTTTTTTTACTGCTTCTACCTTTTTTTTCTCTATTTCAATTAAAACTATTTTCTTTTCTGCTTTTGGTTTTTGCTTTATTTTTATATTAATCTTTGGACCAACAGAGATAATTTTTACTGGTTTAATTTCTTCTATATACTTTGGTTTTGGTTTTTCATAGAGTGGTTTTGAGAGCTCTGAGTTATACTCGTGCCACTCTGCCTTTAAATAATTAGCAAACTCAGCATCTCTTTTATCTTTGAAAGTTGTAAAAGCTTCTATTTGATCTTTTTTAAAATCTTCAAAACTTGCGGCATCTAAAAAGGCAGTTAAAAGTAAAAATGTTACACTAAAATGGCCAAATAGATTGTACCAGCTTTGTTCCCCATCCTTGTTTTGTTGCACGGTCCATATCTCCTTGAGTATTATAAAGAATTTTTGCATCACTCATACTTGATGAGTTAATCTTGTTAAATTGATCAATGTCATAAGGTCGAATAACACCACTTATTTGAATAGTCTGTTTTTGATCATCCACCAATATTTCTCTTTTTCCAGATATAAAATAGTTTCCATTTTTTAAAATTTTAACAACTCTCGCTGAAATCGTTGTAGTAAAAGTTGCATTTTTTGTTGCACTACCACTCCCTGTATAACTCGATGTTGAGTTTGTATTAAATCCAACATTTGTATTAGCATTGAGACCACCAATTACATTTTTTGTAGTACCACTAGCTCCGGTTCCCGTTGAGGCACCACCAGTCGAAAAAAGTCCACCACCTAAAGCCATTGTATCAGCTTCTGAGAGTGCTTTTGCTCCTGTATTTGAGCTATTCGCCGTTTCAGAGATAACAACTGTCACTAGATCATTTACATGCATAGCTTTTCTATCTGAGAAGAGAGGATTATCTCCTTGTCCAAATAGACTCCCCGTAGAGACAAAATCTTTTTTATCCTCACGAGCAGGCATCTGTTCCACATATGTTGGTGGTCCAAAACTTAACTCAGGGTCTGTTAGCTTTGCTGTACATCCAGATAAAAAAAGTATAGCATAAATTAGTGATAAAATCGTGAGTAGTGATATTTTCATCTTATATCTTTATATTAATATAGTATAATTCTAGCAATTTTAGTTCCACATATAAAGGATATATACAATGTCATTACGAGAAACAATTAATCAAGATGTAAAAAATGCCATGAAAGCAAAAGAGACAAAAAAAAGAGATGCTCTTCGCTTGCTTACAAGTGCTTTTAAACAGATAGAAGTTGATGAGAGAAAAGAGTTAAGTGATGATGATGTTATAAAAATTATTCAAACTCAAGTAAAACGAAGAAACGATGCAGCAGCACAATACAAAGAAGCTGGACGTGAAGACTTAATGCAAACAGAACTTGATGAAATTGCTTGTTACGAGCCTTATTTACCAGCACAACTTAGTGATGATGCACTTAGCAATGCATTAAAAAGCATTATAGAAAAAGTAGGTGCAACAACTGCCAAAGATATGGGAAAAGTAATGGGTATGGCATCTAAAGAGTTAGCGGGAAAAGCTGATGGGAAAAGAATCAACGAGTGTGTAAAAACACTTTTAGCTTAGAGAAATTTTCTCTGAGTTTACCAATCATCTAAAACAAAGCCTTTTACCTCTTCATCTACCTCTTTAATCTCAATTTTTTCATTAATTTCGGGCTCTATAATTTTTTTGACTTTTGACTTTTTCATCTGCTCTTCAAATTGCAATTCTAAACCTTTACTTGTCATAACAAAACCATTTACATGGAGTTTTCCATCATGAATTTGATTATGATGTTCTTTACAAAGAGGCACTAAATTATGTTTATTATCTTGATGAAAATGCCCAATAAAACCTGCACTATCAGCTAAACTTCTTTGAGATATATGATGAACGTCTTCGGCTATTGCTCCACAAATTACACATTTAGTTACATAAAGCTCTTTGTTGTACTTACTTTTTTTCTTTTTTACTAAGAGTTCTAACTCATCAAAATCATTCGAAAGTCTTTTTCTTATCGCATTGGCTTCACCTAAAAATTCACTATCCATGTGAAGTGACTTTGCAAATTCTAAACCATAAATACTACTCCCACTTCCCTCTTGTAAAATACGATTGAAAATCAATTTATCATGTAATTCATCATACTCAACACTTAAGTGTAAATCTACTACATTTTTAAGTCTTGTTATCTCTTGCATAGTAGAGAGTTGATGTAAGTGAGTTGCAAAAAGAAATAGACACCTTGTCTTAGCTAACTTCATAATCGCACTTGCAACTATTGCAACTCCAGAGAGAGTTTCAGTTCCGTGACTTATCTCATCTCCAAGCACAAGTGAGCGAACGGTTGAACGATTAAAAATATTTTTAAGTTCAAGCATCTCAACCGCAAAAGTAGAAAGTCCTTTTGCTAAATTATCTTTAGAAACAATACGTGTAAAAAGTGAATCAAAAATGCTAAACTTCATTACAGCAGCACTTACAAAAAAGCCTGATTGTGCCATTAGAGTTGCTATACCTATACTTTTCATTAAAGATGACTTTCCACTAGAGTTTATCCCATAAAGTAAAACTCCATTTATCTCATGTCCATCATGTACACTTACATTGAGCATCACGGTTTGAGGATGTGGTAAGTCCATATAATCACGATTTCCCATGACTATATCATTTGGAACATAAATCCCTCCCCTCTCCTGAATCTCAATCAGAGGATGACGAAGTTGCATAATTTGCATAAAATTTTCATCCATTTGTGCTTCAACTATCATAGGACGGGAGTGTTTATACATCTGTGCTATTTTTGATGAACTGACCCCTACATCAAGGTCTGAAACATAAGCTATAACTCTATCAAAAAGTAGTGCATATCGTCTTTGGTAAAGAGCTTGAAGTTGAATGTATCTATCTTTAACTAATACTACAATCTTTCGACGATTTTTCATAATTTTATCTGAAAGTGTATCTGTAAAACTTGAAGTAATTTTGACTGAATTTGTCAATTTTTTTACACTAAACTTACTAAATTCTTCATCTTTTTTAAACTTACTCTCTATAAGAGAAAATCTATTTTTAGAAAGAGATATATAATACCCCTCTTTTTCTAAAAGACCAAGTGTAACAAGTCTGTTTGAACTTCCTGCATTCTCCTCTTTTAAAAGTAGTTCTATTTTTTTGATAATATCTTCAAAAGCAACAAGCATCACACTATTCTCTTTTACAAGAGTGTCTATCGTCTCATCCACACCAGCCATCAAAAAGTTTTCATCCATCGTAGTATTAGTAAAACGGCGAGAGATATCAAGATCTATACTTTTATTAATATCACGTAAAAATTCATCTACCTCACTCTCGTGAAAAGGTGTTTTTTGGATTTTATGCTTTTTCACATAAAGCATTAACTCCTTTACAGATTCCATAGAATCATATACATGATTCATCTCAAATGGGTGTAATCTTCCAAGATTAAGACGACGAGATAATCTTTCTAAATCATACACACCTCGCATCATTTCATCAAGATAACGAGTATGGGAGTTTACTCTCTCTATAAGATTATATCTTCGCTCTAGTTCCTCTTTTTCCATTATTGGATTTAGTAGTCGCTCTTTAAGCAGTCGTCTTCCAATAGCTGTTGCACTTCTATCCATCATCTTTAAAAGTGTAAATTCTCGTCTATCTTTTGAAATTATCCCCATCTGTTCTAGTGCATTATTGCCAAGATACATAAAACGGCGATTGTCTATAATTCTAGGCATTGACATCTTTTGTACTATATGATAATCATGCTCTATCACAAAATCTATAAGTATCGCCAAAGATTCCGTAATCATTGGATTTCGCTCTAAATCTAAATGTTCTATAGGAGAGAGAAGTGATTGTATTTGATACACTTCTTTAAAAAGTTCATTTTGAAAATCTATTTTAGGTCTTTTGTTATTCACTGAGTAGTGATAATGTTCAGAAATTTCTAAATACTGCATAACATGGCGTTGGTCTTCTATGCCATCTAAGAATGTAATAACAATTTCACTTGTTTTATGGACATTTAAAAGATTAAAAACTTCATCTAAAGCATAAGCACTATCTTCACTTGTAGAGTGTGTTTCATACAGCCAAGTTTTTCCTGTTGTTACATCAATGGCAGAGTAACCAACACTATATATATCTTTATATTTATCTACTAAAAGTGAGACAATGTAGTTTTCATCATTATCAATAATATGTTCAAAGTTAGTTCCGGGAGAAACTATTTGAGAAACATAACGACTGATTTTAGGAGGATTGCCTTTTTGTTTTACTACTATAATAGTATATTTCTCTTCTGAAATTAAACGGCTTAAATAACGTTCAAAACTTACAGCAGGAACACCAGCTAAAAGAGGATTTTTATCTGAGTTTTCTATAATATTTTTATTTTTTTTGGTGAGTTGTATATTTAAGAGTTCTGCTATCTCTTTTGCTTTACCAATTTGTTCTTCATCATTATTGATTTCATATACTTCATAAAAAGTACCAATTTCTATAAAGACGACCGTATCATGACCATATTTCTCTTCAAAATGTTTTTGTAATTCAAAATAAGTCTGTGTTAAGAGTTTATTTTTATTATTTAATATGTCACTGTAGTTTGATGATTTCATATTCTGCTTTTGTCTTTTATTTACATAATTATATCATAAGTAAAATAAGGTATAAAACTACATTTATTATAGTAATAGTATAATAAAAAATAATTTTAGGCTATTGTACTTGAGTACAAGGAGAAGTTTTAAAGAAGTTTGTTTAGTTTCTAGCTTTTTTTACAAAGTCATAAGCTTCATTAATCTTTTGAGACTTTTCTTCATAAACTTTAAGTGTCTCTGGGTCTAAATCTTGACTTGCTACAGAATCATAATGATACTCTTTCATAAGCCGTCTATAATTCTTTTTAATTGTGACAAAATCATCATCTTTGCTTGATTCGAGAATAGTGTAATATACATCTATGCTCACTTTTGGTTTAAAGTATGCATTTTGATATTTTGAGCTACCACCATAACGAGAGTATTTTACATAGGAATTATCGCCCATAATTCTTAAACCCATAAGTAGGAAAAAACTAAATGGGAAAAAAAGAATTGAAGGAGCGAATATAAGAAGTAATATACCAATAATTATACTTCCAAAACAAAAACCTAACCATGTCACTTCAAGGAAAATTCCCAAGGCTATAATTAATAAACCAATGAATGTTCTCATTTTCTAATCTTCCTTTATCTTAAGAAGTTAAGTTCATTTATCTGTGTAAAATAATAAACTGTAACTATAATCCAAATCAAAATAATAATAATATGTTTTATTAAAAATGATGATTTTGCTGTTTTATGCTTAAAAATAGCCATACTTAAAGTGGCACCCAAAAATCCACCAATAATAGAAAAAGTATGTAACTCTTTTTCTGAAACCCTAGAGGCTTTTGTTTTTGACAAAAATTTATCAATAGTATAGATAATAAAAGTCAATAGATTAATAAAGATAAAATAACCAAGAATTACTTTTTGCATCAGGCTTTTTTTCTCAAACTCCAAATAATCAGAGCAACACCAAGAATTAAAAAAGGGATACTAAGTTCTTGTCCTGTTGTTAAGTTTATTTCATGAGCATAAGCAGCTTGTTTTTCTTTTATAAACTCTACAGCAAATCTCGCACTAAATAGTAAAGTTAAAAAAACTCCAAATAAAAAACCTTTTTTATCAACTAAATCTTTTCTTTTTACATAAATGTAGGTCAAAAAAAGAAAAATTATCATGTAGGAAAATGATTCATAAAGTTGCGCTGGATGACGAGGCAAATTATCTACTCGTGAGAACACAATTGCCCAAGGCACTTCAGTAGGTTTGCCTAAAATCTCTGAATTCATCAGATTTCCCATGCGAACAAAAAAACCAAAGAGTGCAGTAGGAATTGCAATTCTATCTATGAGCCATAAAAAATTAAGTTTGTACTTTCGTGCATAAAGCCAGAGTGCCAAGATAACCCCTGCTCCACCACCATGAGAAGCTAAACCACCCTCCCAAACAGCAATAATTTTCATCGGATTTGCCAGATAATAGGCAGGGTCATAAAACAAACAATGCCCAAGCCTAGCACCAACAACAATTCCTACTACAATATAGATAAAAAGGCTTTCCAACTCATTCTCATCTCTGCCTTCTTGTTTATAAACCCATTTCATATACTGTAAGCCAGAGAGAATTGCAGTAGCAAAGAAAATTCCATACCAAAATACTCTCACACTTCCAAAGGAAATAGCTATTGGGTCAAGACTCCAAACAAAATGTTCCAAATTATTTTCTCAATGCCTCAGCAATAAGCTCAATTGGATTTTTAAAAACTGTTTTTGTATCAGTATATCCCATAGAAGCATTTATTTGCATTCGACAAGCTGAACACTCTGCACTTACTATTTCTGCACCCGTCTTTGCTATCATAGCAGCTTTTGGAGTTCCTGCAGCTTTTGCAAAATGGTACTTTTCACTCTGCATAGTAATCCCACCAAAACCACAACAAGCATTTGGATCACTCATTTCTACTATCTTATAATTTTGTCGTATAAGATTACGTGGTTCTTCATGAATGCCTTGCATTTTTCTAGCATGACAAGGGTCATGATAAGTTACTATCTTAGTATCTTTTTTCTTTGATGCTAAAAGCTGTTCTAATTCTGTATGGTGTTGTAACCACTCAGTCGCCATAAAAATCTTTCGTTGAATACTCTGAGCTCTTGCTCTCCATGCTGGATCATCATGAAAATAGTGTTCATAATCAATTTTGAGCATTGCACTACAAGTAGCCTCAGGGACAATAATAGCCTCAACATCACGAGAAAAACTCTCAAAATAAGCAATATTATGTTTTGCATTTGAATCAACTGTATCAAAATCACCTGTAAAATAGGCTGGTGCCGAACAACATTTCTGGTCTTTTGCTAAAAAAGCATCTATATTTAATGCTGCTAAAATCTCTAAAAGTGATTCACCAATATCTGTATAATTATAATTTGCTAAACATCCTATAAATACAGCTACTTTTCTTTTACCACCATTATCTATATTTTCTTGATGCGAATTCAAAAATGATGTTTTACTCAAACTTGGTAATGTTCGCTCTGTTTTTAAGATAGGAAGAGAAAAACGAGAATTCATAGAATTTGTCTCTTCTTTGATTTTAAATCCACAAGTTTGAAAAGTGTATCCAAGTTTAAATGCGATATCATTTAGTTTTCTATGGCGCAGTAGTGCAAAAAATGCTTTTTTATACCATGCAATACCAAATTTTTTCGCTATATCATTACGAACTTGTTCTATTATCATATCTGTAGGAAGTGATTTTGGACAAACTTCTACACAGTTCGTACATAAAAAACATGATTCAAAGATATCTTTGGCTGTTTTGTCTAACTCTAAGTTTCCAGCCTTATAAGCCCCTAAAAGGTCTATAAAACCACGAGGACTTGTTACTTCATCGGCATTTACATTGTGAATCGTACAAACTGGAATACATTTTCCACATTTTACACAGTCATCAGCTATCTTATCAAAGCTAAATATATCTTCTAAATTTTTATTCATTTTATACCGTTTTTGAAAAAGTCTTTTTGCTTCCTGTATGTTGATGCATATAAGCATCAAATGCCATCGCAATATTTCTTACAAGTAGTGTTCCCGTTTGAGAACACTCTATTTTTGCATCATTCATTGTAATTAAATTATCATCCGCAAATGGTTGAAGTTCGGCAATCGCCTCAGCAAAGTAAGTTTTGAATTTTACATCAAAAAGCTTATCAAATCTTTTGATATCCAACTTAAAATTACTCATAAGCTCCATAATAACATATTGACGAATTTGATCATCTTTATTCAGAACAACACCTCGTTCAAATGGTAACTTACCGGCTTCAATAGCAGCTTCATACTCACTCATAACTTTAAAGTTTTGGTTATAACTATCTATACCCTCACCAATAGAAGTAAGCCCTACTCCAATCAAATCAGCCCCACCTTTTGTAGTGTAACCTTGAAAATTTCGATGAAGTTCACCTTTTTTTATAGCTTTAAAAAGTTCATCTTTAGGTTTTGCAAAGTGATCCATACCTATCATTTTATAACCATTCTTCGTTAAAAAGTCGATAGTGTACTGCATGATTTGTAATTTTTCATCAGGTAAAGGAAGTGTCGTTTCATCAATCTTTCGCATTGTTTTTTTAAGCCAAGGAACATGTGCGTAATTAAATACTGCAAATCTATCTGGACTAAGAGTAATTGCTAATGCTAGTGTCTCTTTAAAAGTATCAAGAGTTTGGTAAGGAAGTCCATATATAAGGTCAGTGTTTACCGAGTGCATGTTATATTTTCTAGCTAAATCCATTGCTCCTTTTGTTACAGCGTAAGGCTGTACACGATGCACGGCAATTTGAACTTTTTCATTAAAATCTTGTATTCCAAAACTTACGCGATTAAATCCAGCTGCACTCATTACTTTCATCTGATCTTCATTAATATGACGAGGGTCAATTTCACATGATATTTCAGCGTCTTTTACAAAATTTGGAAAGTATGATTTAATTTCATCAATAATTATTTTGAGTTGCTCTGCAGTAAAAAACGTAGGAGTTCCCCCACCAAAATGCATTTGAATCACTTCACGATTTACATCTAAATGCTTACTCAAAATTTTCAATTCACGCTTAAGATACTCAATATATCGAAGCATTTTATCTTCTTTAGAAGTAAAAACAACCGAACAGCCACAAAAATAACAAGCATTTTTGCAAAAAGGTAGATGAAAATAAAGACTAATAGGACGAGAGCTATCTTGTCCTTCTAGCTTTTTAATATATTCATCATAACCATAAGCATCACTAAATTCAAGTGCTGTGGGGTAAGAAGTATAACGGGGACCTGGTTTTGAGTACTTTGTAAACTTTGCGAAATCTAACATGATAATCCATTTGTAGGTTTAGTTACTGCGATTATATCTACATAAAGTTAAAAACTAATAAATAACATACTATCCTAAAGGTTAAATGAT
>ERZ889078.2489-NODE-2489-length-13038-cov-13.293615_pt1 | contig 13038 bp, 12 predicted proteins | sample MGYA00521266_ERZ889078 | MGnify/ENA primary metagenome ERZ889078 (study PRJEB32303, sample SAMEA104408618) | aquatic metagenome | biome: Brackish water; feature: Pelagic; material: water | place: Baltic Sea | collected 2014-06-16T06:34:00 | depth 76,534 m ...
TTAACTTATAATTTTCTTTTTCCAGTTTTTGAGCCAAATAAATAAAAGCCAATTTTGAAGCATTACTTACTTTACTAAACATACTTTCGCCGCAAAAAACAGTTCCTAAATCAATCCCATATAAACCACCAACCAGTTCAGCACCTAACCAAACTTCAACCGATTTTGCTATTCCTTTTTTATGAAGTTCAATATATGCTTGTTGCATTTCATTGGTAATCCAAGTTCCACCGTGGTCTGCGGTTCTAAAAATGTTTTTACAATTAGAAATTACTGCTTCAAAATTCTGATTATAAGTTATTGTGAATTCCTGTTTTCGAATCACTTGCCTCATACTTTTTGAAATTATTAAGTTTTCAGGAAACAACACCATTCTAGGGTTTGGACTGTACCAAATTATGGGTTCACCTTGATTGTACCAAGGAAAAATACCACTTTTATAAGCTAACAACAGTCTTTCAACCGATAAATCTCCACCAATTGCCAACAAGCCATCTTCATTGGCCAAATGCACAGGAGGAAATATCAATTCTTTTGAAAGTAAATACATTCTTAACTAATTTTTATCAAATATAATGAAACAAAAAAAGAGAAAAGTGTAAACTTTTCTCTTTTAATATATTGTTTTAGATTTACTTAAAAAGGTAAATCGTCTGGTTCACTTTCGTTTAAATCAGAAGTTGTTTCTAAATTATCTAAAGGTGCCATTGGAGGAACAGAAGTTCCTGCGCCGTCAGCTTCAACTCTCCAACCTTGTATTGCATTAAAATAAACAGCTTCTCCTTGTGGATTAATCCACTCTCTACCTGTTAAATTAATTGATATTTTAACATCTTGTCCTACTTGAACATTATTTAACAAATCACATTTATCTTGCACAAATTCAATTTTTAACATTTGTGGATATTGGTCATTTGTGGTAAGCACCATTTCTCTTTTTCTAAAACCAGCTGTTCCAAAAGTTTTGGTTTCTTCAATTTTTTTAATTTTTCCTGTAACTTCCATATCTTAAAATTAATTCATTAAAAGTACTTTCCAAGCACTTATCACATCATTTTTTTCTAAAAATGCTTTCGCAAATGTATGTTTTTTTGTAGAATTATTCCCCACATAATTAGCATGTTCTTTTGCAAACTTATCAACATCCTCTTTACAAGGAATTGCTTCAACATTTCCCAACATTCCTAAATTATTACCAGTTAATACACTACTATTTCTAATTTCAGCAGGAATTGCATCAACACCAATACCTAATATTGATAAAGGCTTCGGAATTTCAAAAAAACCTTCTCTTGCTCTTGAATATAAACTACCTCCAGCTCGAGCAACTAAATCTAATTTTTGTTGATCAACATTTCCCTCTTTATCTAAAAAAGCTTCATTTATGTGTAATTTCACAACTTCACAAATTACTAAATTTCCAGCACCTCCTTCTTCACCTAATTCAATTATATCTGTTACTTTACATTCTAATTGTACAGGTGATTCAGCAACTCTAAAAGGGGTTACTTTTTCAGAAGCTAACATGGTAAAACCTGCCTTTTCAAACTCATTTATTCCTTTGGGATATTCTGTACTTGATAGAGACATTTGCTGTACAATATCATAATTTACCATATTAATTACCACTTCTTTGGTTGTTTTAACATTTTCTAAGGTATGTTTAATTGTGTTTCCACGAACTCTACGTGCAGGTGAGAAAATTAAGATTGGTGGATTTGCACTAAATACATTAAAAAAACTAAAAGGTGATAAATTCGGATTTCCGTCAACATCAATTGTACTCGCTAAAGCTATTGGCCTTGGCGCAACAACACTTAATAAATAATGATGTAATTTTGATGTTGATATGTCTTTTGGATTAATACTTAACATTGTTTTCAATTTTAAACAAATATAAATAATTAGACTTATAAATAATATCGATTATATTTTTAAGTTATAACAACATAAATTCTATATTTGAATATGGCTTCGCAAAAAAATTCTCAAATTATTAGATGGGCTGTAATAGTAACTTCTTTTATTATTGTTGCACTTATTTTGTGGAACACCTATGATTTTTTTAAAAAGTTTAAAACTGAAGAACGTGCTAAAATGGAAATTTTAGCAAAAGCTTACGAGCGTTTTAGCGCTGCAGATTTAAATGCTGAAATTTCACTTGAAACTAAAATAATTGGTAACAATCATAATATTCCAATGATTATTACTGATGAATTAGATGCTATAACAATGTGGTCTAATTTAGATATTGAAAAATCAAAAGAATCTAAATATCTACAGAAGCAACTTTCTATAATGAAAGGCCAAAACAAGCCACTAATTATAAATTACATTGTTGATGATGAGGTTTTTACATCTTACATTTATTATAGAGACTCTGATTTATTAACCAAATTAAAATATTATCCGGTTGCACTAATTCTTATCTTATTTTTGTTTGCGAGTGTAATTTATTTATTTTTTAAATCGAATAAAGTTGCTGAACAAAATAAACTTTGGACAGGAATGGCAAAGGAAACAGCACATCAAATTGGCACACCATTATCTTCTCTATTGGGCTGGATTGAAATTTTACGCCTTGAAAATACTGATGAAGATACCGTTAAAGAAATTGAAAATGATGTGCATAGATTAAATACCATTGCTGAACGATTTTCTAAAATTGGTTCTATTCCTATATTAAAAAAACTTGATATTGTTTATGCTACCGTTAGTTCTTTTAATTATTTAAAATCAAGAAGTTCTAAACAGGTTGAATTTATTTTTAAAGCTCCAAAAAAAGAAATTTTAGTAAATATAAACCTTCAATTATTCAGTTGGGTTATTGAAAATTTAGTAAAAAATGCTATTGATGCTATGGAAGGAAAAGGTAAAATTGAGCTTATTATTTTTGAAAATGAAAAAAATGTAACAATTACCATTTCTGATACTGGTAAAGGCATTCCAAAAAAAATACAACAACAAATATTCTCGCCAGGTTTCACCACAAAAAAACGAGGTTGGGGATTGGGTTTATCTCTAGCAAAAAGAATTATTGAAGATTACCATAATGGTAAAATATCCGTTCAGAAATCAGAAATTAATAAGGGGACTACTTTTTCTATTTCGTTAAATAAATAAGGTTATAAATTATCTGAAATTGCTTTTGCTATAGCTTCAAATTCTTCAGGTTGTAATTTCACTTTCTTTATAAACTGAATGTCTTCCATTGCTTGTAAAGGTATTAAATGCACATGCACATGAGGCACTTCTAATCCAATAACACTCATTCCAATTCTCTTACAAGGAACCCCTTTTTCAATGGCAATGGCAATTTTTCTTGAAAAAATCATCAACTCATTATACGTTTCCTCGTCTAAATCAAAAAGCTTATTTACTTCTTCTTTAGAAACAACTAGTGTATGACCTTTTGCATTTGGATTAATATCTAAAAATGCGTAAAATTTTTCATTCTCTGCAACTTTATACGAAGGAATTTCACCATTAATTATTTTTGTAAATACTGACATCTTTTTATTTTTAACCAAAAGTAAGAAACCCTTCTCAATTAACAAACTGAAAAGGGTTTACACTATTTCATTTCTTGTTTTTTATCTCGAAATTTCTAAGATTTCAAAATTCATAACACCACTAGGAACTTGAATTTCAGTAATATCGCCAACTTTTTTACCAAGCAATCCTTTGCCTATTGGTGAATTTACCGATAACTTCCCTTGTTTAATATTAGTTTCAGAATCGGCTACCAATGTGTACGTAAATTCCATATTGTTAGCCGTATTCTTTATTTTTACAATTGAATGAATTAGTATTTTAGAAATATCTAAAAGTGATTCATCAATTATTCTAGCATTAGAAACTACCTCTTTTAACTTTGCTATTTTTAATTCTAAATGCGATTGTTCTTCTTTTGCTGCATGATATTCAGCATTTTCACTCAAATCACCTTTATCTCTTGCTTCAGCAATATCATTACTAACTCTAGGACGCTCTACATGTTCTAAATGTTCTAGCTCTTCCTTCAATTTTTTCATTCCTTCTACTGAATAGTACGAAACATTACCCATAACTTATCATTTTAATAAATACAAAAAATCTCAAAACTGTATGCCAGAATGAGATTTAATACAAATGTACAAAATATTTGTAAATTGCAAGCGTTTACCAATAAACTTCAAATTATTACGATGCAAAAGCTACTATATTTATTTTTAATTGTTTTGCTTATTTCCTGTGAAAAAAATGAGACTAATGATGTTTTACCTTATGCGCCTGTTGATATTACACTTAATTTGAATTTACCTCTTTATCAAAAGCTACAAATACCTAGTGAATGGATTTATATTGATGCTGGCGCAAACAAAGGTTTACAGGGAATTTTTCTGCAAAATGTAGGCTTAACACCACCTTTTAAAGCATTTGAAAGAGCTTGCCCAAATAATGATTGTAATATGCCAATGGTTTTTGATGGAAGCTTAAGAATGAAATGCCCTTGTGATAATAGTGAATATAGTATTATTGATGGCGCTCCCCAAACTTCTGGAAATTCTCATTTTGCAAGAGAATATAAAGTCAATCAAATAAATCCTACTACTTTAATTATTACCAATAATTAACTCTTTAATTAAAAACAGATGCCTATTTTTGTACGAAAGCAATAAAAAGTGAAAAATTATTTCTCCTCAAATTTTAAATTAGGTGTTTTAGGTGGTGGTCAGTTAGGGAAAATGTTACTTACTGAAACCCAAAAATTTGATATTTTTACCAGTATTTTAGATAATTCTGCAGAAGCTCCTTGTGCACAAATTTGTAATGAATTTCATCTTGGAAGTCTAATGGACTTTGATACCGTTTACAATTTTGGAAAAAAAGTAGATTTATTGACTATTGAAATTGAACATGTAAATATTGAAGCCTTATTAAAATTAGAAAATGAAGGTTTAGATATTTATCCACAACCCAGCGTTTTACAAATTATACAACATAAAGGCAGACAAAAAGATTTTTTTGTTAAAAATAAGATTCCAACATCGCCACATAAACGATTTTCTACCATCAACAAATTAAAAAATGAACGTTTAACATTTCCTTTTGTTTGGAAATCAGCTCAATTTGGATATGATGGCACAGGAGTTAAAATTGTAAAAAACCAAAATGACTTAAATTCATTAGCTGATGTTGAGTGTATTATTGAAGAATTAATTCCTTTTAAAAATGAATTAGCCGTTATTGTTGCAAGAAATAAAAATGGAGAAATAAAAACATATCCTGTAGTAGAAATGGAATTTCATCCTGAAGCAAACCAAGTAGAATATGTAATTTGCCCAGCAAGAATTTCAGATGAAGTTGCTGAAAAAGCTAAAAATATTGCTTTAAAAGTTGCTGAATCTTTTCAGCATATTGGTTTATTAGCTGTTGAACTATTTCAAACTGAGAATGATGAAATTTTAGTAAATGAAGTTGCTCCTAGAACACACAATAGTGGTCACTATAGCATTGAAGCCTCTTATACAAATCAATTTGAACAACATTTGAGAAGTATTTTAAATCTTCCGTTAGGAAATACGGATAGCAAAGTTGCAGGAATTATGGTAAATTTGGTTGGTGAAGAAGGTTTTTTAGGTGATGTTGTTTATGAAAATATGGAAGAAATCTTAAAAATGGATGGAGTAACGCCCCATATTTACGGAAAAAAACAGACAAGACCTTTCAGGAAAATGGGGCACGTAACAGTGGTAAATAACAATTTAAATGAAGCTCGAAAAATAGCTGAAAAAGTAAAAAATACGATTAGAGTAATTAGTAAATAAGCATATTATGAGCAAAGTAGGAATTATTATGGGAAGCATTTCAGACCTTCCAATTATGCAACAAGCCGTAGATATTTTACAAAGTTTTAACATTGAAACTGAGGTTGATATTGTTTCAGCACATAGAACTCCTGAAAAATTATTTGATTATGCAAAAAATGCTCACACACGTGGAATTTCAGTAATAATTGCAGGTGCTGGAGGTGCAGCTCACTTACCAGGAATGGTTGCTTCTATGAGTCCGCTTCCTGTTATTGGAGTACCCATAAAATCTAGAAATTCTATTGATGGATGGGATTCTGTATTGTCAATTCTTCAAATGCCAGGTGGCGTTCCTGTAGCTACAGTTGCGCTAGACGGTGCTTTAAATGCTGGAATTTTAGCTGCACAAATTATTGGAAGTTTCAATAAAAATGTACAAAATAGCATTCTTCAGTACAAAGAAGATTTAAAAATAAAAGTTAATGAAGCTGCAATAGGGCTTAAAAAGAATTTATAAAGCAATACCCGTTTCTGATAAAATCATTTTTCCTAAATGGTTTTTATAACTAAATTTAGGCGTTAAGGTATTTATATGTTTTTTTTCAACTAAACCTTTTACCTTTACAATCATTTTAGGGTTTATTACAATTTTTGATTGTGTTTCATCAAAATAGCTTTGTATTGAGGTTGTTTTCATTATAGTATGCTAATTAAAAAATTATTAAGTAATATTAAAACGTACAAATACTACTTTAGTATATTTTATAACAAAAAAACATACTAAATCACACTTAAAATATAGTTAATTATTAATTATAACTCTCCATATTCAAAATCAGATACAATATAATATCTTTACACATTAACAATTATTCCTACTTAAAAAAATGAAAAATCCATTATTAAATAATTTTAACACACCCTATTCAACTGCTCCTTTTTCAAAAATTAAAAACAAACATTTTAAACCTGCTTTTATTGAAGCTATTAAAATAGCTAAAGAAGAAATTGATGTAATTACAAGTAATACTGAAGTTCCAACTTTTGAAAACACTTTAGAAACATTAGAATTTTCGGGACAATTATTAGATCGAATTTCAAGTGTTTTTTATAATTTAAATTCGGCAGAAACCAATGATGAGATTCAAAAAATTGCACAAGAAGTTTCTCCAATGCTAAGTGAGTTTTCAAACGATATTACCTTAAATAAACAACTATTTAAAAGAGTACAATTAATTTATGATATAAAAGACGAACTTAATTTAAGCCCAGAACAAGATACTTTATTAACTAAAAAATACAAAAGTTTTGTACGAAATGGTGCTAATTTAAATGAAAGCGATAAAATAGAACTTAGAAAAATTGATGCTAAACTTTCAACATTAAAATTAAAATTTGGAGAAAATGTACTGGCTGAAACACAAGCATTTGAGATTCATTTAACTGATAAAAATCAATTAAAAGGTTTACCTAAAAGCGCAATAGAAGCTGCGCAAATGGTTGCCAAACAAAAAAATAAGGAAGGTTGGATTTTCACCTTAGATTATCCAAGTTATATCCCATTTGTAACTTATGCAGATGATCGCTTGCTTAGAAAAAAAATGGCTCTAGCATTTGGGGCAAAAGCATTTCAAGACAATGAATTTAACAACCAACAAATAGTTTTAGACTTAGTTAAATTACGCTATAAAAGAGCTACTCTTTTAGGCTATGAATCTCATTCTCATTTTGTTTTAGAAGAGCGAATGGCCGAATCTCCTAAAAACGTAATTACTTTTTTAGATGATTTATTAATAAAAGCCTTGCCTGCAGCACAACAAGAATTTGAGAATCTTTCAAATTTTGCTAAAAAAGATGGAATTCATCAACTTGAAAAATGGGATAGTGCTTATTACTCAGAAAAACTTAAAAAAGACCTTTTTGATTTAGAAGAAGAACAACTAAAACCATATTTTAAATTAGAAAATGTAATACAAGGTGTATTCACCGTTTCCAACAAACTATTTGATTTACAGTTTGAAGAAATTAATACCATAGACAAATACCACGAAGATGTTAAAACTTATAAAGTCACAGATTCAACTGGTAATTATATTGTGGTTTTATATGCCGACTTTTTCCCAAGAAAAGGCAAGCGAAATGGTGCTTGGATGACTTCTTTTAAAGGACAATGGAAAAAAGATGGGGAGGACTCTAGACCACATATTTCTATTGTATGTAATTTTACAAAACCTACTGAAACTAAACCTTCATTATTAACTTTTAATGAAGTTACAACGCTGTTTCACGAATTTGGACATGCATTACACGGAATGTTGGCAGATACAGTTTATCCTAGTTTATCTGGTACAAATGTTTTTTGGGATTTTGTTGAGTTGCCAAGTCAATTATTGGAAAACTGGTGTTATGAAAAAGAAGCTCTAAATCTTTTCGCTAGACATTATGAAAGTAATGTATCCATTCCTATGGATTTCATTGAAAAAATTAAAAAATCGGCAAACTTTTTAGAAGGAATGCAAACTTTACGTCAGTTAAGTTTTGGAATATTAGATCTCAATTGGCATAGTAAAAACCCTTCTAAAATAAAAGATGTTAAAGAATTTGAAACTTTAAGTTTTAAAAACACTCAATTATTTCCTGATGTTAAAGAGAATTGTATGAGCACTTCGTTTTCTCACATTTTTCAAGGAGGTTACTCTTCGGGTTATTATTCTTATAAATGGGCAGAAGTTTTAGATGCTGATGCATTTTCTTTATTTTTAGAAAAAGGTATTTTCAACAAAGAAATTGCTCAAAAATTTAAAGATGCTATTTTAACAAAAGGTGGCACAAAAAAACCAATGGATTTATATCTTAATTTTAGAGGTCAAAAACCAACAAATGATGCTTTACTTAAACGAGCTGGATTGTTAAAATAATGTAAATACTCTAAATTAAAAAGTAGGCCATATATACTCTGCAAAATATAAAATACGTGTTTTTATAAATATATGGTAGTTTTCCATTAATGAATGGTAAATTATTTGTTTTATTTTTTGTTTTATAAAATAATTTATTGTAATTTAGCAGTGTTAAAATTTCACAACCCCAAATTAAACTCGTGAAATTTGATTTGACATATTGTCCACAAATTAATCAACCCCAAATACAACCCCTATTTGATTAATTAAACAACAAAATCATCAAGCTTGGTTTTATGCAAAAGTAAGCTTGATGATTTTTAAAAAAATTAAATTCAAAATCCCTAATTTCATTAGTATAGTTTGAATAATAGTATATTTAGAGCAAGAATGACAACTCAGAAGTGGTTATGCTAGAATGTTTTGCTAGTTACAAATTAACGGCATAATCACTCTGAGTTTAAAAAGTCTTATCCAAAAAATTTAAAAACCTTATAAATAGCTAGTTGCCTAAAATTTATCTTTAGTACTCTTAAATTTGATTTCTTTAAAAAAAAGCTTTGCTAGAATTTATATTAAAAAATTCTAGCAAAGCTCTTTAAATATTTTAAGAAAAAGCAGCCGCAAATAATAACTTGAGAAAATTGTCGTCCCCACAACGGTAGTATAATCAAAGCTTCTTATTGTACGACTGCTAAATTTTTATTTCATTTTAATAATAACAAATTCTGTTCTTCTATTCAATTGGTGTTCTTCTTTAGAACATTTTACACCATTTGAACATTTATTAACCAATTGAGTTTCTCCAAAACCTTTATATTCTGTAATTCTACTTGCATCTATTCCATTAGAAATAATATACTCATAAGTTGATTTTGCTCTTCTGTTAGACAATCTTATGTTATAGTCATCATTTGCTCTACTATCAGTATGTGACTCTAATCTAATTACCATACCTGGATATTTATTCATTAAAGCAACAACTTTATCTAATTCTAACGCAGCATCAGGTCTAATATTGGATTTATCCAAATCAAAATAAATAATTTCTAAATCAGCTAACAAAACTACATCTTCAATAGGTTTTAAGCCTACATTTAAATTAACAACTAATTCTTTTTCTTTATCTAAATTAAATGAATTAAATTCTTTGGTTAAACTGGTGTATTTTTCTTTTGAGCCTTCTAATGTAAAGTTAGTGTCTCTGTCTACAATATGTTCATAATATCCATTTGCTTCTGTTATAAAATAAGCTATTTCATCTCCATTAGCATCTTTTAAAACTACTTTGGCATCAACTATAGGCTCATTATTTGCATCATCAAAAATCTGACCTTTAAGCATTAATGGTGGTATTCTTGTAAATTTATAAATATCATCATCTCCTATACCACCTTCTCTATTTGAAGAAATATATCCATCAAAACCTTCTTCTGATAAATAATAAGAAAAATCATCATTTAAACTATTTATTGGTTCTCCTAGATTTAAAATATTTACAACAGAATTATTTTCATCTTCTATGGTTGCAAAAATATCTAACAAACCAAAACCTACATGACCATCAGAAGAGAAAAATAAAGTTCCTTCATTATGAATAAATGGAAACATCTCATTTCCTTCTGTATTCACAATGTTACCCATATTTTTTGGGGTTCCTAATGTCCCATCTTCATTTATAGCTACTACATAAATATCTGCACCACCTATACCGCCTGGCATATCTGAAGTGAAATATAATTTTTTACCATCACTACTTACTGAAGGATGCCCAACAGAATATTCGTCATTATTAAAATGAACTCCTTTAATATTTGTCCAAACTCCATTCACAAACTCCGCACTAAATATTTTAAGGTTGTTTATCCCATCTCTATCAGATCCTTTTTCACCTTCAAAAAAATTATTTCTTGTAAAATACAATTTTTTTTCATCAGCGGTAAAGGAAGCTGGGCCATCATGATATATAGAATTTACATCTCCTTTAATTTTTTCAGCTTGCTCAACAGACCCTTCCTTAGCAACTTGATAAAGGTCTAAAAATGGCTGGGCATTCCAAGCATATTTTCTTTTAGTTGATACTCCTTCGTCTTTTGAAGATACAAATACAACTTCATTATTATATTCAACGGCACCAAAATCACTAAAAGGTGTATTAAAATTCGTTTTAGCTAAAGAATATTGCTTTTTTAAATTAAACATAGCACTTATAAAATCCTCTTTATCTAAAAATTCAGTAACTCTTGAGTCTTTACTTGCTTCTTGTTTGTACTTATCAATCCATATTTTAGATTCATCATAATTACCAACACCTCTTAATGCTTGCGCATAGAAATAATAATATTCTACAGGGACATTTTCTTGTTGTACAACATATTTATAAACTTCAACGGCTTCTTTAGGTTTTCTTAAATACATATAAGAATCACCCAATTTTCGAGTTGCATAACTTTTATTAAAATTTGTATCTATTAATTTCTCGTACTTTTCAATTGCTTTTACAAACGAAAAACTGTTATAAAGTCTGTCAGCTCTTTTCAATTTTCCCGATTGTCCAAATGAAGATGAACATATCAATAAAAAAACAATTGTTGCTAATTTTATAGTTTTCATAATTTTAGTTCTATCTGATTAAAAATATCTAGGTGATTTCATTTTAGCTTTCGTGTATTTAAACTCGTACATTAATAAAATCTCATGAGATCCTGTTGTATAAGGTCTAATTTCACCCGTTGGTATTTCGTAAGTATAACCTATCCTAAACTGTTCGGAAACTTGAAAATCAACAAGAGCTCCAATAGCTCTTTGTTTTCCATTAATTCTGTATGAACCTCCTAACCAAAACTTTTCATCAAATAATAAGTTTGCAGTTAAATCTGTTGATAAAGCTGCTCCTTTGGTGTATTTAAACATAAATGAAGGTTTTAATTTTAAGTTTTTATTTAAATCAAAAACATAACCCCCAATACCGTAATAATGAACTACTTCTAAAGCAGCATACTCAGAATTATTTAAATCATTCGTTAAAAGTTTTGGAATTGATAAACCTATATACCATCTCTCACTATGAAACAATATACCTGCTCCAAAATTAGGATTCAATCTATCCAACCTATCATTAAAATATTGATCATTCCCATTCACAGCTGAATTATACAATTCACTTGCTAATTTATAGGTGGTTATCCCTGCTTTTAAACCAAAGCTAATTTTAAATTTATCATTTCCTTGAATAGTGTATGAAAAATCTCCATAAATATATGTCAAGTTCTCATACCCCGTTTTATCGTTAATCATTGACAATCCTAATCCTATTTTATCATTTCTTAATGGTGAATGAATTGACAAAGTTTGAGTTTGTGGTCCTCCATCAAATCCTGCCCACTGATTCCTATTCAATCCAACTATACTTAACGCTCCTCTACTACCAGCATAGGCTGGATTAACAGCTATTGTATTATACATATATTGTGTGAACTGTGGCAATTGCTGTGCATTAGAATACTCAAACCCTAAAATTAGCAGTACTATAATTATAATTAAACGCTTCATAGTTTTATTTTATTAATTAGTTCCTAAATAAATATATCCTGTTATTGGTCTATAACCGCTTCCAATTATATTCACAACATAATAGTAAGTTCCTGTAGGTAATTTATTATTTGTCCCCATAGTTAAACCAGAGTTATTATGATAACCTCCCCAATTGTTTAGATAATTATTTGATTGATATACTATTTTTCCCCAACGATTAAAGATAGTAACTTCGGCTGTAAAACCACAAGAAGCAACTTCTGAAATTGTAAAGAAGTCATTTACACCATCATTATTAGCTGTAACAACTTTTGATATCTCAATAGTACCTTCTGTTTCACATGGTAATACAATACAATCTTTTTCTAAAGAAAGATTTGAAACACAACCTAAACTAGATGTAAAAGTAAACTCATATACACCATTTTCTAAATCAATAACATTAAATGTGCTGCCTGTTATTAATCTACCAGAAGTATTTAAACTTACCCATTCCCCTTCATCATTTGCTGCAATACTTAAATAGTCATTCAAATCAATAGATTGCACAGGGTCTCCAAGAGCATCAAATAAATCATCACAAATAATATCTGTAAATTCTGTTACTCCATTATTAATCGTTAAGTTTAACGTTGCCGTATTTATACATCCTACTTCATTTTCACTCTCAAAGGTATAAACTCCACTTTCTGTATACGTAACTTCATTCCAAGTATAACTATCACAAGCTGTCATCTCTTCTGTTGAAGTTGTGCTATTGTTTATCGTTACTTCAAAACTGTTCTCTACATCATCACACGAGCCTGCTCCTG
>ERZ889078.2491-NODE-2491-length-13034-cov-7.425765_pt1 | contig 13034 bp, 4 predicted proteins | sample MGYA00521266_ERZ889078 | MGnify/ENA primary metagenome ERZ889078 (study PRJEB32303, sample SAMEA104408618) | aquatic metagenome | biome: Brackish water; feature: Pelagic; material: water | place: Baltic Sea | collected 2014-06-16T06:34:00 | depth 76,534 m ...
CGCACCCGCACCCGCACCCTCAACCGTATCAGCAGCCCCAACGGGTTGTGATTCAACAGCCCCAGCCGTTTCAGCAGCCTCAACGCGTCGTGATTCAACAGCCGCCTGTGGGCGAGTATGAAGCGACGTGTCCGAGCGGGCTGCGAAACATGGGCACCCACTGCGCTCAACCGGGCGCCCCGGCGGGCAACGGCGGCGCAGGACACGTGTCGTGTGATCAGGCGTACTGCCAGAACAATGACGTGCGAGTGGGGTGTCGATGTCGACCGCTTCACTCGGGTCAGCCGGCCGTGCCGCACCCGGCCGTGCCGCACCCGGCCGTGCCGCACCCGGCCATTGCCCAACACCCAGGCCACGGACGAACCGTCGCTTGGCTCTACGAACAAGCAAACTTCAAGGGGCGCGTCGCGCAGCTCGGGCCTGGCAGCCACGACATCGGCGTCCTTCGGGTGTCGGTTGGTAACGATCAAGTCAGCTCCGTACGTCTGGCTGCAGGTTGGGAGGCTGTCCTCTACGAGCATTCCTTCGGCGGCCAGCGTCGTGTCGTTCGAGGTTCAGAGTCGTTCGTGGGCCACGCGATGAATGACCGAACCTCAAGCGTGGTGATCCGCAGGGCCGGGAGCGTGGCTCATCCGAACCCGGTGGGGGGGCCTCACCGTCACCCGCAGCCCGCGCCGGCGCGCGTGACGGCTCCGACCTGCCCGCGACCCTGGACCTTGACCGGTCAGCGCTGCGTGCTCGCCGGCCCGGCCAGCTACGTCGCGACCTGCCCTCCGGGGTATCGCAACATGGGCGTCAACTGCACCAAGGGCCCGTTCCGAATCAAGCAGATCAGCGCGGCCAGCTGCAATCCCGGCTATCGACGTGTCGGACATCGCTGCCTAAAGGCTCCGGGTGGACCTCAGCCGCGATGTCCACCGCGCTTCCACCTCACAAAACAGGGCTCGCAGCTCGTCTGTCGTAGTCACTGAAGTTCGTCCTGGCAACGTGTCGCGCCCGCTCAGGCGGCGCCTCACCGAGTCTGTTTCAGTTCACTCGTCCAAAAGTGCGCCACTCAGGCGTCCCGTACCGCCACCGACCAACCCCATGGAGTTCCTCATGAGAGCCAAGCTATTTGTCACCCTCCTCACCGTCGCATCGCTCGGATTTGTGGCCACGGAAGCCCAGGCCGTCAAGAAGCCCAAGCGGGTGAAGAAGTCATCTGCCCAAGGCCCCGGCCGCACTGGTAAGGCAATTGCGCCTGTCAAAGCCCTGCCAAGCACGCCGAAACGCCTGAAGACCGGCAGTGACGCGCTGCCAAAGGCCAAGGTCGTGCAGGCGCCTGGCGTCGCGCCGCTGCCGAACGCGCCCAAGCTCAAGCCCGCGCCGAGCATGCGCGGCGTCGCGTTGCCGCTGACGCCCAAAGAGAAGTTCAGCGCCAAATCTGACGCCCGCGCGGCGAAGCAAAAGGCCGCGTTGGATACGCGTGGCAAGACCGGTAGTCACTACGAATCGACGGGGTCAGGCGCGCTCGGGCGCGCGCTCAACACCGCTGAGGCTCGACACGCGAGCAAGACCACGAACGCCGACAAGAACGCGTCGACCGGGAAGAAGCGAGCTGCGGCGCTGAAGGCGCTCACCGCGCTGAAGAAGGATAACAACGCGTCAAAGAACGAGGCCGCTGCGGCGAAGAACCTCGTGCGCAGGAAGTCGATGCCCAACCTGCCCAAGGCCCAGCCAAAGGCGCGTCCCACTGCAGCTGAGAAGAAGGCGAAGCGCAAGTCGACCGGGAAGTAGCTCGGCGACGCCATGAGGGCGCGCTGAACGTGTGCAACACCGAACGTGCGGCCACGGCGCTTGAACCCACGATAACTCTGGAGATCTCAAATGCGTTGTTCCCCGACTTCGGGCGTGTACATCGTCGCCGGGCTGGTCGCCTGCCTCGTGGTTGCTGCCCCTGCGCTCGGCCAAGCCACGATGCCCCCAGCCCCCAGCTTCTTGACGACGGCCGCGGCCAATCTCGGCAACGGCAGCTGGCTGTTGTGTGCTGGCAGGCGTTGCGCGGTGACCGATGCCAACAACGCCACCCGAGAGATCAAGGGGATTCGCAAGAGCGTGACGGCTGCGGCGGCGGTCGCTGACGGCAAGGTGTGGCTCTTCGCTGGCACGAACGTGCAGGAATACGACTTGGCGAGCGACAAGCTCGGCAAGAAACGGACCTTTCGCTCGCTCGCGCTGCCCCGAAAGTGGCGCAAGGCCGACGCGGCGATGCGTTGGGGTGATGCAGGCGTCGTGGTGTTCAGTGGCGGACAGTGGGCCGCCGTGAACCTGAGCACGCACAAGGCCGCCGGCGTGGCGAGTGTGGACGACTGGCCGGCTGGCTGGCCAGCGCCACTGCGCGGTAAACTGACGGCCGTGCTCTCCGTGGAGACGCCAAAATCACGGTTTTACACGGCCACCACGTTCGTCGAGTTCGATGCGTCGTCGTCGAAGTTCGTCGGTCACGAACGTGCGCCGGCCACGCCGCGTGACAACCCAGAAGCTGAGCCTGCTCCTGCGCGCGCCGCGACTGGCGGTGGCGGAGGGGGCAGTGGCGGCGGCGCTGATGCTGGTGCGTCGCGCAAACCCATGCCGTCGTTGGGCGCGCCGGCGCTCGATCTGCGCGGGCCGAAGAGCACGCCGCTGCAGCAGACCGATCCGTCTGGGCTCCTCAGCGCGGGTGACGAGGGGATCGTGTCATTTTGGCTGCGTGCCGATTGGACGGACGCACACTGCAGCACCCTCAAGCGGAGGGACGGCGCAGCGTGGCCTCAGTACAAGTACATCTACACCAACGGCAGCGTCTCCAAGGCGCGTCTTCGAGTCGCCATTCACTGCGACCGGCGTCGTCTGCTGCTCGAGGGCAATGGCATCACGGATCGGCTGCTCCTGCAGCGCGATTTCTCGGACGGAAAGCCGCACCACGTCATCCTCCAGACGAACAAGCGCGGCACGACCGTGCGGGTCGACAATCAGCTGATGGGCGAGGTCCCCGTCACGTACGGGAACGTCGGCCGAGTGAGCGTGTTTATCGGCGCCAACGCGGAGCTGGACGCGCCATTTATCGGCGTGCTGGCGGGCGTGCGTGTCTTCACCAAAGGGATAACCGCCGCCCAGGCCGACACCTTGAAGTCGCTTGACGACAGCGCGCTGGCGGCGAGCCCGCACTTTGCCCAAATCGTGGGCTACATGACCGCTGTCGGCGGACGCGTGAGCTTTCGCTTGAAGGCGCCAGCGCTCGATCTCGCTGGCCGATGGGCGCGTATTCAGTGGGTCGACGCGCCCCAACAGCGTGTGCGTGGCGACGTCGTCGGGCAAAATGATTACGTGCCACGCGCGCTCGTCACCATGGTGTGGACCACGCGTTGCTCCCGCCTCGCGCAGCTGGCGGCAGGGGTTGGCGGCGGCGACTGTAACCAGCGGGTGCTCGCGATCCTCGACGCCTACCAATGGGCCAAACAGCCGAAGGTTCGAGTGTTTGAGCGCGTGCGAGGCGACAAGTTTCAAGAAGTTGGCGGAAGCGGCACGCTAACCGTCGAGCGCTCCAGCAATGCGCGTTTCTCCACGCAGGTGTCCCTGGATGGTGGCCGGGAGCGGCTGGTTCGGCCGGACACGCCACCGCAAGCTGAGGATTTCACGTCTGCGTGGGGCGGCGGCGGCGGCGTTGAGAGCTTTGACACGATGAGTATGGGATTTCACGCCAAGAACCTGGACTTGCGCTTCGTGACGTCGACGTCGACGCAACCGCCGGTGTTGGCGATGCTCCCCGACCAGATCGGTAAACGATGGCGCAAGCTTGGCGGAGGGCTGGCGGCTCCGTTTGGCGTCTACGCAGACTCCTCGAGCGTGAGCTGCGCCGGTGGCAAGACAACCAAGGTCGTCGACAAGACCGAGGAGCTGCTCGACGAGATGAACAACACGTGGGGCTCGACGAAGAGCCAGGAGACCCGTATTGGCGCCAACATTGGGGTGTCCACTCCGAAGGGTGGCGGCGGCGCCGGCTTCAACGCGAGTTGGGGCGACAGCTTGGGCCAAAACCAAGGGTTGAAGAACATCGCGCACGATCTGCAGACCTCCAAGACCCAAATGATCCGGCAGCAAGCGCGCTGCGCCGGGCACGCCTTCTTTCTCGACCCGGGCCGCCTCGAGCTCAATGACTCGTTCAGGCATCGCGTCACCCAGCTGCGCGCCGACCTCAAAGCCGGGCGTCAGGACGCTGTTCAACGATTCGTGACAGAGGTCGGGACCCATTACGCCAACGCGGTCACGTTTGGTGGCATCGCGGTCCTCGAGGTCAAGATGAACCAGAAAGCGGCCGACATCGCGAAAACGCTCGCTACGCAGCACGGCGTCCAAGAGAGCAGCATGTGGCAGTTCGACGCGCAGGCCAGCCTCAGCGTCGGGCCAGTCTCTGGCGGAGTCTCCGGCGGGCACACGAGCAGCAAAGGCAGCGACAGCGCCAACGCCGCCAGCAACATGCAGCGGCTGATGAACCAGAACATGACCACCGTCACGCGGTGGGAGACGAAGGGCGGCATCGGCGGCGGAAACTTCGAGTCGTGGACGAGCGGTGGCACGCAGGTGCCCATCTACGTGCAGCTTCGACCGATCACCGAGCTGCTCGCACCGCCGTTCTTCACCGATCCGGCCATTATCGTCGATGTGCGTGTGGCCGTCGATCGCGAATTGCAGCGCGTGCTGCAGCGCTTTCCCCTCGCCAACAAGACGTTTTTGCAAAGTAAGCTGCTGCCCAAGGTCAACTGGGGCGACAAGTGCCCGAACTTCGATGTCGACTGCAAGGCTGGGTTTTCGTGTCGTGACAACTACGGAAAGCAAGAGTTGAACGGTCAGAATCGGTGTCTCAAGCCGCTGCATGCCGCGCCCGACGGTCAAGATTGTCGACACGCCAGTGAGTGCACAACAAAGCGCTGCGGATTCAACGGCAAATGTGGCGCGGCGGGCAATATTGGCGGACCAACCCCTTCTCCTGAGACGCCCGGGTGCGACAACGGTTTCTCCCTACAGGGAGGCTGGTGTCGCGGTCGCGAGCAGTCGCAGATGCGGCCGTCCTCACCGCCCACGTGCCCGACCGGCTTCATCTTCAACGGCCAGTCTGGCTGCAAGCGTCAGGGCAAAGGCGGCAGCATGTACTCCACGTGTCCGAGCGGCATGCGGAACATGGGGACCTACTGCGAGCACAAGAACGCCGGTAAGGCGATCGGTGGCTTCTTCACCGGCAAGACCGGCAAAACGGGATGCAATAGGACGACCTGTCCGTCCGGCTACACCCGTAGCGGCTGTCGGTGCAACGCCGTGACCTCACTGCCGCGCTCAAGCCTGCGCTGTTCTGGCGGCGGCGCCCCGCAGCCGTCCCGCACGGGCAACCTGACTTGTATGGGGCGGTGTCCGAACGGTTATTCGGCGCGTGGCTCCAACTGCGTGCGAACCGGTGAACAGCGCCGGCCAAAGTGTCCCCAAGGCTTTAGCCTTCGCGGCAGTCGATGCATCTTCGCCCAAGCGGCGCCGCCCAAGCCGGCGCCGCCCAAGCCGGCGGCAGGCAAGCCGGCGACGCCGACACGGCATGCGCCGGGCGCGTTGAATCTCGACGCCCACGCCGATCTTCGCGTGTCTGCGCGGGTCGGCGGCCGCGCGATTGCCGGCCAATGGCGGTGTGTTCGGGGCATTGACACGCCAGTGCGTCTGGCCGGAGGGCATGTCGAGTGCGCCGCTGCTGACGGACGTTCGTGCATGTGGGGCCGGTGTCGAGGCGGCCGGCTCTCCGGTGTGGTCTCGGTACCAAACGCCCGTCGACCGCTGACTTGTGGGCCCGACCACAAACGCCTGTATCGCACGACGGGCTATGGCCAAGCGGGCCACTGGTGCGCAAAGGCCTGCCGCGCGCTGGGATGCAGCGGTCGGTAAGGCAGACGGGCGTGTCGCCGCGGCGGCGCGGGCTCAGGGATGCTGCGCCGCGGTCTCGTTGACACGACTCCGCGCCATCCCTACGGTGCGCGCGATCCAGGAGACCGCTATGTTTGCATTCAATCTATCTGCGCTGAACACCGCCGCCGTCGCGCTCATCGTCGTCGGATGCTCCGCCGCGCTCGGCTGCTCCGACGCCCCGAACGGGTCAAGTGGCGTCACGACGGACGCAGGGTTCGGCGCGTCGGACGTCAGCCTCTTCGCCGACACAGCCAACGCTGATGGCTCGGGTAACGTCCCGGGTGACACCAGCGCCACGGACACCACGGCTGCAACCACGTCGGATACGACGGGCGACGTCTCGGCCGACACGGGCAACGCGGACGCGGGCTTCGAGGTTCCCGACGCCGCCGCGGGAGACGGCGACTTCGGCAAACCCTGCAAGACCGACGCAGACTGCAAAAGTGGCGTCTGCATCGAAGGCTACAGCGGATTTGTGTGCACCGACCTGTGCGGCGCCGATGGCGCGCCGACTTGCCCGACGGGCTGGGTCTGCAACCAGGTCTTCCTCGACGGCAACAAGTCCAAGCAAGTGTGCGTGCCCGACGTGTCGAAGCTCTGCCAGTCCTGTGACACCCACATCGACTGCCTCGGCGGCCTGTGCGTGCAGTCCGGCGGCGAGCGCTACTGCGTGAGCCTGTGCCCAAGCGGCGGCTGCCCGGCCTCGCACAGCTGCAGCAAGCTGCCCGCGCCGGACGGCAGCGGCGACGTAAGCGTCTGCACGCCCAAAAGCGGCTCCTGCTCATGCACCGCTGCGTCGACTGGGCTCGTCCGCGCCTGCAAACTCAGCGCCGGACCTAAGACGTGCTACGGCATCGACACCTGCCAAGCCGCCGGCTGGGGTGGCTGCGCGATGCCCAAAGAGGTCTGTGACGGCGAAGACAACAACTGCAATGGCGTCGTCGATGAAGGTTTCGTCGATGCGGCGGGCAAGTACACCACCGTCTTGGCATGCGGCAGCTGTGGCAACGGCTGCGGCGCGGTCGCGTTCGCCAACGCGACGCCCGTGTGTAACGTCGGCGGTGGCGGGGCCTTGTGCGGCATGCAGTGCAAAGCCGGGTACTTCGACGTGAACGACAACCCCAAGGACGGCTGCGAGTGCAAGAAGACGGGCTCCGAAGACCATCCAGACGGCGCCGATCATAACTGCGACGGTGTGGACGGGCAGGTTGATGCGGCTGTGTTTGTCGCGAAGAACGGCGACGACGCCGCGCCGGGCAGCTTGCTGAAGCCGGTGCGTAGCATCGCGAAGGCGCTTGGCCTGGCGTCCGCCAACGGAAAACGCGACGTCTATGTCGCGACCGGGGTCTACGAGGGCTCGCTGTCGCTGACGGGTGGCGTGCACGTCTACGGTGGCTACAGCAGTGATTTTCTCAATCGTGACCCGGTCGCCTATCAGACCGTCATCCTGGGGGCCGCGCCGCAGGGGGCTCAGCCTGGCGCGGTGAACGCACTTGGCCTCGCCGGCTCGAAAGCGACCCTCGCTGGGTTCACGATCTACGGCGCAAACGTCAAAACAAAAGGCGCCTCGACGTACGCCGTTTACGTGCGTGACTGCGACGCAGGCCTGCAAATCCGGGATAATCGCATCATCGCAGGCGACGCCGGCAACGGGAGCCCAGGCCAAGCAGGGGCCAACGGCACCAGCGGTGCGCCCGGAAAGTCCGGGATCAAGGCCCAAGATATCGGCACGGCGACGTGCGCTTCGTCTAAAACGCTGGCCGGCGGCTCCGGCGGCTCACACACGTGCGGTGGCAAGTCGGTGAGCGGCGGTTCCGGCGGCACGTCGATCTGCCCGGACTACGATGAGGACGGTGCGCAACCGAAGTCGAGCCCGTACAAGCAGACCGCCCAAAGCGCCGAGCTCGGCAAGGCGGGCAGCGCCGCGAGCGGGACCGGTGGCGGCGGCGGCACGTCGGGGTTCGACTCCATCATCTGGGAGGGCGGCTCGTCGTGCGGTGTCTGCAGCCCACCGCGCAAAGTCTCCGGCGGGACGTTTCTAGAGACGGTCGGCGGTAACGGCGGCGCCGGCGCAAAGGGCAAAGCCGGCGCGACCGGCAACGGCTGCAAAGACGCCTTCGGCAAGGTCGTCAGCGGCGTGTGGCAGGCAGCGGCGGCGGGGCAGGGTGGCAGCGGCAGCCACGGCGCGGGCGGCGGCGGTGGCGGATCGGGGGGCGGTGTCGAGGTGTCGACGAAGTGCACGTCGAACACGCTGTTCAAGTATCCTGATCTCGGCGGCGGCGGCGGCAGCGGCGGTTGTGGCGGTGGCGCGGGCACTCAGGCGACAAGCGGCGGCGGCTCTTTTGCGCTCTTCCTAGGCTTCAGCGGCAAGGCCGGCAGCCTCCCGCTCGTGAAGGACAACGCGCTCTACACGGGCAACGGCGGTGATGGCGGCAGCGGCGGGCAGGGTGGCGTTGGTGGAATCGGTGGCGACGGTGGCTACCGCGGCGCGGACGATGGTGGCGGCAAGGCGTGGTGCGCCAGCGCCGGCGGAAACGGTGGGCGTGGCGGAGACGCGGGCCACGGCGGCGGCGGTGGCGGCGGCTGCGGCGGCGTCAGCTTCGGCATCTTCGTCTACAACGTCGCAGGCAACGGCGCCGCCTCGTACAAGACGAGCAACAAGGTCACGCCGCTTGGCAGCGCTGGCGCGGGCGGCGACGGTGGCAAGAGCCTGGGCGCGACAGGCGGTAGCGGTCAAACCGGCGGCGGCGGCACGGCGAACTTTTAAAACCTCGTGAATGAACCGGTTTACGGCGCACAACGCAGGTGCTGCGCGCGGCGTTCGCCGATCCAGGTTTCGTTTTGCGCCGAGATTTGATACGGTCGACGACGCCCCACCTGGAGACTTACCAACCACAACCCAACCCTCGTCACCTGACCAGCCGGCCGCACGTGCGGGAGGCTGTCATCTCGGGCCTGTTTGGTGTGGTGGATTTGGCTCTGGCGGCGAGACGTTGCGAGCGCACGCGGGCCCAGTCAACGTGCAGAGAATGGAAGGCGAGACGGCTGAACGAGCCAGTCTAGCGACACAGGTGAACCAGTCTGGCGACGATGTGCCAGCCGGTTTTGATGACGACCAAGGAGCGAAGCCATGATCTTCAGCAAGTGGGCCCCGAAACTGCGGGGATTCCGGAACGCCGCACTGGCCTCCACATTGGGCGCGATGTTGGTCGCCTCCGTTGCGACAACTTCATCCGCTGTGGCCGCCCCGCTGCACACGATGTCGTTGGAAGGGCAGCTGTTGACGACCGGCGGCACGCCCGTGCCCGACGGCACCTATACGGTGACTGTCAGCTTCTACAAGACGAAGTCCGATGTGCAGGCGTTGTTTTCGCAGGTGCTACCGATCAAAACGGTCGCCGGTGGCTTCGTCATGACGCTGGGGCTCAAGACGCCGCTCGCGACCAAGGACTTCTACAGCGGCGACGCGGCGTGGGTCGGCATCACGGTGGACAGCGACCCTGAGCTGGACCGCATCCCCGTCAACCACATCGCATACGCCATGCGTGCGGATGTGGCTGGAGACCTGCAGTGCAGCGGTTGCCTAAAGGCCGAGCATCTCGCGTCGTCGGTGCTGGCGCCCTACGCCAAAACGGTCGATCTGAAGTTTGCGCTGAGCACACAGAGCTGCCCGTCGGGCAGCGCTGTCGCCGGTATCGACGCGGCGGGCAAAGTCCTGTGTGCGAAAGACAACGACAGCAAGTACAGCGGCAAGGACTTCGTGACGAGCGGTCAGTCTTGCGCCGCCGGGCAGGTCGTGGCTGGTGTCGACGCAGCAGGCAAGGTCAAGTGCGTCTCCGACGCCGACGCCGACACCAAGTACACTGGCAAGGACTTCGCGCTCAGCGGTCAGGCTTGCCCGAGCGGCCAGGTCGTGACGGGCATCGACGCAGCGGGCAAGGCGACATGCGCGATCGACCAGAAGGGTCAGACGACGGGCAAGGACTTCGCCCTCAGCAACCAGAGCTGCGGCTCGGGGCTGGTCATGAAGGGCGTCGACGCCAACGGCAAAGCGGTGTGTGTCAAAGACAGCGCGCCGACCGCTCCGGCCGACAAGCTCAGCGATGCCCAGGTCACGAACCTTCAGGCCGACAAGCTCGCCGGTGGTACGACGCCATGGGCGACGACCAAATACGACGTCGACAATGAGTGGCTGCGCGAGCGCGGCGACGACGCGACCTTCAAGCAGTTCGGCGGCAAGCGCCAGATGGTGTTCCGCACCGACGGCGTGGCCGAGTACAACACCGGCATCGGTAACTATCCCTTTGTGTTTCAGTACGGCGGAGACGTCAAAGCCAACTCCGTCATGGCCATCAACGGCACCGGGCAGCTCTGGCTTAAGGCCTACGGTTGGTTGCACACCGCGTTCGCCAAGGCGGGGACCACGTGCCCGACCGGCCAGGTCGTTCGCGGGTTCAGCAGCGCCGGCGAGCCGCTCTGTATTCTCGACCAGAAGGGTGAGTCCACCGGCAAGGACTTCGCGCTCAGCAACCAGAGCTGCGGCACGGGCTTGGTCGCGCGTGGCATCGACGCCGCCGGCAAGATCGTGTGCATCGCCGACAAGGACACCAAGAACACCTACACGGCAGGCACGGGCATCGCCATCTCGGGGACGACCATTTCGGGCAACTTCACGTACCTAGATACGCGCTACGTGAACACCAACGAGGCCAACAGCATCACGAGCGCCATGGTGAACGACGGCAGCCTCACAGGCAGCGACATCGCCAATGAGAGCCTGACGGGCTCGGACATCAAGAACGGCACCGTGACGGGCAGTGACGTGGCCTCGAGCACGCTCACGGGCGCGCATGTGGCCAATGAGAGCCTGACGGGCTCGGACATCAAGAACGGCACCGTGACGGGCAGTGATGTGGCCTCGAGCACGCTCACGGGCACGCATGTGCTCAACGAGAGCTTGACCGGTTCAGACATCAAGAACGGCTCAATCACCGGCTCGGACATCGCCAGCAGCACCATCACTGGCGCGCACGTCGCCAACGAGTCCATCACGTCGGCGGACGTGAAGAATGGCTCGCTCACGTACAGCGACACCAACACCGACAGCATCCAGCGCCGCGTCGCAGCAAGCTGCCCGGCTGGCCAGGCGATCCGCGCGATCAGCAACACTGGGGCGGTCACTTGTGAGACCGAGGTTGGTGACCAACAAGCCACTTACTCCGGTCCCGTCGCCAAAGGCAATTGGTACCGCATCGCCGCCACCGGCGGCGGGTACGAGGTCGCCGCGACGTTCACGGTCTGGGACACGAGCTACGAGAATCAGGTGACCTTCCGAGTCGGCATTTCCAGCGGCTACGAGCCCGGCATGCACTTCAACCTCATCTCGTCCAGCCGGTACAGCGCGGTCTTGATCGAGCGGGTGCGCATAGTCGAGGGAGGTTCCACCTCGCCTCATTACATCGACATCAAGGTCGCCAACACCGCGACGATGTACGTGAAGATCGACAACAACAACCACCAGAACGCCTTCACGCCACAGATTCCAAAGTTGCTTGACTCCTCCGATACGGTGTCAGGTTACAGCGTGCGTCAGTTCGACATGGACCGGCTCATCAACGTCGGCGACTACAAAGAGCGCCTGACCATGGACCGCGCCGGCAAGACCACCATCAGCACCAACACCGGCTCGCTCGAGTTCAACACGAGCTCCGCCGCGGGTTGGCTGAACACGGATCGTGGCTACTTGGCCACCAACAAGGAGCTGCGCGTCGACACCGGCCTCATCGGCTCCTACAACGAGGATCTCCAGCTCCGCACGAGCGGGACGACTCGGATCCACGTCAGCAACTCGACCGGCAACGTGGGGATCGGCACGAACGCTTCGACGAGCTACAAGCTCTACGTCAACGGCAAGACCCGTCTGAACGACGAGCTGCTCATGGGCGCCAACGTCGCGATTGACAAGGACGCGGGCTGGCATCGTAGCTACGGCGCCACGGGTTGGTACAACGGCACCTACGGCGGCGGCATCTACATGACCGACACGTCATGGCTGCGAATCTACAACAACAAGGGGCTCCTCACGACAGGCCAAGTGCAGGCGGGATCGCTGTACACGACCGGCAACGTCTACTCGGGCGGCAGCGTCGGTATCGGCGACGCCTCGCCGGACTACCCGCTCGACATCGAGAAGACCTCGACCAACTGGCTCGTCGCGCTCGAGAACAAGAGCGGTAACGACACCAACGTGTACCTGGGGCACCCCACCGCGGGTCTCTACATTAAGACGTCAACGACGGACACGACGACCAACTACGTCGCCGAGTTCCGCAACCACAGCGGTTCGGCCATGACCATCGACAACAACCGCCGGGTCGGCATTCGCAATGAGAACCCCTCCTACGAGTTGGATGTCAGCGGCACCGTGCGCGCTACGAACTTCTACGTGGGCACCACATCGCTGGCGGCGTACATCGACGCGCGGGTGAAAGCCTACGTCCGCGCGAACTGCACCGTCACGATCGGACAACGGGACAATACGCCATCCAACACGAGCAGCACATACAACAGCCCGACCCACTATGCGTACATGCGGGCCGACGGCCGCGGCTACGCCAACTCGTACGGAATCTACGACAACACATCGCCGTACACCGCCAGCTACGCCAGCTTTCGGATGACGGGTGACGTCAACAGCGACGACCGTCTCTACATCCGCTTCGTCTGCCTGTAGGGCCGTGGTGGCGTGAGGGTCTCCGGTCGCGCGACGTCCGCGCGTGAATGGCGTCTGTGGTTGCTAGGAGTGAGTTGTGCGTGAGTGGGTACCGTTGATCACCTTCCTGAGCATCGTCGCGGCCGTCGGCTGCAACGATGGCAGGCGTGGTTCGACGCGGCCTGCGTCGGCACGGGCGCCTGGGTCGGCTCAGCAACGAGCCCCATCCGGGCTGCGACCGGGCCAAGAGATCACCGTGCCGCTCGGCCAAGCCAATCAGGTGCTCCAGGATCTGCAGGGTGGCCGACCGATCGACCCGCGGCTGTTGTCCGGTCGACGAGGGGCGGGGCCAAGCGCTCCT
>ERZ889078.2492-NODE-2492-length-13031-cov-13.714165_pt1 | contig 13031 bp, 12 predicted proteins | sample MGYA00521266_ERZ889078 | MGnify/ENA primary metagenome ERZ889078 (study PRJEB32303, sample SAMEA104408618) | aquatic metagenome | biome: Brackish water; feature: Pelagic; material: water | place: Baltic Sea | collected 2014-06-16T06:34:00 | depth 76,534 m ...
TTTTCTCTCTCAGCAGATTGATCCTTATACCGGCCATGATTACGGCGCTCCGCCAATTAATTTCTATACGGATCCGCTGCTGGTGAACCCTTATGTGAACGTCTTGGAAACCACCAGCGTGGTTGACGAGGGCGGCAATAATATTTCTGTCCGCTATACCCCGCTCATGCCGGCGACAGGTGACTACCATATCCAGGCTGCGTCTCCTGCCAGGGATAGAGGGCGAAGTGTGGGCTCCTACGGGTTTACTCCCCTGAAGGTTGACTTTGACGGAAACGCCAGGGATGTGACGATACCCGACGTCGGGGCGGATGAATACAAGGCCACGGCCGCCACTTCTTCCACCCGCAGTGGAAACGGGGGAGACGTGGTCTCCGAAGCCAGTGGGAGGATAAAGTAGGTTATGGACAGACAAGATATGGCAGAAATGGGATGGACAGTTTCTGATGAAAGCCAGGGAGGGCAAATGATGAAAAGACGAATCCGATACGCAAGCGTGACCGCTGCGCTCATACTCTTCTCTTTTCTATGGGCCGTAACGGCAAGTGCGGATGTCCAGATACAGTGCCCCGGAGATAAGGACGGGGACGGTATCTCTGAAGATCCCAATATCGTGTGCAGATCGATCACGGCTGGAGACGGCTTTACCAAGATGGCCGACGGACTCGATCTGTATATCTTCAGCTTTGGGGATGGAGAAGGTGTGCCCCCTGACAGGATCATCGCCGATCTTACCCTCAAGGCCCAGTTGCCCGCCCCCACCATTATATTGAAACAGGGGCAGGAACTCTACCTGACCATGACCAATGTGGGAATGGTGGTTCGGCCGGACCTTTTTGACACCCACTCCGTCCACTGGCACGGTTTTCCCAATGCAGCCCCCATCTTCGACGGTCTGCCGGAACCTTCTCCCACGGCCAACATGGGGAACAGTTTTACCTATTACTACAACGCTGCGGTTCCCGGCACATACTTTTATCACTGTCATGTGGAGGCTGCCGAACATATGCAGATGGGGATGATCGGCAATCTCTGGGTAACCCCGATCCAGGACGGGACCTCTATTGAGGGGTTCACCAAGTTTGCCTACAATGACGAAGATGGTTCCACCGGCTATGATGTGGCCTATCCCCTGCTTCTCACCGGATTTGATTCCTTTTTTCACATTGCCAGTGACACGGTCCAGGCCCTCCCTTTTGCCGCCATGTTCGACGAGTATCCCATGATCAATGGCAGGGGATACCCCGATACCATCAACCCCAACAACATAGTCAACAAGAATGGCTTCGCGGCGCAAAAGATCTGTTCCCTGATTACCGCCACTGCGGGACAGCGAATCCTGCTCCGTGTCAGCAATATTTCAACCACCCACCAGTACACCTTTGCTACCACTTTAGGAGTGCCCATGAAAGTGGTGGGAAGGGGTGCGGCCCTTTTAAGGGGCCCGGACGGAAAGGACACCTCCATGGACGTCAATGTTCTTAATGTGGGTGGAGGCCAGGCCTACGACGTGATCCTGGATACCTCCGGGGTGGCGCCGGGGACCTATTTCCTTTACACCACGGACCTGGCAAACCTTTCCAATGGGGAGCAGGAGCGCGGCGGCATTATGACTGAAATTGTTATCAACCCCCTAAACGACCCTGTATGAGGAGGAAAAGAATGGATAGGATCGGAAAAAAAATACACATCTGGGTGGTCGTTTTGATGGGCGCGGTCTTCCTGGTTTCCGGAACCGGCGCTCATGGGGCCATTGTGGGCAAGAGCGGTTCAACTTTCCACCTTGTGGCGAAACAGGATGTTTTGATCACCTCTGACGGCGACAGTTTCATCATGTGGGGATTTGGCATAAAAGATGACGTTTCGGGCGCGACGAGTCGGGCCCAATACCCCGGACCCACCCTCATCGTGACCGAGGATGTGCCGGTAACCATTACCCTGAGAAATGAACTTCCCGCTAAAGCGGGCAATGTCTCCATCATTTTCCCGGGGCAGAAGGTAACGGCTACTTCAAGAGTTCTGGGCCCGCTGACCTATGAGGCCGTCCCTGTCGAAACGTTGCCCGAGAGCGTTGACGGATCGGCAACCTATACCTTCACTCCCAGCGAACCAGGTACCTACGTGTACCGCAGCGGCACCATGGCCGACCTCCAGGTGGAGATGGGGCTGGTGGGGGCCTTGATTGTCATGCCGGCAACTACGCCGTCGGGTGGCGATCCTGCGAAAAAATATGCCTATAATCATGTGGACTCCCAATACGACAGGGAATTTCTTTATCTGGTATCGGAAATGGATCCCCGGATACACAGACTGGTGGAACAAAATTTGATAGGAAATATCAATTTTACCACGTATTTTCCCACCAACTGGTTTATCAACGGTCGCAACTATCCTGACATCCTTGCAGAGAATAACGTACTCTGGCTCCCCACGCAGCCTTATAACTGCCAGCCAAGGATGCACCCCGGCGAAAAGGTCCTTGTACGGTTCATCGGTGGGGGAAGAGATATCCACCCCATGCATTTTCATGGAAACGATTTTGAAACCATTGCCGTTGACGGCAGACTCCTCTCCAGCGAGCCGGAAGCCGGGCCGGACCTGGCATGGCAGGCCACCACCATAAAGAGTATTCCGGGTCAAACTGCAGACCTCATCTGGACCTGGACCGGCAAGGAAATTGGATGGGACATCTACGGCCATTCGCCGGATGATCCCCTGGAACCAGATGAATACGCTCCGAATCACGGTAAGCCGTTCCCCGTGGTATTGCCCCAAAGGGATTCGGTGACCTATGGTGCATTCTATTCCGGGAGTCCTTTTCTGGGCGGGGAAGGGGAACTCCCTCCCGGCCACGGAGGGCTGAACGCCAGTGGGGGATATTTCTACATGTGGCATTCCCATACGGAAAAGGAATTGACCAGCAACGATATCTGGCCAGGAGGCCTGATCAGTTTCATGATCGTCGAGCATCCAGATGTGCCTATTGACTAACCATGAGGAGGATTCCAGCATGTTCTCGAAAAAAATGATCAAATTTCAGGGGGTTTTCCTCTTTCTGTGTCTCCTGGCAACCCTGGGTGGAAAGGCGTTGGCCGCTGAATACTGGGTGTGGGTCGGCGCAGCAAACATGACAATGATAGACGGAAACAATGTGCCGGTGTGGGGATTCGGTCTGGATAAAGACCATAACTTTCTCACGACCGGGGATTTTACGGTATCCGTACCAGGGCCAACGCTTCGTGTCGGTCCAGATGATACGACGTTAATCATTCATCTCAAGAATAATCTCGGTGAGCCTGTTTCGCTGAATATCCTCGGCCAGAGACTTACCAATAACAGTGGGCCGGTCTGGACCAATTTCCCGGAGGATACCCAGACCTGGTCAGGGAGCAGGCCCGCTGGCAATTACACGGCCAGGGTCCGTTCCTTTTCCCATGAAACGATGCCCGGTGAGGTAGGAGAATATCGATGGGAGTCTTTTCGGCCGGGTACTTTCCTCCTTCAGAGCGGAACGAATCCGGCAAAACAGGTCCAGATGGGGATGTACCTCCCTGTGGTCAAGGACGTCGAGGAAGGCAAAGCCTATAAAGATGTTCCTTATGACAAAGAGATGGTGGTGGTATTTCACGAGATTGACCCGGTCATTAACCAGGCTATTGCTGCAGGGACCTATGGTGCGGTTCAGGGGGCAACGATTGGCAGCAGCGTCCTTTTCGAGCCAAAATATTTCCTGATGAACGGGATGTCGTATCCGTCTGAAGGGATTCTTTCTATCAATGGAAAGATGACCCTCCTGAAGGATGCACGTCTTCTCATAAGGTTCCTCAATGCCGGTCTTTATACCCATGTGCCGCAGGTGCTGGGAACGTACCTCACTATGTGGGCGGAAGACGGGAACAGGTATCGTTATCCCAGGGAGGCGCACGGGTTTGAATTGAATTCAGCAAAGACCATTGATGCCATACTGGTATCGTCCGAGGGCCCCCCCTGGCGGATTCCTTTGTACGATGCGAGGTTGAACTTCAACAATAATGGAACCCATTTTGGAGGGATGCTCTCTTACATTAAATCAATACTCCCGGATTATAGGTAAACGGATGAGGAAGAAACCCGTCGGAACCCCCATAATCCACAAGGGACCCTTACTGCGAGACTCGTTTCTTCCGAGGACTTTCCTTCTCGTTTTGGCGGTTTCTTTCCTCGTCTGGCCGGTTAGTTCTTTCAGCGAGGAAACCGCTTCTGTTGAAAAGGGCCCGGTCCCGGCGGAAAAATATCAAGCCCTTGTGGATCGATGGGGGGTAAGACCGGTGGCCATGCGGATTACCGGGGCTGACTATTTCGTGGATTTTCGCTATGTGATTGTTGATCCTGAGAAGGCGAAGGCCATTCTCAGCCGCAGTAAGAAGAACAAGGAAATTTACCTTCTGGATCAGAAAACCGGGAAAAAATTCCCGGTACCGGTCACCAAGGTAGGCCCTTTACGTTCCACCACACTCAGCCCTAAAAAGGACAGGCAGTATACCATTCTCTTTTCCAATGTGGGTAAGTCTATTAAAAAGGGGGACAAGGTTTCCGTGATCATAGGGGATTTCAAAGCGGAGAATATTTCGGTGGAGTAAAGAACAATCTTGACATATTGAAGAGCCTTATATTAGGTTGCCCTTATATCGGTGATATCTGTTTTTCTGAAAACTTTCTGATTCATTCCCGTGTAAAGGAGGTAACCTGCCATGAAGAAAAATCTTTTTTTTGCCCTCATTCTGCTGTTCCCCTTAGCCCTTATACTCACCCCGGTTCAAGGGGCTGAGCCCCCTCCTGCGAACGACATTAGTAAGGCGCCTTCCTGTCCGTTATGCGGCATGGACAGAAACAAATTCAATTTTTCAAGGGTATTTATTGTCTATGATGACGGTTCCACCTTTGGCGCCTGCTCCCTTCATTGTGCTGCCATCGACATGGCCGTCAATATCGACAAGGCCCCCGTGAAAATCTGGGTGGGGGACTATAATACGAAAGGGCTCATTGACGCTGAAGAGGCCTTCTGGGTCATAGGCGGAAAGAAGATGGGCGTCATGACCAAAAGAGCAAAATGGGCCTTTGCCACAAAAAAAGAGGCCGAGAAATTTACCCAGCAGTTCGGAGGCGAGTTGAGCAATTTTGAGGGAGCCGCAAAGGCTTGTTATGAGGATATGTACCAGGACACCCGGATGATCCGGGAAAAACGCAAGATGAAGCGGTTGAAGATGAAAAAGTCCTGAAAAAAGGGACGTCTCATGGAAACATGGCAGGGTCGCGGAATGATGGGCCGCAAATCCATGGTGGTGGTTGCGTGGATCGCAGGGTTTCTGATCTGCCTCCTCTCTGTCGCGCCTGCACTGGCTTCGGACCCTGTCCCTGTAACGCCGTCAAAAAAGGACAAGTGCCCTGTCTGCGGCATGTTTGTCTACAAATACCCTGACTGGGTCGGAGAAATCCTGTTCCAGGATGGTTCCGTGGCCTTTTTTGATGGAGCCAAAGACCTCTTTAAATATTATTTCAACGTGAAAAAATTCAACCCGGGCAAGGTTCAGAAAGATATTGCGGCCATTTATGTGACGGAATACTACGACCTGAAGCTGATGGACGCCCTTGAGGCCTTCTTTGTTATGGGGAGTGATGTATATGGCCCCATGGGAAGGGAGTTGATCCCGTTCTTGAGCAGGGAAGAAGCGGAGGAATTCAAGAGGGATCACAAAGGGACTCGTATCCTTACTTTCCCGGAGGTTACGCCGGCGGTTATCAGAAAGCTGGACGATTAAGCTTAAATACATATGCGCAAATCGACCCTATACCTGTTTTTCATTTCCGTCAATGGGGTCATCCTTGCCTTCCTTCTCCTTGTTCATCCTATCCTTACCGCAGATACACACAACACCAGAATTCTGGAAGAAAAGAGGCTGGTTCAGGCCCTCGGAATAACTGATCTGTGCCTCTTTACAGAAGCCGGATACACCCGGCATCCCACCCAGACGGATCTCCATTCGGCCTTTCAAGATCACCCCTTGTCACTGGAACATTTTCCATCAGGATCTCTGGTATCCCCTCCGCAACACCTTCTGGAGCCTCGGCCATGAGCTGGATGGAACGTCAACGATCTTTCCTGGACCTGACCCTTTCCTCCATCCTCAGGCGAAAATGGAAGAATTGCTCTCTGCTGCTGGTCTATACCTTTATGGTTTTTCTCATTTCGTCTGTCGTATTTTTCACGAACGGACTCCGATATGAAGCGGAAACCATTTTACAAAATGCTCCGGAGATGATCGTTCAGCGCACCATGGCAGGTAGACAGGCACTTGTTCCCCTTAATTACATGGAAGAGTTGAAAAGTATTCGAGGCGTCAGGCGGGTCAAACCGCGCCTGTGGGGCTATTATTACCATCCTGCGGCCCAGGCCAATTTCACCCTTATGGTTTCTGATGAGTACCCCCACGGAGAGGGCACCGTGGAGGTGGGAGAGGGCGTGCTGCGAACCTGGGGAACCGCTAAGGGGGATAAGCTCTATTTCAGAGCCTTCAACGGAGAGGCCCTCGAGTTACGTCTCATCAACACGTTTACATCGGCAAGCGAACTGGTCACATCGGACCTGATCATCATGAGCGCGGGGACTTTCAGGAGATTGACCGGGATTCCCGATGGATTTGCCACGGACCTGGCCGTTACCATCCGGAATCCCCGTGAAGCACTGACCATCGCTGAGAAAGTGTCCCTGTCTCTTCCTGACACAAGGACCATATTGAGAGAAGATATCCTCAGGACATATGCCGCGCTGTTCGACTGGCGCGGCGGTTATACGATCGTGTTGCTGGCGGGGGCCTTCCTGGCCTTTCTCATTTTCGCCTGGGACAAAGCCACAGGGTTGAGCGCAGAGGAGCGCTTGGAGATCGGAATCCTAAAGGGCCTTGGGTGGGATACTTCGGATATCCTGATGATCAAGTTCTGGGAGGGAAGCGTTATCTCTTTGACGGCATTCTTTCTGGGAGTGCTGGGGGCCTATATCCATACTTTCCTGGCCTCAGCCCCTCTTTTTGAACACGCCTTGAAAGGCTGGGCTACCTTGTATCCGGTTTTCCAGGTGAAGCCGAACGTTGATGCTTACCAGCTCGCTGTCCTCTTTTTATTGACGGTCCTTCCCTATTCATTTGTTTGCCTTATTCCCGCCTGGAAATGGGCATCCAGTGATCCGGATGCGGTCATGAAGTAACAGTTTCCTGGATATGTCTTGCATTTTAATGACACTTCTCTTATCATCTAAATTTTAAAATCTCAAAAAAACGGAATTTGTGTTCTGCTATTGGTGTGGATGTGGACAGGTTGGGCCGCACCTTCATGCAGCAGGAATTTCGTCTTGAACCTTATGGTAGAAATCACGAAAAGCTGACGCGGTGTAGAAGATCCCATGGTAAATTGGATGAAGAAGATTTCGGGTTTGTTCAAGAAACCGCTTCTGTTTTTGTCGGTTTTCATGCCTTTTGTTTTTTTTATGGCAGGAACAGGTTGGGCTGAAGACGCACGCATCACGGATATCGTGGTTACCAATTCCAGCGAAGACCTTCTTGTGTATTTCACCGTGACGGACTGCTTCAAAGAAGATATGAAGAAGGCAATCGATAACGGGGTGAGCACGGTTTTTACATTTCTCATAAGACTTGACGAGGTGAGAGATTTCTGGTGGGATAATGAAATTGCAGACCTCAGAATAAGCCATGAAATCAGGTATGACAACCTCAAAAATATATACATATTGAAACTTTCGTCAGGCGATGGCAAGGAATTGTATGTGAAGGATTTCGATAAGGCGAGAAAGCTGATGTCGGAAGTAGTGGGATGTAGAGTAACTTCACTCAAGAACCTTCAAAAAGGGGTTCGCTATCAGATCGGCTTAAAGGCGGAACTGGATAAAATACGGTTGCCTTTTTACTTCCATTACGTCTTCTTTTTTCTTTCACTCTGGGATTTTGAGACGGATTGGTACATCGTTGATTTCAAATATTGATTTCTTCAATCAGCCCTTATGAAAGATTATCTGAAAGCCGAAGTTTTGGATCTCAAACGCCGCCGGAAAGAAAGGTACCTCATTATTCTTCTGGGGGTGGTCATATCCATCCTTATCTATGTGGGGCGACACCTTTTTCACCTGGGACAGTCTCTTCCTTTTTCCAGCAGCATCCTCGCTTTTGGTCTCATTAATATCAATGTTATCCTGCTCCTGCTCCTTCTCTTTCTGACTGTCAGAAACCTTGTGAAGCTCCTTTTTGAAAGAAAAAAGAGCATTATGGGGGCCAAACTCAGAACAAAACTGGTCCTGGCATTCGTAAGCCTTACTCTCTTGCCAACCATGATTCTTTTTTTTGTTTCCGTGCAATTTATCTCTTCATCCATTGAATACTGGTTTAACCTGCAGGTGGAGCAATCCCTGGAGAATTCTCTGGAGGTAGGCCAGGATCATTACAAAGGAATTACGGACGAAATCCTTTCCTTTGGAAATAATTTTGGCCGGGTTATCAGTTATGAAGGTTTGATGATCGTTTCAAAAAAAGAAGATCTGGGAAAATTTATCGGAGAAAAGAGAAAGGAATTCGGCCTGGCATCTATTACTGTTTTTTCCCAGGACCTTGAACTGATGGCGATCTCAAAAGATCATAGAATTGATCTGAGCTCTTTCAAGAAACCGGATGTTGAGATTCTCAGAGACAGTTTGAAGAAAGGAACAGACAGTCAGTTTATCCAATCCTCTCCCCATGGCGATCTGGTCAATGGGATTGTCCCTGTTTTTTCAAGGACCAAGTCCAAGGCCGTTGTGGGGCTTATTGTATTGTCCAAATTTGTTCCTGGAATATTTGTAAACCGGCTTCATGCCATTTCAAAGGGGCTTCAGGAATACAGGCAGCTCAAAATGCTGAAAACGCCGATCAAGGCCAGCCATATGATTACGCTGTCTATTGTTACGCTGCTCATCATTTTTTCTTCCGTCTGGTTTGGTTTTTATTTATCGAAAGAAATTACGGTTCCCATCAAGGAACTGGCTGAAGCAACGAATCGTATTGCTTCTGGAGATTATGATTTCTTCATAGATCTGGAGACAAGGGATGAGATGGGCGTTCTGGTCAATTCCTTTAATCGGATGACCATGGATCTCAAGACCGGCAAGGAAAAACTGGAAACAGCCCACAGCGAACTGGTGGAGAGCAATCTGGAGCTGGAACAGCGACGACTCTATATGGAAATTGTCCTGGCCAACGTGGCTGCGGGGGTTGTTTCCGCCGATGCTCAAGGAAAAATTCTTACCATCAACAAGTCGGCCGAAAGGATGCTCAATATAGAGGCGTCCATGATGATCGGAAAGGATTATCGGGATGTTCTTGAACAGGGCTACAGCAAAATGCTCGAAAAACTTCCAGGTGACCAGGGACTGTTCGAAAAAGGATTTCTGGAAAAACAGATCAGGCTCTCTGTTGGTGGAAGAAGACTGACCCTGTTGGTTACGCTGAACGTGCTGCGTGATGACAGGGGCAGGTATTTAGGGCTCGTGGCTGTCTTTGAGGATCTCACTGAAATCGAAAAGGCCCAGAGAGTGGCGGCCTGGCGCGAGGTTGCCAGAAGGATTGCCCATGAGGTGAAAAACCCGCTTACGCCTATTCAGCTTTCCGCCCAGCGCCTTCAGAAACGATATGGATCTGTGCTGGCGGATGAAGACGCGCACGTTTTCAAAGAATGTACCGGTATGATTGTGACGCAGGTGGAGGAATTAAAGCGTCTTGTGAATGAATTTTCCAACTTTGCGCGCATGCCGGCTACCAATCCGGTCCCTTCGGATATCCGGAAGATTATATCTGAAGCCCTGAATCTTTACCGGGAGGCCCATAAAGATATCGAATTTATTTTTGTCCCGCCCGATGACACGCCTGTTTTCAATCTTGACCCGGAACAGATGAAGAGAGTTATGATTAACCTTCTTGACAATGCGGTTGAGGCTGCTGAAGGGCAAGGGGTTGTTTCAGTGAGTCTGGCCTACGACAGTGTACTGAAAATGGTAACCATTGAAGTCATTGATAACGGAACGGGAATCAGCGCGGAAAATAAGGAACTTCTGTTTGAACCTTACTTTTCCACCAAGAAACAGGGAACCGGCCTCGGCCTTGCGATAGTCAATACCATCATCACGGACCATAACGGGTTTATTCGTGTTCAGAACAATAAGCCTAAAGGCACAAAGTTCATCATTGAACTGCCCGTGAGGTTATAGAAATTCTCTTATGTTTGCGTATCATTTTATCTGGACCTTCCCTCTTTTCTTCTTTCTTCCGCTGAAACGCTTTGTGAAAAATCAGAGGCTGAGAGAGAGATTCGCTCTGGATTCAAATTTCCCTCTTCCTGCAAAAAGCAATATCTGGATACATGCCCTTTCCGTGGGAGAGGTGATTTCTGCACTCCCCCTTGTGGACGCTCTTCAGACAAAATATTCCGATCAGGGAGTGGTTTTTACGGTCACGACCAAAAGCGGAATGACCGTGGCTGAAGAGAAATTGAAAAACAGAGGTATCAGACTGCAGTACATGCCCCTGGATGCCTGGTGGATTCTGCGAAAGTTTGTCCGCCATATCCGGCCCTCGGTTTTTGTCCTGGTGGAGACGGATATCTGGCCAGGCTTGCTTGATTGGCTTCAAAGAAAAGGGGTAAGAAGCATTCTGGTGAATGGGCGGATTTCTCCTCGAACCTTCAGGGCATATAACAAGGCACGATTTTTTGTAAGAAAGTTCTTTGATCCGCTCGAACTCTGTCTGATGCAATCGGATCTGGACCGAAATCGCCTGCTCAGAATCGGTATCCCGGAAAGGAAAGTAAGGACCACGGGGAATATTAAATTTGACCAGAAATGGGTAGCCATGAGCAGGAAGGAGAGAGAGGAATGGTCTTATAGGTTGAAAATAAAACCCGGGACTTTCCTGTGGGTGGCGGGAAGCACCCATCCCGGCGAAGAAGAGATCCTGCTCGATGTTTTCATGAGAATACGGGCTTCGTTCCCTGATTTCCGTCTTATCCTTGCCCCGAGGGATATCGGAAGGTCCAGTGAAATCATGGAGATGGTTTCGAAAAGAGACTTGAAATGGGTTTTGAGAAGCAGGCTTTCAGCGGGCGAGGGGGCTGAATGGGATGTTCTTGTCCTGGACACCATGGGAGAACTGGGAAGAATTTACGGTCTTGCAGGGGTGAGCTTTGTCGGCGGAAGCCTGGTCCGGGTGGGAGGGCATAACCTTCTTGAACCGGCCAGCTTTGGTTGTCCCATACTCTTCGGTCCCTATACGCATAATTTTGTATGGTTGTCTTCCATGCTTCTTGAATGGGAGGGGGGGTGGCGCGTTCATGACGCAGCGAGCCTTCACGATGCCTTGAAAAGCCTTTTGATGGATAGTGAGAGTCGCGCGCAGATGGGTGAGCATGCCAGAGCCTTTGTTGAATCTAACAGTGGGGCCCTTGAAAGGGTTCTTGAACTGATTTTTCCAAAGTGAGCCGGTAATGCATAAGAATACAGGAATAAGATGAACTTATTTTCGGAACCTGACTGGAATCGGATCCATAATCGGACAAAGTGGAGTTGCTGGACGCTGCCCCTGGCAGTTTGTTCTTTATTTTATGGAGCCGGGGTTCGGGTTCGTTTAAGGAGATATTATGCAGGTTCTTTGAAAGTCAGGCGGCTTCCCGGTTTTGTTGTAAGTCTGGGAAACCTGACGGCCGGCGGTACCGGAAAAACGCCCGCGGTGGCCATGCTGGCTGAATGGGCGGTGCAGGAAGGAGGGAAGGTTGCCATACTCACGAGAGGCTATGGCGGCAGACACGGCCAGGAAGTCCTGGAGGTATCCGATGGGAAAAAGATAATGGTCGATTCCCTTCTGGCCGGAGACGAACCCTGTCTTCTGGCGAAAAGACTTGACGGGGTGCCCGTTATTGTTGCAAATGAGCGGTACAAAGCGGGGTTGTATGCGCACAGAAAATTCGGGTCTGATTTCTTTATTCTTGACGACGGTTATCAGCACATCAGGCTCGCAAGAGATATGAATATTGCCCTCATGGGTGCGCTGGACCCTTTTGGCAACGGTCACCTTCTTCCCTGGGGACCTTTGAGAGAGCCTTTGAGGGAAATAAGAAGGGCGGATGCCTGTATCCTTACAAGGGCTGGAAAATTCGGCAGCGAATCTGAAGTTCTGAGTGCGCTGAGAAAAAAAATTGGGTTGATTCCCTGTTTTCGCGCTGAACATCTCCCTCAAAAGGTTATCATCCCGTATTCAGGGGACTCCTATGGACCGGAATTCTTAAAGGGAAAGCGTGTTGTTGCTTTTGCCGGGATTGGTTCTCCTGAGTCATTCAGAGAAACGTTGATGAAGGCAGGAGCACAAGTGGTGAGGTTTCTGCCCTTTCGAGACCATTTCCGATTCAGTGGAAACGATCTGGAGGAGATTTTCAGGGTTCGGGAAGAGTTGAATGCTGCATTGGTTATCACAACAGAAAAGGACTGGGTGAGGATCTCCTCTGTGGAGCAGCCTCGCTCTCAAATGGCGTATCTGACCATCAGATTTTCCATCCTCGGCGATAGAAACACCTTTTTTCAAATGATCCGGAGTCGCAGGGAAAAGGCCTCGGGTCTAAAGGCGTAACCGGATCTTTGCGGTTCTTCGCGATTTGCAGTTAAAAATCGGTTATTTTCGCAACCGAGGTGTCAGGTGTCAGGTTTCAGTATTCAGCGCCTAACATTTCCATTTTGTGATTCCAAGAGACATACCATTGGATATTATCTTTTATACACCAAGTACTGTCCGGGTTTTTTTTCTGACACCTGACACCTGACACCTGGTGCCTGAACAATGCCTATTTGAGAGCAAGACTTGGTGTCACACAAATCCGTCATGAACCATTTCTTTCTAAGCCATAAGTCGAAGAATGAGATGAACAGCAAACGAATCGACAGGACAGGAATAAATCGGATACTGGTTCGTTCC
>ERZ889078.2493-NODE-2493-length-13020-cov-17.906518_pt1 | contig 13020 bp, 9 predicted proteins | sample MGYA00521266_ERZ889078 | MGnify/ENA primary metagenome ERZ889078 (study PRJEB32303, sample SAMEA104408618) | aquatic metagenome | biome: Brackish water; feature: Pelagic; material: water | place: Baltic Sea | collected 2014-06-16T06:34:00 | depth 76,534 m ...
GATTTTGTATTGAACTCCCTCTCCAAATCTCAAAATGAAGTTCGGTCTTTCCTTTAAGATTAGTATGGATTCTGCCAATAATTTCATTTGTTTCAACCTCATCACCCTTGTTTACAAAAACATTATCCAGGTTTGAGTAAACTGTAAAGTACTCGCCATGTTTAACAATCACAGCAAGATTTGTATTTGAAATTGTAGTAATGCTAACTACTTTTCCACTAAAAACAGCCCTTGCTTCACTATTTTTTGAAGTAAGGATGTTTATACCATTATTTTTTGTTTTTACTTTTTTAAGTACGGGATGATTATGAACCCCAAAGGTTTCTGATATTACGCCGCGCTCGGTTGGCCATGGTAATTTTCCCTTATTTGAAGCAAATGAGGATGTTAACTTAATTTCAGAAGGGGTTAGCTCATATGTTTTTCCTGTACTTGCATCCTTTTTGGGAGCGGTTTCGGCTAGAATGATATTTTGTATTTGACGATCCAGATTCTTCGTTTGTTTTTCTTTATCTTTAATCGACTTTCTTAAATGTCTTTCCTTTGATTGAAGATCATTTTTAATACGATTTTTTTGGGCTTGTTCTCTTTCAAGTTCCCTTACTTCCACTTGTTCGTTACCTAGCAGACTATTTTTTTTCGCTCGTTCTAATTTTAATTGTTCAAGTATTTCATTTTTCTTATTTTCGGTCTTTTTAATAATTTCAGATTCTGTTCGTATGTAGCTACTCAATTGATCAAGATACCTCATTCGTTGGTATGCCTGATTAATATCATCTGCCGAGAATAAAAAAACCAGTTTATTATAAGCCGTACTATACTTAAACGCATGCCATGCAATTTGAGCATACTTTTGCTTCAGGCTAACTATTTCTTCATCAAGCTTTTTTAGCGATAATTCTGTTGCTTCAATTTTAGAATTAAGATGATAAACTTCAGCTTTTAAGGTTGCTATTAAATCGATTCGCTTAATAACTTTAACATCAATTAATTGTAGCTGATTTACTGTTGAGTTTTTATCGGATTGGGTTTCGTTTAAGAGCTTATTTGTATAAGCAATTTCACTCTCAAGTTTTTTTCGTTTAGCTTCAAGTTCGGCCTGACTATTTTGTGATATAGATGATATACCTGATAACAATAGAATAATTAATACATATAATCGGTATGATTTCATATTAACAATAATTATTAGAAGGCATCCTCATATTTTGATGGGATGTTGAATGGAAATCGTAGTGGACTATTTATCACTACTTTATTAAACTCAACATCAATAAATATTGATTTATTTGAAACAACTTCAATTCGCATTCTAGACGGAAACAACTGGCCATCAACATTTATATAATCCTGATAATGTACTCTGAGTTTATTGTTATCATCCTCACTCTGTTCTTTGATATCAATTCTGGCAATGCGGTACGTTTCTGGGTCTAACCAAATCTGCTGAACGAGTACCCTTGTATCAATTTCACCTTTTCTAATAAACCTTCTTATTTTTCTTCTTTCTCTAATCGTCATTCGATACATTCCATTATCGATGCTCGATTTATATTTCTTAAAGTCATATTGTGTTAAATCATTACCAATTAGCATGGCCTGAAGTAAGGAATAATCGATTGTAGTATTTATCAAACTATCAACCAGTTCATATTTTCCTGCGAAATACGTTTTGTTTAGTCGATTCATAAATTTAATTGAATCGTTTGATAACAATAGGCGAGCAGCTTCAATACCTAATGCGGGAGTAAACGACATCCAAATCAAACTATCATCTTTAATTCTTAATTGCCCTCTAAGGGTAGTATTATTCTTATCTTGTTCATACGACAATGTAAATTTCGCACTCAAATAATCGAATTTCATCTGATTTTCAATCATATGCGAATAAAGATAGGGAAACCCATATTCCTTTAATGAAGCCTTTAGAACATGCTTTTTTGATTTACAGGATTGGCTACTTAAGCCAACAACAGCAACTAACAATAAAAATAAAACAAATCTGACATTACTATTCATATAGTTTTTTGTTCTTTATTTTCTTATCAAGAAGATCTGAAAAGCCTGTTTTTTCTTTAGCCTTGTTCCAATAATCCAGAGCTTCATTTTCTTTTCCAAGTTGATAGAGTATATCTCCATAATGTTCCAAAACTGCCCCGCTTGTACTACCGCTATTATTATAGGCTTTCTTTATCCATTCAAGTGCTCCCTTATAATCTTTTAACTTATACAATACCCATGCATAAGTGTCCAGATTATTGCTGTTATATGGATCCATCTCAACAGATTTGCCAGCCATCTCTTTAGCTTTTTTAAGATTTACATCTCGTAAAGAAAGGTAATAAGCGTAGTTATTTAAAACAATACTATTTACCGGATTAAGTTTAAGAACCTTGTCGTAGGCTGAATAAGATGCCTCATAATTTTTAAGCTCATTATAAGTATCCCCCAAAGTAGAATAGAATTGTTCAAGTAAGGCATTATTATTTACTACAAAGTCCTTACCAGCATCAAGGAAAGCTAAGGCTTTTACAAAATCTCTAAGCTGAAAATTTCCAACACCAGCAAAAAAGTAAGGCAATGGATAATTTGGAAAATAGTCGATACACTCTTCCGAATCCGTTGCCAACAATTGATAATCTTCAAGATACAAGTCGCAAAATAACAACTGCTCCCATGCAACATAGTTAGCTTTTCCAACTTTAACTATCTCTTTAAAATAAGGTCTGGCTTTTTCATATTCACCATTCTCATATAGCATCGAAGCATAAAAAGAGCTTGCCACTGGATCACCTTTATGAACCTCCATTAAAATTTCGGATAATTCCAAAGCCTGAAGTTTTTGCTCTGCTGACAGATTATCCTTATAATAACCTACAAGCAAATTAATTTTCGTTTTCAAGTCTAGTACCGGATTCAACAGTCCTTGTTTTAATTCAACGAAAGATTTTTCACTTTCACCTTTCTTGGCATAATAATCAGCAAGTGATATATGTACATATGGGTCATCAGGATTATTTTCAACTATTTTTTCATATGCCCATATGGCTTTGTCATCAAACCCATTTTTTGAACAATATTCTGCCATAAGAGCATAATAACGTGTATCATCAGGGTTTGACGCAATCAACTTCTCATATTCGGCAATACCCTTTTCCGGCTCTCCTAATTTGGAATAAAATTCTGTTTTTTGATTTGTAATTCGCTCATTTATTCCCATTAACGCTTCAATCTTATCAAAAGCAATAATGGCATTTCGATAATCGCCAGTAAACTGATATGCAAATGCCAACTCATATATAAAATTCAGATCGTAGGGATTTTCCTCTGCCAACTCTGCATATGCTGTTACATAGTCATCGTATTTTTCATTTATGCGCGACACTTTAGCAAAATGTGCTTTGTACCAAATATTATCCGGGCTGTTTTCCAACGCATTTTTTGCGTATATAAGGGCTTCATCACTTCTTCCAATGGCAAGTAGCACTCTTGATTTTTCATAACTTGCAGCATCATCTCCAGGGTTAATTTCCAATGCTTGCTCAAACAATTCAAGTGCTTCCTGATAATTGCCAATTTGTTTTTTAATTATTCCTTGGGCAAATAAATCAGCCTCTTCATATCTCTGCTTTTCAGTAAGTTCTTTCTTCTTCTGTTTTCGTTTACCCTTGTTATTTTGTGATAAAGCTGTGGTTGAAAAAATAACAGCAAAAATTATCAGGCTGACTATATATTTTAATCTCATTTATTCTTTGTTTAGTTCGTTGATGCTTATTAAATTATGCTAAGCAACAAAAAATGTTCTTACTTCTTTCCTGTGTGTCCAAATCCACCTACGCCTCTTTCCGTTTCCGTGAGCACATCTACCTCTTCCAGTTTTGCCTGAACATGTTCAGAAATAATCATTTGGGCAATTCTATTTCCATCCGAAATAACAAACCCTTCGTTTGATAAATTAACGAGTATCACCTTAATTTCTCCACGATAATCAGCATCAATAGTCCCTGGTGTATTAAGCACAGTAATGCCAAATTTAGCTGCCAACCCGCTTCTTGGTCGTACCTGAGCTTCAAAGCCAACGGGCAACTCAATATACAAACCAGTGGGAATTAATGCTCTTTCCAAGGGTAATAATTCAACAGCTTCATCCAAATTTGCCCTTAAATCCATTCCTGCTGAAGCAGGTGTTTCGTACTTAGGTATCTCATGTTTTGACTTATTTACAATGCGTATATTCATTCGAACAAATCTTTATGTTTAATGAAAGATAAATGTTAGTTACCTTTTCAAATGCAAAAATAACCAAAAATGAATGAGAACAGAGTTACTACTTCGATAAGAGGTTAGTGCTATTTCTTTCTTTTTACCTTATTTATATTCTTATCACCCCTTGTTTTAGGATTCTTATGTTTTTTCATCTTTCTAAGGTAAGAGCCTCCCTGATTTGTCTTTGTATTTTTTTCTTTTTTCTCATGAAAAGCTTTTTCCCCGGTTATTTTTTTTAGATTCCGGTTAGTGCTCTCAATTACTTTAGGACGTTCTTCAGGAATCAATTCAGAGGAAATTTCAACTGCATCTGGAAAATCAATCTTAGGTATCGAATAATTCATCAACGATTCGATGGCTATTTTGTCATCGACCTCTTTTTCTGTATAAAACAATATCGACTTGCCTGGTTGTTCTGCTCTACCAGTACGACCAATTCGGTGCATGTAATTCTCAGGATATCCAGGGGTGTCAAAATTAATAACATGGGTAATCTTTTCAAGATCCAATCCCCTTGCCATAACATCGGTTGCAATCAATATTCTTTTAGTCCCATCATCAAATTGCTGAACCGATCGTATACGATAATTTTGTGATTTATTTGAATGAATAATTCCCAATTCCGATCCAAAATCTTCAGCCAGTAACTCAAACAGCCTATCGGCATTTTTTTTATTTGAAACAAAAACAAGCACTTTCGCATACTCAGTCTTATCAGCTAATAAATATGCCAGCAGATTTACTTTTGTATGGAAATTTTGAGCTCTATAACTCTGCTGTTCAATATTGTCTAAACGGGTTCCACTTATGGCAATCGAAATTTTGGTTGGAGAAACAAAGAAATCATCTATAAGTGCGTCAACCTCTTCAGTCATAGTAGCTGAAAACATAATATTCTGTCTTCGCTCGGGCAATAATTCGAAAATATTAGTTAATTGATAACGAAATCCAAGATCCAACATCACATCAACCTCATCGATAACCAGTTTATTAATATCCTTTAATTTTAGAACTCCGCTAACGGCAATGTCGTATAAGCGGCCTGGTGTGGCCACAAGTAAATCCGTTCCCTGTGCAACTTTCCGCTTTTGAACATTTATATTTGTGCCCCCATAAATCCCCAACACTCGCACATTCTGATATTTGATAAGTTTTTCAATATCAGCAACTACTTGCAATACTAACTCCCTGGTTGGCACTAGTATTAATATCCTCGGACTAATTTGCTTTGAAAATTTAAGTGGCTGTAACAATGGAAGCAAATAAGCCAGAGTTTTACCAGTACCAGTTTGAGCAATACCAACCAAATCTTTTCCGGAAAGAATAACTGAGAATGTCTCTTGCTGGATGGGTGTAGGTCTATCAAAGCCCAATTCACCAATTACGCTAAGTAATTGCTTCGACAGTTTTAAATTTTCGAATGATTCCATTTATCTATTTTTTCAAATTAATCTGTCCGTCTCCAATTATCAATACCCACTTTTGCACTATATAGCACATGATACATTGATGGTACAATTACAAGGGTTAAAAATGTTGCGAAACTTAGCCCAAATATAACTGTCCAACTCATTGGACCCCAAAATACAGCATTATCACCTCCAAAGTAAATATCCGGATTAAAGTTATTAAAGAAGGAAATGAAATCGACATTAAATCCAACCGCCAATGGCATTAAACCCAAAACTGTTGTTATTGCCGTTAATAATACAGGACGCAAACGTGTTCTGCCTGCATCAACAATACATTGTTTCGCAACATCATTAGGAAGATTTTCATTTTCCTCAATACCCAGTTCTTCTTTCTTTCGTTTTTTCGTTAAACCAATATAGTCTATTAATACAATTGCATTATTAACAACTACTCCTGCCAGTGAAACAATTCCGATTCCGGTCATAATGACCACGAAATCCATTTTAAAAGTAGCCAATCCTCCAAATACTCCTATGGTACTCATAACAACACTAAACATAATAATTGCCGGCTTAACAAACGAGTTGAACTGTGACACTAGGATAATCATAATTAAAGCAATGGCAATTATTAATGCTGTTGTTAAAAATGCCATCGACTCATCCTGTTCTTCCTGTTCACCTGTAAACTTATATTTATTGCCTACCGGCATACTATAATCAGCCATTACCTTTTTAAGCTCAGTATTTATTTCATTGGCATTATATCCTTCCAGTACATTTGAATATATCGTAATAAGTCTATTTCTATCTTTACGAGTTATAGCACCATAGGTTGAGCTATACTTAAAATCGGCCACAGCTGAAATAGGAACCTGAACAATTTTACCTGATGATTGACTTCTAAAGGTAATAAGCTGATTTATTAGATCTGATATATTATACCTGAACTTATCATCAAGTCTCATAACAATTTTATACTCATCTTCACCATCCTTGAAGTCTGAGATTTCTTTACCAAATAATGATGTACGAATTGCATCCCCAACCTGCCCGGTTGATAAACCATATCTACGTGCTTTATCGCGATCGATATTTACAAGTAATTCAGGTTTTCCAACATCCAAATCAATTTTTAACGCTTCAATTCCAGGAATATTAGCTTTATTAATCTCTGCCCTAATATCATCAGTTAGTACCAGAAGTTGATCAAAATCATTTCCACTAATTTCCAAATTAATTGGTTTACCGGTTGGTGGACCTTCCTTCTGCTTTTCAACAGAAAGTGTAATTCCGGGATATAAACCTACCAAGGCATCTGATAAGTGCTCCTGTATTGTTGAAGTACTTTTACCTCCACGATATTGGAAATCAACAAAGTTGATAGTAATTAAACCTTTGTTTGGAGATCCTCCCCTTCCTGAAAAACCTTCGTTTTCACCAACAGCACCTTTACCGGTTATTGTTAATACCGACTCAACAATATCCATATCGGGTTTGAGAACCTCGAATACTTTTTGTTCAAATACACGCATTATTGAATCACTAATTTCAATATCAGTGCTTATTGGCATTTCAGCTGTAACATTTATTAATTTTGGGTCACCCGAAGGAAAAAACTCAACCTTTGGATTTCCACCAAAATAAAACATAAGTGTTAGAAACATTAACAATACCGTCCCCACCAAAAAGTAGGCTGGCGTATAGCCTTTTAGGGCAAATTTGATGAATAGGGTATATACATTTTCCATCCAAACCAATGCAGTTTTTTGAAACCACATTGCCAATCGTGATAAGAAAAGCAAGTTCAATAATCCAATGAATGCAAATATCAATGCCAATGTACCAATCCAGTTTATACCAACCATATAAAATATTGCGGCAAACAGAACCAGAGATACCATAATAATTATGCTTCGCTTGGGTTTTGGCAATGTTACGTTTGATCCTTTTTTAAAGAAATCAGTAAATATTACAGGTATTATTACAAGAGCTACAAACAGTGATGATGCCAGAACTATAATTAATGTTAGTGGCATGTACGACATAAACTCGCCCATTATACTCTTCCAGAAAAGTAGAGGAAAGAAAGCAGCAAGAGTAGTGGCTGTTGATGATATAATTGGCATTGCAACCTCACCAGTAGCTTGTTTGGCAGCTTCAAGTAAGGGGTAACCTTTATGAACGAATCGATATATGTTTTCGGTTACAACAATGGCATTATCCACAAGCATTCCGAGGGCTAATATCAACGAGAATAACACTATCATATTTATCCTGTAATCCATCATTCCCATAATCATAAATGAAAGAAACATTGATAAAGGAATTGCTATTCCAACAAATAATGAATTTCGAGTGCCAAGAAACAGGAACAGAATAAAAACAACAAATATTATCCCCATGATAATACTGTTTTCGAGATTGCTTAGCTGCATTTTTACCATCTCCGACTGATCGTTAGTAATGGTAATAATTAAATTTTCAGGAATTACATTGGTTCTTGTTGCTTCATCAAGAATATCCATCACCTGAGATATTGTAGAAAGAAGGTTTTCACCGCTCTTTTTCACTACCTGTAACGAAACTACCGGTTGACTATTTAAATAAGCATAACTATCTCTATCTTTAAAACCATAATCAACATAGCCAATATCACGCAAGTAAACAATGGCTCCATTTTCACTTTTAACAATAATATTTTCGATTTCGGATGGATCATCAAACTCACCAATAATACGAATTGTACGTTTGATTTCGCCAAGAAGCAATTCGCCACCCGACAATGAAACGTTTTCAGCAATTACAGCATTTTCAACATCTCCATAGCTAACCTGCATGGTGCCCATTAAAAATGGATCTAGTATAATTTTTACTTCCTTCTCGGTAATCCCTGTGAGGTTAACTGTGGAAACTTCAGATATTGTTTCAAACTCCTCTCTTAAATCCTCAGCAAAATCCTTTAACTCATTTACACTATAATCACCCGAAAGGTTAATATTGATTACCGGGAATTCAGATAAATCTATATCTGTTACTATGGGATCAAAGGGTAAATCGTCGGGTAATTCACTTTTTGCCTTATCTACAGCATCCTTAACATCCTGTAATGCAACTTTTATTTCAACATCAGTATTAAATTCAACAAAAATATTTGAAACATCCTGACTCGAAACTGATGTCATATCTTTAATACCCTTAACGGATTCAATTTCTTTTTCCAGATTTCGTGTAATTAGATTCTCGATATCTACCGGAGGATTACCCGGATAAAGGGTTTGAACCATTATCGTTGGTATATTTATTTCTGGAAACAGTTCCTTTGGCAGGGATATATATGAATAAAACCCAAACAAAATTGTTACAACTGTTATTAGATATACTGTATTTTTATTATTTAAAGCCCAGGTAGATAACCAAAAATTACGAACTACTTTATCACTAACTATTTCATTTTTCTCCATGTGTACAGTTTATTAACTATGATAACTTGCTAATGTCTAACCTATTAATTAACAATCGAAACAACCGAACCTTTTGATATATTATTATAACCATCGGTAATAATCACATCGCCAATTTTCAAACCATCAAGAACCTCTGTTTTATCCTTGAATGATTTACCTGTTTCAATATATTTCTTTACAGCAATATTGTTACCATTTTCATTTCCAATTACAAAGAGGAACGAGCCATTCATATCTTCTTTTATTAATATTGAAGGAACTACAATTGACTGCTGCGAATTATAATCGTTAATAATAACATTTGCCAACATGTGAGGTTTTAATATTCCTTCCTTATTATAAATTTCAATTTGCACTGTAAAAGTTCGATTCTGTTTATTAATCACATTACCTGTTCTATAAACAGGTTCACGATATGTAATTCCGGGGTAGGATGGGAAATTAATATCCACATAGTCTCCTTTTTTAATCACTGGCAAATATGCTTCCGATAGAGGAATTGTTACATATAGCTCATCAATATTTACTATCTGCATTAGCTGCATGCCTGGTACAGCAAGCTCACCTTCCTTGAGCATTATTTCCTCAACAACACCATCAATTGGTGATTTGATTATAGCCAAGTTCTTTTGAGCTCTTAGTGTATAAAGCTTATTCTCAAGGCTTTCATATCCATTTTTTGCTTCCAGGTATTGTCTCTCAGATCCTATATTTTTCTCCCACAATATTGACTGCTTATCATACATTATTTTTGCAAGTGCTAATTGTGATTCAATTTCTATGATATTTTTATCGATTATCACTGTATTTAACCTGGCAAGTAACTGATCCTTTTTCACATTTTCTCCTTCATTTACATTTATGGATATTATTTGTCCATTAACTTCAGGACTTACGAAAGCTTCACTAATACTTTCAAGTTCACCAGCAGCAGTAAAACTATGGGAAAAAGGAGTTGCCGTAATCGTTTCAACCTTTACGGGAGTTTTTAGCCCCTTGTACTCACCACTACTTGAAGCTTCTTCAACCTTATAAATTTCTAAATTTAGTTCTTCAATTTGCTTTTTGTAGGCGCTTATTTTATCAGTGTCTGATACGTTTTCATTATTTGAAGAACATGAAATAATGAATAAACTAATGGTTAATATTAAAAATAATCTGTTCATACTATGTTGATTTTAAACTTTTGTTGTTAAATTTTTGATTTACAATATCTCTCCCTTTATCACTAACTATACCATAAAGGTGATATTTAAACATCTCTGTAAACAATTCTGTGGATAATAATTCATCTATGGTAAAATATTCTGATTCCAAAATTCCTTCAAATCGCATTAGATTTAACTTTGAAATTATTTCACCATTTATATTTTCCCGGTAAAGTCCTTCTTTTTTGCCCTTGTGTATATTGTTTACAAAGTTTTCAAAAATCAACTTTTGTTTAATCTTATGAAAATTATTATAAACCTCCGGGTAATATTTTTTAAGATCGTAGACAAATGCAGGTTTATTACTCCTTATCATTTTTGCCTGAATCTCATAAAAATGAAATATCTCATCTATTGCACTGCAATTCTTACACTCAAAAGATGAAAAATGACAATCCCATTCCTCACGAGCATTTTCTAATACAGCCAAAACAAGTTCCTTCTTATCTTTAAAATGTTCATAAAGAGTTTTTTTAGAAATAGATAATCTATGGGCAACATCATCCATTGTTACTCCCTTAATCCCATATTCAAGATATAGTTTTGAAACGCTTTCAACTATTTTTTTTGTTTTGTCATCCATAACTGTCTATTCCTCCTTTGCAAGTATTTTTGCCAATACTTCACCAGTTTTCAATAATTGAAGAGCTGAGTTAATGTACTCATTTTCTGAATTAAGAAATTGATTATGAGTATTTAGAATATCCAAACTTGAAGCCATCCCTTCAACATATTTTTGAGTAGTTACGTTATATATTTTTTCGGCAGTTTTACGATTTTTTTGCTTATTTTCATATACCCTATATGCATTTAGATATTCGTTTTTGGCGGCATTAAATTGTAGATTCAATTGGCTTTCGAGTTGCTTTTCCATCACTTCAACCTGACTATAAGCTATTTGAGCCTTCTTTACCTTTGCTCTTCGTTGGCCACTCGAAAACACAGGTATTTGCATAGTAACGCCAAGTGCTGAACTTGAATACCAAACACCTTTGCTGTCAAAAAAATTCAATTTATCACGTTGAGCCTGGCTTTGATAATATACATTTGCAGATAGAGTCGGCATATATGCAGATTTCTCTAATTTAACCTGAAGCCAACTAAGCTCCTTTTGCTTCACAAGTGATCTGAAATCAATATTTTGATTAACATCAAAGGGGTTCACCAAAAAACCTGAGTTATGCATACGTTCAATTAAACTTTCCATATTATCTGTAAGTACAATACTATCGCCATCATTCAACCCAAGATAAAATTTAAGGTAAGCATGAGAAATAATTAGTTGGTTTTTTAGATATAGAGCGGATGCTTCAAGATCCGAAACAAGTAAATCCATCTGATCAACATCAATATCTTCAGCAAATCCCACATTATAAACTTCTCTGGTTTCGTTTGCAAGATTTTGAGTAACCCTTAAGGTAGAATCAACAACTCTAATCCCTTCAGAAGCAGAAAGTGCTGCATAATATGAATCACTAACTTGTTGTTTTACTTCAACTACATTTTTGAAGTAATCAGTATTTGTTTTCTCAAGATATTTTCTGGCAGCCTGTAGTCCAACCAGATACTCTCCGCTAAATATAAGTTGAGAAACAGATGCTCCAAGGGTTGCATCATATTTTGTTCCAAACTGTAGCTCCATTGTTTTGCTGGGGTCGTTAAAATCTGGAATTATCATAACCGGGCGTGCAATATTATCATTATACCCAATCGATGCACTTACCTGTGGTAATCCGATTGAAGTTGATTCATTAACCTGATAACCGGCAGCTTCAACATCTTTTATTGCATTAATTATCTGATAGTTATTTTCCAGAGCATATTTAACAGCCTGATCAACTGAGAAGTATTTTATTTCCTGAGATATAGCTCCCAAAGAAATAGTTAATGTAAAAATTAGAATTATAAATTTATTCATTGTTTTTGTGTTTATAAGAATTGGCAAATGTACTATATTTTAAACCTCGGAAACTTAAATTATGTTAAAAGTTTATTGGGTTTATATTCTGTCTGGTAAAGTGTTGTCTTTCTGTAGTATAGGAACTCTTTTGTTGTATAGAGATACTTCGCTACGCTCAGCATGACAAGGACTTGGGGATATGAAACTTGTTGTCATTCAACGTAGTGAAGAATCTCATCAATTGGAATATGTTAATGGTATGAGATGCTTCGCTACGCTCAGCATGACAAAAACTTTAATATCAATCTTCAAGTTCATCATTTAAAAATTCCCACTCAGGATTTACCGAATTAATTAAATTTTCCTTCTTTTTCCGAATCCAACCTTATATTTCTTTCTCACGATCGATTGCATCCTGGATATAATCAAAGTGTTCGTAGTAAATCAAATTGTAACAATTATATTTTCCGGCAAATGTTTTTCTTGTAGTTTTTGCTTCTTCTTCATGTTGCCAAAGTCGATTGGGAAGATCGTTGGTTACTCCTGTATATAGTACTGTTTTGTTTTTGTTGGTTGTAATGTAAGTAAAATAGTTATGTGTTCCGATAGGTTTCATTTTTCAAAGTTAGGGAATTAATTTTTATTTTGCGGGTATATCCTGAGAGTCATTGTCCTCCTGAACGTAGTGAAGGAACTCATTTTTGTCTAGTTAGAGATACTTCGCTACGCTCAGCATGACAAAGGACTTGGGATATGGAGCTCGTTGT
>ERZ889078.2502-NODE-2502-length-12996-cov-19.808284_pt1 | contig 12996 bp, 9 predicted proteins | sample MGYA00521266_ERZ889078 | MGnify/ENA primary metagenome ERZ889078 (study PRJEB32303, sample SAMEA104408618) | aquatic metagenome | biome: Brackish water; feature: Pelagic; material: water | place: Baltic Sea | collected 2014-06-16T06:34:00 | depth 76,534 m ...
CATAATGTTGTTACCTCGTCACGAATAACCGGTATACGATCTCTGAACAATGGAATCGGCATTATAGTTGTTTTTGCTGCCAAACAGTTTTGCCATCCTCCAATGCCATGCAGTAAATAACCATCGGAGTGGGTTACAACATTTGCATTAAAGTTAACATCTACCTCAGTTGCACCAAGTACTACAATATCAACTAATTGCGCGAAATTACCTTTGCTGTGATAATTATATGAAGTGAAAGGAGATGTGTCGAGATGATTAGGGTTTTCGCGCATTGAGCGTACTCCCTCAAGGTCGAAAGTTTGGCCATCAAGTATATATTCAACCAAACCTTCTTCCAGTAGTTCAACAGGATACTGGTTGCTTCCTGCACGGATAAATCGAGCTTTCCAATTGTTTTTTCTCAGGATGTCGCCAAAATAATTGCCAATTGATAAGGCAGTACCACCGGCTCCTGCCTGATAAGAAAATCCATCATAAATTAAACCGGCTTTTTCACAAAACTCAGCAGTTAATTCAGCAATTAATAGTCTGTCAGGGCTTTTTGTGATTTCTGTTGTTCCTGAAATAATTCTTTCTGGCAAACCAACCTTATCAACCTTAACAACATAATCCACATAGTTACCATTAATTTGCCAAGGCACACATGGAAAGGGCACAAGATTGTCAGTTACAACTATTACCCTTTCGGCGTATTGTGAGTCGCCCAGAGCAAAACCCAACAATCCACATGCGGCATCACCGTTTACACCGTTGGCATTACCAAAGAAGTCAGCAGTTGGAGCTGCTATCACTGCAATATCAATTTTTACTTCCCCGTCTTGAATAGCCTGGTATCTGCCACCATGTGATCGCAGTATGCTTAATCCCTTCATTCCACCTTCAGAAGTGAATTTCCCAAGGGGACCATTCATGCTTCCTTCGATGCGGTTTATTGTACCATCTTCGAGATATTTTATAAGACCTTCCTGACAAGGAAATGATGCTGAAGGATACCATCTTAGTTCTTTAATTCCAAGTTCATGAGCAATATCGAATATCTGATTCGCAATTAAATCTCCATTACGAAAATGGTGGTGCGTTGAGATAGTCATCCCATCTTTTAACCCAGCTTTTTGCAATGCCACTTTAAGTGATTCAACCTCTTTATTTCCATCATCTGGATAATCAGCACAACTGGCTAATTTTGGACCATAACGGCGACCTGTAGGCCTGTGTTTACCTACCCCTTTAAAAGGAATATGTTCTTCTCCATTTATTATTGTAGGTACAATTCGTCCTGCTGCATTTGTTACAAGTTTATCGTATTTTTTCATCTTATTGTCTTTTAAATCAAGTTATAGCTACAAATTAATTATCTAACCAATTACTACAAAGTTTACCCGTGTTAATTGCAAGTGTTATTGTATTTTGTGCTCTTTTAACAACAGGTGCATCAATCATTTTTGATCCCAGAGATACTACTCCCAATCCTTTTTCTGTTGCTTCGTTAAATGCTATAACTATTTTTTTTGCTTTTTCTATTTCAACTTGTTCTGGAGCAAAATTGTCATGTATTACCCTAATTTGACGTGGATGAATACAACCCATACCATTAAAACCCAATCCTTTTGAGGTACGAACATTTTCTGCCAATCCTTCCATGTCACCAACATCAGAGAAAACGGAATCTATTGCCTGTATTCCGGCAGCAATAGCAGCTGTTACAATCATATTTCTGGCAAATAATGACTCTGTTCCGGCTTTAGTTCTCATTGTACCCAGGTCAGCTGTGTAATCTTCAAGACCAATTGCCATAGATGAAACGTTACTACATGCTTGTGCTATTTCATAGGCATGCATTACACCTTTAGCGCTTTCAATAATTGGCATTAGCCATACATCATGCTCAAGTTTATATTTCTTCTTAATATCCTCAATTTTATTATTTACAGCTTGAAGGTCTTTTGCAGATTCACATTTCGGAACCAAAATGAGATTTGCGTAGTGTGGTATTATGAAATCAAGATCTTCAATTCCTCTCTTACCCTGATTTATGCGAACCATTCGTTCCGCACCGTAAAAGTTTAGATTTCTTAAAGCATTTCTAACCACAAACCTTGCCTCAAACTTTTTTGTTGGAGCAACAGCATCTTCCAAATCAAGTATTAATCCATTTGGTTTATGGATACCTGCATTTAGCATCAGTTTGGGACTGTTACCAGGTAAGTAAAGGCGTGAGAATCGAAAATCATCTTTCTTTGTTGTGTTATGATTTTCTTCAAGTGCTGGTAGAAGAAACTCCTTGTCGGTATCAATTACCATTTTTATTGCAGCCTCAATGCGTGCGGCAATAACAAAGTCTACAGCACCACTATCTTCAATAATAAGTTTGGCATTTTCAATACCAAAATATGATAAAATTTCATGTGCCAGTTTAAGTATTGTTTTACCATATATTACCTTTACTTTGCTTTTTATCTCGATGTTTAACCCACCCTCAGTAAGTAATTCAAAATGAACCATGCAATCCGACTTAGTGCCTGCGTCATGGTTGCCAGCTATACCTATTTTTTGCATATAATTATATTTGGATAAATAAGCCTACAAATGTACTGAGAAAGTAATATAAGTACGATTTGTTATGCAGTTTTTTAATAAAAATTTACTTACATTTTAGTGATTTATTTTAGGATGTTGTTTTGAGAAACCACTTGTGGAAAATACATGGAATAAAGGAATTGGGAAAAATTAGGGTATGTATCGCAAACCATTACTAGCCAATTTTATTTCTTTACAGGTATTGCATGAAATATTAGTTCCAATCATCGGGAAATAAGAATCGAAATGGATTGAATAGTTACATATTTTTCACTTTCACTACACATTATTAGTAACTTTGCATGTTGGCTTTGGATATCTAACTTTCTCTCTACTTGCAACTAGAAACCTATTCAAAGCCAACAATTTATACTTTATACCAATGAAAGTGAAAAAGTTGTATCCATACTTACTTGTAACTTTTCAAATGTGTAGCTTGTTCTTCATTGCTGTTAGCGCATCTGTTATCTCAAATAATTCGGCAGGAATGTTAGTTGAGGCAACTGGTATATTTTTGGCAATCCATGCAATTTATATAGTTAAACTAAGTAATGTTAATATAACACCCACTGTAAAAAAAGATAGTGAGTTGGTAACATCCGGGCCATATCGAATTATAAGACATCCAATGTATATTGCACAAATTATAGCTGTGTTACCGCTTATTATTGATTATTTCTCCTGGTATCGATTACTAGCATTTACGGTTTTGTTGATTACATTATTGATTAAGATTCAATATGAAGAAAAACAACTGGTTGCGCATTTTCCCTCTTACTCAGATTACAAGAAGAAAACCTATAAATTGATTCCCTATATTTATTAAAGTGTGAAATTTTGTCAGGTTTATTGATGCATTTTTATATGTATTCAAATGGCATATGCTTTGATAAAATCAAAATTAACTCACTTCTAAATATTCAGTAGATTTGGCGATTGTTAAATTCAAGAAACAAAATATAAAATAATAAATATAACTTTAAGAAAATGAAAGAATTACAACCACTAAATGAGAATGTGCTACTTGACATCTCAGATGATAAAGCGGAACAAAAAACAGCTTCAGGGATAATTATTCCTGACTCAGCAAAGGAAAAGCCACAATACGCTAAAGTGATAGCAATTGGTAATATCGAAAATCCGGGTATTGTTGTTGGAGACATTGTTTTTTACAAAAAATATTCGGGAACTGAATTCGAATTTGAAGGTGGCAAATTCTTAAATGTACCATATGCCGACCTGTTGGCTAAGATTGTTGAAACGGAGGAGATATAATATCAATATCTAAAACTTTGAAAAGCTACTTTGATAACTCATAGTAGCTTTTTTTATACCTTATGGTTTTTAATCAATATAAACTCTTAAAAGCCAAACCAAGATTCTCAATTATATCACTTGCAGTTGTAGCTTCATATCCAATTTCATCTGCTGAAATATCGCCCGATAATCCGTGAAGATAAACTCCAATAATACATGCAATACCTGATGAATAGCCAGAAGCCACAAGCCCGGTAATTATTCCGGTAAGCACATCGCCACTCCCTGCAGTTGCCATTCCCGGATTTCCTGTTGAATTAAAGAAGCATTGACCATCAGGAAAACAAATGCTAGTATTTGCTCCTTTGAGTATTACATAAATATTATGTTTTTGTGCTAGTTTTTTTTGTTTGTCAAGACGTTCAAAATCATCACTCCAACCACCAACCAGCCGCTGAAACTCTTTGGGATGTGGAGTTAGTATGCTGCCTTTTGGTAAAAATGCAAGCCATGTGGGGTTTTCTGCGAGTATATTCAAAGCATCGGCATCAATTACTAATGGACATGTAGTATTCTGAATTAGAAGTTTCATTGCCATTTGCGATTGGTGTTCCATTCCTAAACCCGGTCCAATTCCAATTGCATTATACAAAGCCAGTTCAGGTACTTCTGAGAAATAATTATCGTAACGATCGATGCTTATCATGGTTTCAGGTGATGCTGTTTGCAATATCTGTATGCCGGATTTTGGAATATGAGTGTGCAGTAACCCAACTCCCGATCGCAAACATGCTTTTGACGCCAAAACGGCTGCCCCCATACTACCGTAACTTCCAGCAACCAGAAACGCATGACCAAAGGTACCTTTATGTGAAAATTTCGGTCTCACCTTGAGTAAGGGAACTATATCCTCGTCAACAATATAGTGATTTTTGGTATTGGTGGAGTTGATAAATTCTTGATTCAATCCAATATCAAGGACTTCCCATTTCCCTATATACACATCATTTTCTGGAAGCAAGAAGGCAAGTTTTGGAAATTGAAATGATAGAGTGTAATCAGCTTTAATAATTTCTCCTTTTTTTGAAAAAGAGCTTTCGTCAGCGTAAAGTCCTGAAGGAATATCAATTGATATTGTTATAGCTTGTGAATCGTTGATTTTAGCAATCACTTCAGCAATAAATCCCATTATTGGACTAGCTAAACCTGATCCGAAAACTGCATCAACAATAATGTCATCGGAAGATAAAACAGTTAGTTCATCAATTTTTTTGATGTTGTTTATTGTAATCTTTGGAATTTCCAGAAGTCGATTATAGTTGATTTGGAAGTCCTCAGATATATTGTCTGAATACCTTATAATATTTGCAATCACTGTATAACCATCAATTGCAAGCATGCGCCCAAGAGCAATCCCATCTCCACCATTATTTCCTAGTCCGGCGAAAATGTGAATTTTGTTGGTCTTATTTACATGTTCTTTAATCCAAATGAACAATTGGGTTGAAGCTCTTTCCATTAAATCAATTGATGCTATTGGCTCATGTACTATCGTATAAGCATCTGCTTTGCGTATTTGGTCAACTTTAAAAATTTTCATAATCCCAGGCAAATAATTTGATATAAAAGTACTATGAAAAAACGATAAATTATTCATTCATGGCAAATTATATTAGCATATCTTTACATAAAAAAACACAATGATTTTACTTCAAAAATGAATAATAATAGCCAGGGATTAAGCTTTTAATAATAATAATATAGTGTTGTTGGAGTTCGCAGGAGTTTTTAATCATGGTTTATTTATATAATTATGAGATATTTAGCAGTTGCTTTATTGACATTGTTAACGTTGGTTAGTTTTAGTCAAAATACCAGGATCAATCCACATGCTTGTGATCATAGTAGTCATGCTCAGGAAAGAAGTGTTGATATGATACTCTCAAACGACACAACCATCGATATTAAGTTTTATCATTTGGATGTTGAAATCGCCCTTGATTCGGCATATATCAACGGAAGTGTTAACTACCACATTACTTCTATGATTAATGGATTATCATCACTCAAACTCGATCTTGATAATGCTTTTACCATTGATAGTATTTCATATCCTGCAATGTCATACACTTTTGTGGATAATGTATTAACAATCATACTGTCAACAACATATAATACGGGAGATAATATCTCATTTACAGTTTATTATCAGGGAGCACCTGTGCTGGCCGGAGGATATAAAGGCTTACGTTATGAGAATCATGATGGTAATGAATTAATAATAGCCTCTCTATCAACTCCGTATTTAGCACATACTTGGTGGCCATGTAAGGATGGTACAGAGGATAAATCCGACTCAACATTTATTGATATAACGATTAAAGATACAATCATTAGTTCATTACAGGTTATTGGTGTATCGAATGGATTGCTTGATACAGTTGAAACAAACGGAGGTAAAAAGACATTTAAATGGAAACATTATTATCCTTGTGTACCATATTATATAATGGTTGCGATCTCAAACTATGATCATTTTCAACAAACATTTACAGGTGTTGATTACAGCTTCCCAATCGATTATTATGTTTTTGAATCACATTTGGAAGCAGCACAAGAAGGTGTTGCTATATTACCAGAAGTGATGGGGTATTTTACGGAAATATTTGGTCATTATCCTTTTTTAAATGAGAAATATGGTATGACACAATTGGGTTTTTACGGAGCTATTGAAAACCAAACAAATACAATTACAAATAATATGGGTATTAATTGGATACATGTTTCTGTTCATGAACTTGCACATATGTGGTTTGCCGATATGATAACCTGTGATACATGGCATCATGGCTGGTTAAATGAGGGTTTTGCCTCCTATGCTGAAGCATTGTATGTGGAACATTTTTATAATGCATATCATATGTTTATGGAGAATTTTGAGTTCTATGATGCAGGAACAGTTTACATGGAAGATGTGTCAAACCCATTTACCGTTTTCCAGCCGATTATTTATAATAAAGGTGCATATGTACTACATATGCTTCGTGGTGTTGTTGGCGATAGTGTTTTCTTTGACATTATATATAATTATGCCAACGACGACAACTTTATGTATAAACTGGCAACAACAGAAGAATTTCAAACAATATGTGAAGACGTAAGCGGAGAAGAACTGGATTACTTTTTTGAGCAATGGATTTATGACGAACGTTTTCCTATCTATTACTATAATTATGGATACAATCAAACCACTGGAAATTTGGATGTTGTAGTTATACAGTATCAGGGCATTATGGGGTGGAGAGAAGTATTTATTATGCCAATGGAAATAGGTGTTGAGTTTGTAGATGGAACCGATACAATAATTAATGTTGTTAATGACGATAAATCAGAAAGCTACACAATTGAACTTAACAAAGACATACTATATGCTGAAATAGACCCAAATAGTTGGATTCTGAAAAATGCAATTTGGGATCCAAGTATTATTGTTGGGGTTGATGAATCGAAAAATGAAATATTTGAAGTTTATCCCAATCCTAATAATGGCAATTTCAATCTTAGATTTGAACAGTATCTTCCTTCAATATCTATTTGTATAAGTGTTTTCGATTTGACAGGTAAACTTTGTTACGAAAGGGAAAATATAATTGTTAACTCTAATGAAATTGAAGTTTCGGGATTGAAATCAGGAATTTATTTTTTAAGCGTGATTATTGGTAATGAAGTTTACCAAAGAAAACTAATTGTAACAAACACTTTTTAGACACAGTATTTTTTTATTAACTATTGACATTAATTTTCAGAATTATTACTTTAGCAATCGTGTAAATTGGTTATTATCATATGGTTTGTTAATAAAAATGGTATTATGAAAAAAATAGTAATATTAATAGCTTTTGGCTTTTTGTTAATTTCTGCATGTAAGGAAGAAGAAACGTGTAGTGATACAATAATCCCCCAGTACACAATAGAACTATCAGTTAAGATTTATGTTTTTGATAAAAATGATGAAATGGTGATTGGTTATCCATCCAGATATATTGTCCAAAAAACATTTTGTGATGGTGATGTTGGTTTTCCCATTGAGGAATCAGGTAATACCACATCTTATGGCTATTTCTGGGGTAAATACTGGAATTTGCCTTATACGAATGAAAAGGATTATGTTACATGTTATCTTTATGCCGGCACCTTAGAAGGTGAATTGGGATACAGTATTAAAATTGATTATAATGATATAAAAGGAACAACTATTAAGCAAGTCGAGCATAATTTTTACTTACCAAATTAATTTGGTTTTACTCTAACCAAGGATCCATATTTGTATTGGGATTTGCATAGATATCAATATTTGTATATCTCACAATTGTACGTAGCATATCAAGCTTAACCTCGGCTATTTTATCATGTGGATTAAACTTTAAAATTGTCAGGTAATCGTTAATCGCCTTACTATGATTTTGAATTTTAGTAAATAGCTCAGCTCTTGCATGTAATAGATCAGTATTTTCAGATTCTTCTAAAATTTTCAAGTTAAGCTTTTCAATCTGATTGAGTATTTCCTTGCTCATATTAATTGTCCTTCGAAATTCTAAGCATCGATATTTCCACATCTCCGTTTTCGGGGTAAATGGTTAACCAGTTGTTGTCTTCAGAAAACCATTTGTACTGGTTTCCAACCCTAACAATATAATCGTTATATGTTTCCCCTTCAATAACCTGAACAACAAAACCACCATTTTTGCTACCGTCACTTCCGTAGCTAAATATTAGTTTGGCCGGTTTATCTCCAATATTACGTGCTTTGATGAAAATATAATTGCTCTTACGAACATTAATCTTAATAGGCTCAAATTCGAATTTGCCAGTGGAACCTTTGGTAATTGTGTCAGCGCTTTTGATAACATCTACAATCGAGTTTTCCTCAATAAATTTGCCAATTTTGTATATCATTTCACCGGGGTAAGTTTCATCAGGTTTAATAGTCCCAGCTTTTCTATAAGCCTCAATTGCTCTATCATATACCTTGGCATCATGTAGCTTATCAGCATCAGTAATAGCTATTTCATATTGAGCCATTAACCGCTTCATTCTTTCTGCAATAAACCCCTGACATTCAGTTGCTCTTTGTTGTGGATATTTTTCAGATGGTACTATACTTATCGCCAACTGATATTTACGAAGAGCTTCTTCATACCTTCCCTGATCAAATAGTATGTCTGCATCAGCTATTGATTGTGCATAACGTTCTTCTTTTTCGGCTTCCAGTCTTTCCAGTTCTTTGCTAATATCAATCAATCGATTAGGTGGATATTCCTGATCATTCATTAGCGATTGGGCTTTTTCAAACTCAACACGGGCTAACTCAAAACTTCCATCATCAAACAATTTATCACCTTTTGTAATAGCCTCATCATATGATTTTTTGCGTTCAGCTTCTTTGCGGATATTATTTTGAATTATTTGTACTGACTGCTTTTTTTGAAGTGCCTGATCTTCCTTTGGAAGTAGCACTAAAGCTTCATCGTATTTCTGAATGGCGAGTTCGTATTCCTTATTTTCCAAATGGGAATCACCCTCGGTAACAAGGCTGTCAAATTGTTGTCTGGTCATAGCCATATTTTCCTTTACCACAATCAAGCTGTCAATTATGGTAATCTGAAGTTTAGGCATGTTTTCTTCCGGTTTCAACTCCGCTGCATTTACATAAAGGCTTCGTGCTTCTTTAAGTTTATCCTCATGAAACTCTTTTACTGCAATAATAATTAACTCATTATAACTATCATCAATCTGCTTTTGTTTGGCCGCGTTGGCAAGAATAAGGGTTATAGCATCAATTTTAGTTTGAGGATAACTTTCCATCGACTTCAACACCTTAGCTTCTCGGTACTTTTTGATGGCCATATCATAGTTTCCTGTATTATATAGGTTGTCGGCTTGTTGTATTATGTTGTTATATTCCTGGTCGGCTTTATTCTTGGCAGCATTCTGTGCCAGAACTTTATCAATCTCTATCAATTGAGACGCTGGATACTCATCATCAGGTTTAACCTCGAGAGCAGTTTGATAACTATCTATGGCTGTATTATACGACCCTGCACTAAACGCACTATCAGCACTTGCTATAAGTGATGTGTAATTTGTTTCAGCCGCTTTTCTTCTTTTTTCAAAAATTGCTTCAATGTCTGATAATTTTGATTTAGGATAAGGTTCGTTGGGTTTAAGGTTTAACGCAAGGTTATATTTACCGAGTGCCAATGAATATTCTTCTAATCCGATTAAACTATCACCCCCAAAAATATAATTGTTGTAGTTTTTTTCAAGATTTTCTTTCTCGCCTTCAAGTTTATCATTGATTTTAGCAATCATATCAGCGGGATAATTCTTTTCGGGCCATAATTCACTTGCGTATAAATACTCTTTTCTGGCAGAAATAAAATCCTTGTTTATATAATACTCATCGGCACTTTCAATTTGCCTACTGTACTTTTTCTGTTTGTCGGCAAGTGGTATTAGCTGAGCAATTTTCTGTTTAGCTTGTTCATTTTCAGGAATTATTTCTTCGGCTTCTTTAAATAAATTGATTGCTTCCGAATAGTTTTTAATTAAAAAATATCTTTCGGCTTCTTCAAATTTTTGATTAAAGCGTTCTTCTTTTTGTTCGTATTCTGTTTTCAGCTTATTTGCATTGCTTAGTTCTGTAACAGGAGACTCTTTTTCAGGAAATACTCCAGCTGCTTCGCTAAATGAGGCTATCGCCTTGTCAAATTCTTCATCAGCAAGATATACCTTACCTGCTTCCATTGCTTTGTCGAATGCTTCTATTTTATCTCTTTCGCTTGTCTGTAATTCAACAATTTCACGAACTTTGTTTAATGTGTATTCATCATTTGGAAGAAGTTTTAATGCCTTATTATATTGTGTAATTGCATCATTAAGTTTATTATTATCGTATAACTCATCAGCATAATCAATAATGTCATAATACTCATCTTCGGCAGCCATTGAAGTCTTCATTTTTTCAACAATTACAGCGATTCTATTATTTGCATATTTGTCATCAGGCTTTATCTTTAGTGCTTGTTGATAATAAGCTTTTGCATCCATAAAACTAGATGTTGCAAACTTTTTATCCCCATAAATAATTGCCTCATCGTAAGTTGTTGCTTGTTGAGCTAACGATATAATTCCGAAAAACATAGCAATAACAATGGTGATGATTTTATATTGAATTCCGGGTTTTATTTTATTTAAGTATGCCTGCATATTTTTTTAAAAACTATTTTTTATGGTAACTAGATTTTTCTTGTCTCTGATAACGAATATTGTTCGTAATTATTTTTATTTGGAAATTATACCATCTATTATCTCTAATTTCCTGTCACCCATTTCGGCCAACTCCTTGTTATGTGTTACAATAACGAATGTTTGTCCAAATTCATCTCTAAGCCTTATTATGAGTTTGTGAAGTTCATTTGATGCCGTTGAATCAAGATTTCCCGATGGTTCATCCGCAAGTATTACCGACGGATTATTGATGAGGGCTCTTGCTATTGCAACTCTCTGCTGTTCTCCACCCGACATAGCATCGGGTTTGTGTTCGGCTCTATCAGTTAAATTCAAAAAATTCAGTAATTCATATGCTTTTTTCTCAGCAGTTTTCTTGTTCAAACCTGCTATAAATGCAGGCATACATATATTCTCCAAGGCCGAAAACTCAGGAAGAAGATGATGAAACTGGAATACAAAACCAATAGTTTTGTTTCTAAAATCAGCTAATGGTTTGTTGGTCAACCTTTGAATATCAACACCTGCAATATTAATGGTGCCTGCATCAGCATTTTCAATGGTCCCCATAATTTGTAATAGAGTTGACTTGCCGGCACCGGACTTGCCAACAATTGAAACTATCTCACTTTGCTTGATATTAAGATTAACGCCCTTAAGAACATCAACACTACCGTAGGACTTAATTATGTTTTCAGCAACAATCATAGTTTGAAATTAATTATGGCAAAGATAGTACTAATTTAAAAGTGTGTCTAAATATGACATTACAATAAACTTTGTATATTTAAAACATCTAGATAATTATATTTGTACTACTTTTGGCCTTTGAAAAAGCATGTTATAATTTATTCAAACTATGAATTTACACGAATATCAAGGAAAATCTATACTAAAGGGATATGGCGTTACAGTACCAGTTGGTATTGTGGCAAAATCGCCTGAAGCTGCAGTTGAGGCAGCCAAGGAAATACAAAAACAAACAGGATCAGTAAAATGGGCTGTTAAAGCGCAAATACATGCCGGTGGACGAGGAAAAGGTGGTGGAGTTAAAATTGCAAAATCATTGGATGAGGTAAAAGCTTATGCAGATGAGATATTAGGTATGATGCTTGTTACACCTCAAACAAAAGTTGAAGGAAAGCTAGTTAGAAAGGTTCTTATTGAGCAAAATATATATTACCCTGGTCCTGAAAATGTTGAAGAATATTATATGAGTATACTTCTAAATCGTGATTTGGGACGTAATATGGTAATGTATTCACCACGAGGTGGAATGAATATTGAAGAAGTTGCTGAAGAAACTCCAGAGGAAATATTTACTGAAATTATTGATCCAAAAGTAGGAATGACCAGTTTTCAAGCCCGTCGAATCGCATTTAATCTGGGTCTTAGTGGAATCGCATTTAAACAGATGGTAAAATTTGTTCCGGCACTTTACAAAGCTTATGTTGGTTCCGACAGTAGTATGTTTGAGATAAATCCTGTAATTAAAGCAGCCGATGGTATGATTTATGCCGCTGATGCAAAAGTTACTATCGATAATAACGCCCTTTATCGTCATAAGGATATTGCACATATGAGGGATCTTACCGAAGAAGACCCTACCGAAGTTGAAGCAAGCAGATATGATTTGAACTTTGTTAAGCTTGATGGAAATGTTGCGTGTATGGTAAATGGAGCAGGACTGGCCATGGCCACGATGGATATGATTAAAATGTCGGGTGGTAATCCTGCAAATTTTTTGGATGTTGGAGGAACGGCTGATGCAAAACGTGTTGAAGAAGCCTTTAGAATTATCCTTAAAGATGAAGCAGTTGAAGCTATACTTGTTAATATTTTTGGCGGAATTGTACGATGCGATAGAGT
>ERZ889078.2504-NODE-2504-length-12991-cov-14.130566_pt1 | contig 12991 bp, 11 predicted proteins | sample MGYA00521266_ERZ889078 | MGnify/ENA primary metagenome ERZ889078 (study PRJEB32303, sample SAMEA104408618) | aquatic metagenome | biome: Brackish water; feature: Pelagic; material: water | place: Baltic Sea | collected 2014-06-16T06:34:00 | depth 76,534 m ...
AATATACGAATAATCAATTGATTTATAGTGAGTTAATTTTTAGAGGTCCCCTTTAGCTTTATATAACTTAACTGCAGTTGCATTAACTTCTTTTATTTTTACTAAAGAGCTTAATTTATGAATAACTTCATGGTTGCCAGTAATAAAAGATTTAATATCTAAATTGTTTTTTGAAATTTCCTTTTCAACGTAACTTTTCACTTCAGAAAAATCTTCTATCCAAAGGGCTATAGGTGCGTTTTCAAAAAAGTAAAAATATTTTTCATTTAATTCTTGTTTTGTTGGCATAGGGGTTTTAGGATAATTTTATGGATTTTCAAAAACCTTAAATTTGTGAAAAACTTCTTTATTTATTTTTTATATCATTTAAATATAGATAGTTAAATATAGGAACTTTATAATAAAAACAAAAAGTTATTTTTTAGGTAGTCTAATTTTAATTTGCGTTCCTTTATTTAAAAGGCTTGTTACAGAAATTGTTCCTTCATGGTCTTTAATAATTTTGTTTGCAATTGACAAACCTAACCCAATGCATTTTTGTTTATCTTCTGAATAGGTATTTACTACAAAAAAATCATTAAAAATATCGGGTAAATTATCTTCTGAAATTCCAATTCCTTCATCAATAATTATAGTTTCAACAGTATTTAAATTCTCTTTTACAATTATTTTAATTGATGTATTATTATTTGAGTAACGAAATGCGTTATTTATAACATTCCTTAAAGCTATTGAAATTTCAGTAGCATCTATGGTTAAACTAATTGGATTTTCTGAAAATACATGCTCCATTTGAATGCTTTTTTCAACTGAAATAGCATTAAATTCATTTATAATAGCGTTCACTAATTCAGTATAGTTTAAACTTTTAAAAGAGTACGCTAAATTAGGTGATTGCAGCTGTGAATATTTTGCAACTATTGCTAATAGTTGTAATGAAAAATTGGCTGAATTTTTAATTATTTGCAAATGTTTTTCCAGTTTTTCAGGAGTATACTCTTCAATATCTTCTAAAATCATCTCCGAAAAAGAAAAAATAACTCCAACCGGGTTTCTTAAATTATGAATTAATTTACCAATAGATTTCGTATTGCTTTCTCTAACCGAATTTAATTCACTGGTTTTACCCTTTAACCTTAAACTTAGATCTACTATTTTTTCTTCTAATTCATGAATATAAGCTTCAGATTTTTTTTTATGCTCGCTCAAAATAGACTAATTTTTAAGTAAATATAATCTTATTATAATGTTTCTCAAAATTATATTTAAATGCTTAATTATAAATCTAATTTCAAAAATATCTAAAAGAAATCTTTTTAAAACAAAACTGTTTTTTTTAGTACTTTTACCTTTTAAGATTTAAACAATATAGAATGTCTGCAGCAAAAAAAAGTTACAAAAAAATCACCACAAAATCATTAACGGAAATGAAAAACAATGGTGAGAAAATTGCCATGTTAACAGCCTATGATTATACTATGGCAAAAATTGTTGATAATGCTGGTGTTGATATTATTTTAGTTGGTGATTCAGCCTCTAACGTTATGGCTGGCCATGAAACAACTTTACCTATTACATTAGATCAAATGATTTATCATGCAAGTTCAGTTGTTAGAGCTACAAATCGTTCGCTTGTTGTTGTAGATTTGCCTTTTGGTAGTTATCAAGGAAACTCTAAAAGCGCCTTAGATTCAGCAATTAGAATTATGAAAGAATCTGGCGGTCACTCTGTTAAATTGGAAGGCGGAAGTGAAATTGCTGAATCTATTTCAAGAATTTTAACTGCTGGAATTCCTGTAATGGGACATTTAGGGTTAACACCACAATCTATTTATAAATTTGGAACTTTTTCAGTAAGAGCAAAAGAAGAAGAAGAAGCCGAAAAATTAAAAAAAGATGCTAAATTGTTAGAAGAACTAGGGTGTTTTGCATTGGTACTTGAAAAAATTCCTGCAAAATTAGCCAAAGAGGTTGCTGAAAGTTTATCTATTCCTGTAATTGGAATTGGAGCTGGAAATGGAGTAGATGGTCAAGTATTAGTTACCCATGATATGTTGGGAATGACCCACGAATTTCATCCACGTTTCTTACGCCGCTATTTAGATTTATATACAGAAATGAATGATGCTTTTGAAAGTTATATTAAAGATGTAAAAAGTAGTGATTTCCCAAATGAAGAAGAGCAATATTAATTAAGTATTTTGGATTATTGAAATGAATTAAAGAGAAAAACTATGAAAAGATTATTAATATTAGGATTCCTATCATTACTAAGCTTTAATATTACTGCTCAAGAAGAAAAAGCGGAATTAATCACAGAACTTGATATTCCTCCAATTATTTCTGGATGCAATTCTAAAGTTGATAAAAAGGAGATTGTAATATGTCTTCAAGATAGAATTTCGAAACTAATTAACAAAAATTTAAAATTTTCTGTTTTTCTAAAACAAAATTTACCTAATGGAAAATATCAAATAAATACTTTTTTTAAGATTTCAAAAAGTGCAAAAATAACTGATATTAAAGTTGATTTTGATAATGATGAGATTGTAAATGAAGTTACCCGAGCTCTGAAAAAAATTAAAATTAAGAGTCCTGGAATAATAGATGGCAAACCAGTAGGAGTAAAATATACTCTTCCAATTTATTTTTCATTAGATTAAATTACGTACAAAAATGTATGAAATTTATGCTAAAATTTAAACTAAATGCAACCGAAAAATATACCCATGAAAATTCTTATAATTGACAATAACCATCCACTTTTACAATCTGGTTTAGAAAAACTAGGCTGTATTTGTGAAAAAGATTTCACGTCAACTAAACTTCAAATTGAAGAAAAAATAAGTAAATATGAAGGTGTTGTTATCCGAAGTAGATTCAACATTGATCAGCAGTTTTTAGACAAAGCAAGCAACTTAAAATTTATAGCGCGTGTTGGTGCAGGACTTGAAAGTATTGATGAAGAATATGCCAAAAAAAAAGGCGTTTGTTTAATTTCAGCTCCTGAAGGAAACAGAAATGCGGTTGGTGAACATGCGTTGGGAATGATTTTAAGTCTTTTCAACAATTTAAAAAAAGCCGACCTTGAAATTAGAGATGGAAAATGGTTACGTGAAGCCAATAGAGGTATTGAATTAGAAGGTAAAACGGTTGGTATTATTGGTTATGGGAATATGGGTAAAGCCTTTGCTAAAAAATTAAAAGGTTTTGATGTTGAAGTTATTTGTTATGATATTAAAGAAGATGTGGGTGATGAAAATTGTAAACAAGTTTCCTTAGAAGAATTACAAGAAAAAGCCAATGTTTTAAGTTTACACACTCCTTTTAATAAGCTATCGCACAACATGATAAATGATACATTTATCAATAATTTTAAGCACCCTTTTTATTTAATTAACACAGCAAGAGGTTCAGCTGTTGTTACAGACGATTTAGTTGAAGCACTTATTAATAAAAAAGTATTAGGTGCCTGTTTAGATGTATTGGAATATGAAAAGTTATCATTTGAAAATTTATTTGAAAACGATACGCTTCCTGAAGCTTTTAATTACTTAATTCACGCAGAAAACGTACTTCTTTCACCTCATATTGCTGGTTGGACTGTTGAATCTAACATTAAATTAGCGCAAACGATTGTTAATAAAGTTGATGCTGAATTTTTCTCTGAAAAGACCTCTGAAATTAAACCTGAAATTAAAAGAGTTACTGGTATTGGTGGACTTTTCTTTAAAACTGAAAATCCCGTTAAATTAAAAGAATGGTATAAAAATCACCTCGGTTTTAATACAGATGATTGGGGTTGTACTTTTTGGTGGAAAGATAAAGAAGGTAAATCTGCAAGTACACAATGGAGTCCGTTTAAAAATGACACCACCTATTTTTCGCCCTCAACAAAAGAGTATATGTTTAATTATAGGGTTGATAATTTATTAGAACTTATAGTTAAACTTAAAGAAGAAGGAGTCACAATTATTGGTGAGGTAGAAGAGTATGACTATGGAAAATTTGGATGGATTTTAGACCCTGATGGAAATAAAATTGAACTTTGGGAGCCAATTGACGCTTCTTTTTTATAAAAAGTTATATTTTTAATAATTAAAAGAACATATTATGGATGTACTAGATGAAAATGGAAATATAATTCCAAAAAGTAACGAAGAAAGTAAAAGAGTAATAGCAGGAATATTAGCTATCTTGTTAGGTCCTTTCGGCGTTCATAAATTTGTCCTTGGGTATACAACTCAGGGTATTATTATGTTAGTAATTACCATAATAACTTGTGGTATTGGAGCTGCATTAACTAGTATAATTGGATTAATTGAAGGTATTATTTACCTCACAAAATCTGATGAAGAGTTTAAGTACACATACCAAACAAACAAAAAAGAGTGGTTCTAAAACATTAAAATGAAGATGGATTTTCAGTAATTTCATCTTTTTAAGACGCTATCCTAAAAAGTGTATAAATTAAAAACAACTTGACTTTACAAAATCAGGTATTATAAAATTAATCACTCTTTCAAAAAGTATTTTAAAACCTGAGCAATTTTGTTCAGGTTTTTTTATGATAAAAATCATTTTTATTTAGACTTAATAAAAATAACTTTGACTCATAAAATAATTAATTAATTAATGAAATTCACCACCCTTTCAATTTGTAGTATCTTTTATATACTAACATCAAATGCTCAAACCACAGAACCTTCAACTACAATTGATAAAAATATTTTGCAAATAGAATTAGAGTCATTATATGCAGTTCAAAAAGAAGGCTCAAAAAAAATGAACTCTTGGAGCATTCCAAGCACATTATTCAGATATGGATTAATGAATGGTTTTGAATTACAATTAAACGCTCCTATCATAAAAGAAAAATTATGGGAAAATGATCATTTAATACATTCATTGAATAAATTTGATGATATACAAATTGGTTTTTCCATGAACCTTTGGAAAGAAAACAAATTATTACCCGAAGCATCTATCATGATTAGAGCAATATTACCAACAGACAAAAAATTTAAGTTTAATAAAATTGGAGAAATTGTTTCACTAAACTTTTCGAATAAAATTTCAAATAAAATTTCTTTTAATTACAATTTAGGATATGCGCAAGAAACGGATTATTCAAAAGCTGGATTTTACATTGTAAACATCAGCTATGAATTAAATTCTAAACTGCATTTTTTTATAGAAAATTTTGGAGATTTCAACAAAAAAAGTTTAATCTCACACAACCTAAATATTGGTGGAGGTTACAACTTTAAACATAACTTTATGATAGATCTTTCAATTGCAAAAGGTGTGAATCATAATTTATTTTATACTGGAGGTATAATTACTTGGGTAATTAACACTAATTAGAGCTAATATTTATACACCAATCTTTTTAAGTACAAGCATTGTTTGTTGTAATCAATTATGGCACCTGTTTTTTCTAAAATATCAGCGCCTATAATTCCGTCTACAGCATTCGCTTTATGCTCAGTTAAAGCGGTATTTACATGGGTTAAATCTAATAATACTAGATGACAATTATTATATTTCCATCCTTTAAACTCCAATCTATTTTTTGAAGAAATTTTAGTTTCCATTCCAATTGCTCCTGCTCCAGCAGCTTTGGTTTCAGAATCTTTAACATCTAACTTGAATTTTTCAGCTAAATTAATTTCAACACAAGAATTTGAAGCACCTGTATCTAAAATAAATCTTCCTTTAACTCCGTTTATAGTTGCTTTTAACTCAAAATGATTGGTGTTAATTTTATTGAGTTTTATTTTGGTATAGCCCTTTCTTATAAGAATGTTATTCAATTTCATGTAGTAGTTATTTCGGTCAAATTTACCGCTTTTTTAAAAGAAGATAGCCAGCTATTAAAACGAATCCAAGAATTAAAAACCAAACGAAGTTAAAATTGCTATTTTCTATGGAAGTTACATCACCAATGTATACAAAACTCGCCCAATAATAAGGTGATTTTTTACTGGCAGAAATAGTTTCATTATTTATATAAGATAGTTTAGACGCATGCAAAGCATCCGATTTATGACCACTCTTCTTATAATTTTTATAAAAATTAGTCATTAATTCTTCAGTAGATTTATCATTTACTTTCCATAATGAAACTAGTAAATTTTTTACGCCTGCATACGAAAATCCACGAGCTAAACTCATAGCGCCTTCTCCTTTTCTTAAAGTTCCTATTCCTGTTTCACAAGCGCTTAAAACCAACAAATCAGTATGTAAATTATAACCATAAATTTCAGGTAAGTATAAAGTTTCATCATAAAACTCAATAGCTGGTGGCATATAAAAATCTCCTGCAGTTGCATGTGTAGATAAATGAATGATGGAATAGTTTTTAGCCAATGTTTCAAATGCCTTTTTTGAAGCGTTTGAGTTTAACAAAAACGCACCATCTCTTGTGTTTTCAATACTTTTAGCTTCTTGTAATGTGTAAATTAATTCTGATAAATCACGATAATTATCCTTGAAAATTGGGAAAAACCCTATAAAATTTTCTTTAGATTTTTTAACTACTTTATTTTCTTGAATTAAAATACTTGCTGAATATGCATAACTAATGCTGTTTTTTATGATTAAATAAGGTAATTTTTCAAAGTTGGTTATTGAAGTTTCTTCTGTAATTAAAGCATCAAAAGGTAAAAATGAAAACAAGCCATCCGGTACAATAATTATCTTTTCATTCAATGCTGTTTTGAATATTTTTTGATATAATTGATACCCTAACGAAGTATATTTTGAAACATTGTTTTGTAAAGTAGTTCCTCTACTATCAGAAAACAGGTTTAAAAATTCAGTAACAGACAAATTAAAATCACTGTCTTTTACAATCTTCTCTAATTCTACTGGTTTTTCTTTTGAAATTGAAAAGATATATACATTCTCTTTTCCTTCAAAAAATTCAACCAAAGATTCATTTTTTATTAAAAGATTTTCTTTAATATTTTTAAAAGTTATTAAACTATCATTTTCAACTTTTAAAGTTGGGTATTTTGCTTGAATTTCCTGCTTTAATAATTGAAGTTTATTAAAAATAGCGACTCGCTCATTGGTTAAATTTGCCAATAATTTTATCGATGCTTTTTCTTCTTTTAATTCTTCAATAGCAATGCTTTTATTTAATTGTGCTTTCTTAAAAAGCAATGCTTTTTCAATCACAAATAAAGAATCATTTTTAATGTTTGACTTCAAAAAAACTGACTCTTTTGCTTCTAATAAAACCACCGATTTAGATTGTTCTGCAAATTGAAATGCTTTTTCAATCCAATCAATATTATTGGTTTTTTGATACAATTCATAACATAAATCAATGCAAGTTTCACTTCTGTTTCTATTTTCTTGTTGCTGGATTAGTTTTGCATTTTGAGTTAAAAAAGAAACTCTTAATTCATTTTCAACTTTAAAAGCTAATTCGAAATTTTTTAGTGCATTTTCAAAATAATTTTGTTGAATAAAAAGTAATGCTCTTCCATCCAAAGCTTCTTTTAGTGTGTTTTCTGGATAAAAGTAATTAACACTTGGGTTTTCAAAAGTAGTTTTTGGATGGTACTTTGGAAGCAATACACTTAACGCTTTTTGATAATAAATTAATCCCTTTTCAATTTGATTGGTTTTACTATAAACTTCCGCAATTTGATTGTAAATTTTGGCTACTTCTCTATCATATTCCCCAAAAGTTATTTTTGCTGCTTTTAATGCGTTCTCAAATTGAATAATTGCTTTATCAAAATTTTTGTTTTTAACAAAACAATTTGCCAATGTAATCTTGTTTTTTGTTGAAATTGAACTGTTATTTCCAACATTATATTTATTTGAAAGTTGAATGTTTTCTTTCGCTTTTTCAACCTCATTTAAATATAAAAAATGAATGGCCAAATCTGAATAAATTCTCGCTTTTATTTCTTTTTCTGTGGTTAAATTCAAACCCAAATTTAAATAATTAATTGCTTTAGAATATTCACCTTTAGTTCTAAAAACGACTGCTAAATTTGAATAACCTGCAATTATTTGAGTTGTATTATTTTGTTTTTGAGCTTTTTCAATAGTGATTTTTAAAATATCTTCTGCCCTATCAACATCTCCTAATCTGGTATAATTATTTGCTAACGGTTTTAAACAAAATTCAATAATATCAAATTTAACATTGATATTATTATAAAAAGAAAATGCCTTTTCATATTGAATAATAGACTGATTTATAAAACCAAACTGCTTTAAATTATAGGCATAATTAATATAATAATAAAGTTGTGCTGTGTTTTCATTTTCATTTTTTGGAATCCGCCATGATTCAGAAGAGATTGACTCAAAAATAGTTAAATTTTCAACTGATGGATGCTTGGCAAATTCATCCAATTGAACATAAATAAATTCTGATAAATTATCTTGCTGCTTTAATGAATCTAATGTTCTTTTAAAATCAGAATTCCCATTTTGCGCAACTGTAATAAAACTAATAAATACTGAAAATAGGATGACTAATTTTTTTAGCATTGCATCTTAAATTTTCCAAATTGCATAAAAATGAAGTTGGGAATGTGGTTCATTAAAATTATAAATATAACGTATTCCAATACTTGGGCCAATTCTGGCAGCACCAATGGTGATATCTCCAAAAATACCATATCTAATATCGCTAAACGAGGATTCACTCTTAGTAACTTCTGAAGTGTTCAAAACATCAATTGGATCTCCAATTCTATCATTAAAATAGGTGAAATACTTAGAATTTGTAGTGTTGTTAATTTTATTAGAAATATCAAAAGATATTTGAGGCCCAACTCCCAACCCGAAAAATCCGTTTAAATTATAGCGAAATGAAACAGGAACCACATCAATATTTAATTTTGTTGTTTCTGAATTTGTTTCATCAAATCGTATGGCACTATCAATTTTAGTTCCGTCAGCTAAATCAATTGGACCAACTATTTCGCTCGCACTTTTAAAATCTGCAAATTCATGAGTTGCAATCATAATTTCAGCTTGTAAGTACTTTTTATACGATTTATAAGGTGAAATAGTAGCGCCTACAAAATAACTTTTAGAATTATTTACATCTATATAACTATTATAACCTGCTTTTGCACCAATTGAAATTCCTGGTGAAAAACGTGAAGTAGACGTATTTGTAATAATTGGTTCATTTTTATCGAAGATAATTTCTGTTTTACTTTTAGATTTTTGCTTATGAAAATCTTTCCCAAATTTCATGGAGTATTTTACAAATCCTTTGGTAGAATCTTTATCATGAACACCTTTCTGGGTGGTTCCTGGTAGGTATATATTTTTAAATTGAAATGAAATCTGGTCTTTTGAAATAATGGTATCCAAACAGCTATAATTAACTTTTTCATCTGGGCAAATTGGGCATTTTGGGTACATATCCAATACTTCTAAAGTTGATTTATCTAACATTTCAGGAATATCAACATTTAATTTTATTAATCTTGCTGGGCCTTCTCCATCATTTTGAAAACGGACTTTATATTTCAAACGTTTAAAGCGAACCAATCTGTAATTTAAACGAGTATCATAAACTGCCATTTTATTTGGATCATGTGAAGTCACAATTTCCATTTCTTTAGTTAATACTTTGTGTGAATCATTCCCGCGTTCAGGTACATAAATACTTCTAATAGAAATTACTGCACTTGTGTCTTTTAACATTTCAGGTGTTGTTTTGAAGCTAAAAAACATGGAACGTTCTTCATTTGATGCTACATTATCAACATCATAAATTTTTACATCTTGATAATACGCTTTTGCGTCTTCTAATGATAAAGGAAGATTTTGTTTTAAAGTGTCATTTACTATTAATTTTTCGTCTAAAAATGTTGAAATACCAGTTGATTGAATAAACTCTTCTTTTGAAATAAACCTACTATTATCCGCTATAATTTCATTAGAAATTTCATTTTCATTGTAATGCAATCTAACATCTACTAATTCAAAATTTTTGGCTTTGTATTTCTTTTCATTAAAAAATAGGTAAATTTTACCATTGGAAGGATACTCTTTCGTATTTCCATAACTTAAAACCAATTGCATTTCTTCATTAGGTACTGGATCTCTGTTTGTTTGTAATCTAAAACCATTGTGTGCAGCTACTAAATAGTGTTTTTCATTTTCTGAAGTGTCAAAACTTTCTTCATTTATTGAAACCTCTTTTGGACGTGTAGTTGGTGGTTTTCCATCATCATAATTATTAGTAACTGAGAGTTGCGTTTTATAAACTCCTTTATTTTTATAGGTATGTTTGGGTTTTTCTTCAAAACTATAATTCCCATCTCCAAACTCCCAATAATACGTGTAAAATGCTTTTGGTGCTCCTGCAATTTGATTTAACTGTGGCGTTTCTGGATTAAATGAAACCTTGTTTCCATTTATAATATAACCTATAGTTGCAGTTCTTGTAATTGTATCATTTTCTATGCTTTGAGCGTAAAAAGAAGTTATGAAGAATATTAATAAAAGTGCTGAAAAATAATTTTTCATAGTTAGTGAGTTTTAACAAATATAAAAAAAAGCATTCTATATTGATTTTTTTATATGCATTAAAATCTCTCTTGTCAATAAAGACAAGAGAGATTTCTATTAAATTACCACCTGATTTGTGAGGACATTATGGTAATCCATTAATTAATGTTTCTAAAGCAGCTTGTGTTATTGGGCTTAAACTTGTGATTACTTCAATATGATCTTCAACTATCGTTGTTCCTTGAATGGCATAGTTTAATTGTCCGTCTATTTCTGCAACCATTATAATGTGTACTTCTAATCCAATAGGAATTAAACCGTAATGCTCTGTAAACATTTCTAACGTTGAACTCCAAGTATCCATTCTTGCTAAAGCTGTTGGTTCACCATCGTATGATAAATATACAGCACAATTATCTTGATTAAATTCTGCTGGTACATCCACAAAAATTTGTGTTTTAGGACCTGTATAACTGTACCATCTGTCAAGGTTTGTCCAACCAAAAGTTCCAATATTGTAGTTATATGTTGCAGATTCTCCACCAGCTGTACCACCATCTTTTACTTGTACTCCATCATTTTCACCATTTCCATCTTCATCTGCTTCTACCCAATCACAAGTTGCATCTATTCCATCACAATCATTATCAATTCCTCCACCGTTTGCTCTAAAGACTTGCATTCCACCATCTAAATCAGCAAAATCTACTGGTCTGCTTTGAACATTTGCCATTTCTAATAATTCTAAACCATTGGTTCCTTGTTCAGCATTTATAAAAAATTCTCCTGCCGATTTTAATGCTTCTTTATCTCCATTTGTTCTTTGACCCAACGTAGATTTATTTTTTAAAAGCATTGAAGCTTTGTCATAAATTTCAATTAATTTAATAGTTACATTTCCTGTTACTGGAGTTCCGTTTAATCCAAATGAATTTGGCAGAAAAGTTACTTGTGTTCCTTGTGTTCCAGTAATAATACCACCAGTTGCAGCGTCTAAAATAAATTCTTCAACAGCATTCTCTCTGTTATCGTTAAAACGTTCTGCTAAGGCTACGCCATCTGGTTGAGGAACTAAAACTTCATCTTTGTCATTAATACAACTTACTAAACTTGCAAGTACCATTATTCCTAATGCATTTTTTAAAATTCTGTTTACAACTTTACTATTCTTTAAGTTTGTAAAATTTTGTTTTTGTGTTTTCATAATTATTTAATTTTAATTGTTTTTAAAATTGTTTTATACTTATATATCAACAGCCTTTATTTTTTGTTACCCTTTATTTTGAAAAAAATTAATTAAAAACACTTTATTTCTTTAATTTTATGATTCTCAGTTGTAATTACTAGTCCCTAAAATGCTTTAACTACTCTTTTTAAAGTAACTTCTAGAAATAAAAAAAGGCTATCTAAATTAGACAGCCTTTCTATTAGCAATTAACCTCTTTCTTTATTTTCAATTCTACTATTTATGGTAATCCATTAATCAAAGCCTCTAAAGCAGACTGAGTTATTGGAGCTAAACTTGTGATTACTTCAATATGATCTTCAACTATGGTTGTTCCTTGAATGGCATAGTTTAATTGTCCGTCAATTTCTGCAACCATTATAATATGTACTTCCAATCCAACAGGTATTAATCCGTAATGTTCAGTAAACATTTCTAATTCGGTATTATAAATATCCATTCTTGCTAAAGCTGTTGGCTCACCATCGTATGATAAATATACTGCACAATTATCTTGATTAAATTCAGCGGGTACATCAATAAATATTTCTGTTTTAGCTCCTGTATAATTGTACCATTTGTCTAAGTTTGTCCATCCAAAATTACCAATGCTATAATTGTAAGTTACATATTCACCATCAGCACCTTGTCCGTCTCTAATTTGAGCATTATCTTTTTCACCATCACCATCTTCATCAGCTTCAACCCAATCTCCATCAGTATCATCATCTCCTCTAAAAATTTGCATTCCACCATCTAAATCAGCAAAATCTACTGGGCGACTTTGAACACTTGCCATTTCTAATAATTCCATTTGAACATCACTTTGCAAAGCAGAAATATGAAACTCTCCTGCCGATTTTAGGGCTTCTTTATCTCCATTATCTCTCATTCCTAACGTAGATTTGTTTTTCAAAAGCATTGAAGCTTTATCATAAATTTCAATTAATTTAACAGTTACATTTCCTGTTACTGGAGTTCCGTTTAATCCAAATGAATTTGGTTGAAAAGTTACTTGTGTTCCTTGTGATCCTGTTATAATTCCGCCAGTTGCAGCATCCAAAATAAATTCTTCAACAGCATTTTCTCTATTGTCATTAAAACGTTCTGCTAAGGCTACGCCATCTGGTTGAGGAACTAAAACTTCATCTTTGTCATTAATACAACTTACTAAACTTGCAAGTACCATTATTCCTAATGCATTTTTTAAAATTCTGTTTACAACTTTACTATTCTTTAAGTTTGTAAAATTTTGTTTTTGTG
>ERZ889078.2507-NODE-2507-length-12964-cov-14.018902_pt1 | contig 12964 bp, 10 predicted proteins | sample MGYA00521266_ERZ889078 | MGnify/ENA primary metagenome ERZ889078 (study PRJEB32303, sample SAMEA104408618) | aquatic metagenome | biome: Brackish water; feature: Pelagic; material: water | place: Baltic Sea | collected 2014-06-16T06:34:00 | depth 76,534 m ...
CCTTGATTGTCAAGAATTCCATGAATGAGACCGGCGGTGGACCTGGTGAGCCCTTTGTTGAGCAATGGCCATTTATCGCCGCCGCCATGTGCGAAGTCGGCGGGTTTTCCAATGTTTCAAAACATGCCATGATCATTCGGCTGCAGGATCTGGGTTTGCTGGTCAACAAGACAAAGAAACGGATGGATTGGGATGCTCTTTGTGGAGATGAATAAGACCCATTACAAATTGTTCTAAAAAGCTTCTTGGGTGTGCGTGCATCTTATCTTTGTAGTCTTGAAAATTCAAAAGAGAGGCTGAGCCAAAGAAAAGAAAGGCATTTCAGGAAGCCATTAAATTACCATCCTCTGAACAAAAAAAACGATCAGACAAACTCCTTTTATTTTTCTGCATGACTCCTTCTTATTGAGATAATTTCATGTTGCATTTCAGAAATTTGTATTTTAGAAGGAACACTTGACACAACGATAAAAAAGTGAGGATGTATTATGCCTGAAATTATGACTACGAAAGAAATTGCAGAGTATTTGAGGCTGCATCAGATTACAGTTTGCAAATATGCCGCTCAAGGTGAGATCCCTGCAATTCGGGTTGGTAGGGTCTGGAGGTTTGACAAAGAAGCCATTGATAAATGGATCAGTGAAAGCCAAAGCAAAAAGGCATCTAAAGGGAAGAAATAAGGCTTATAACTCAATCCCATTTAAAGAGTTCCAGAGATAATATTAGGAGGTAGATGAGCCATGGTGAAACGGATTTTGTTATTAATTTTGGTTGCTGTCACGTCAGTTTTTATATCCACTGCTTATTCTGAAACAGTAAATAAGACCTTAACACTTGAGAGCGGTGAAGTTGTTTGTGACCTTAATGGCGAATGGACCGCACTATTTGAACATTACGGATCTATGGAATGGGTTGGAAACATTAAGGGTACGCTAATGTTAGAACAGCAAGGTAATATATTTATTGGAAAGACAACAAAGGATGGTGCATGGTCAAAAAAGGGCACTGAAAAGATAAAAGGTGAATTAAATAAGGGTGGGATTAAGGATGCCCGATATTCTCGACCTGATCTGGGCTGGATAGATGCCAAATGCGAAATAAGCAAGAATTGCGATAGGATAGTGTGTGATGATGGTCAAGGCGTAAAAACGACACTTGAAAGAAAGTAATTCGAGTTTACAATCTTTTGGGATTTCTACCCGGACAGGAATAGATTTTTTGATGTTTTTATCTGAGACTATTTTCAAAAAATATGGTATCGTTTTTCCAAGTGCCACAGGTCGGCTTTAACACCTCGAAATAAACCACGTGAGGGATAAAACCCCACAAAGGTTAAAATTTAAAAAAGAAAGTTGGGATGGCACTTACATCGAAGGCTTCTCGGGTGTCCGTGCATCTTTTCTTTGCGGCCTGGAAAAGTGAAAAAGATAGGTTGCAACAAGGGAAATAACGGCATTTCAGGAAGCCAATAAATGATTTCCATTTCAGTATATTAACAACCAAGGAAACCCCTTTCATATTCGTCCCCCTTAGAAAAGGCAGGGTCTCTTTTTGAGATGCTGCCTTTTTCTTTTCAATTTGTTATCGCAGCATCCTCTTCACCCATGTCAACCAAACAGCCGTGATAAACATGGATCAATATATTGTAGAATTCGTAAGCCAACACTGGATTGCAATCAGTCTCTTCGTGGGCGGTCTCAAGATTGTGGCGAAAACGACCGACTGGGTTGGGGGCGACTTTCAGATTGGCGACCTCTTCCCGCCTCAAACTGGAATAGGCATCAATTTGGTCATAATCCTTTCCCGAAGGTTGCTACAGGCAAAAATCAGTTCTTTTGTTTCTTTGGGTCTTAAGGAAAAAGCGGCATCGGAATTGTTTCTTTATTGGCCTCATGTAAAGGTTTGATTTTTTATAATATAGCTCATGACACCACAGAATCATAACGCAGGGGATTCACTGTAAGCCCATACTTCTCTCAATGCGGAAATGAATATTTTATCCAATTCTCCGATTGGGGCTGAATGTTTTTCAAGATCGACTTTATACTGTTCCAAACGTTCCAGTTCTTGGGCAATGAAATCGCTTATTGGAGCTATTCGATTACCATAATCTAATTCTTCGCCCTTTCGCTTTGACTCAATCAGGGAAGCAATTTGATTTTTTAGCTTTGAATCTGTAACCAATCTTTCAACGAGTACTTCAAACTCAGTTGGAACTATTCCCATGCCCTGCTCAATCCATTTTACAGCTAGAATTGGGCGTAAGACATAAAAATACTTTTTGAGCCAAACGCTATCACCTTTCAAATAATCCCGGTAGTTTCCTTTAGCCATATGGAGATAGTGGTAAGCGTTTGCTGTGGCTGAATAATATTCTGATACCAAAGCCCGCATTTGAGCAGCCGTAGAAAACTTCTCTATGTAAATGATTGGAGAGCCAAGCCATTCCAACAATGGTGGGTTCGACTTACGGAGTAACAAAAGGGCTTTTTGCAAATCCCATCCACTTATATCAAGTTCCCCTTTGATAGGACACTCAATAACGTCTCGCCCTTTCTTTACCGACAAATACCATTCCACAGGATGCAAATATAGAAAGCGGACATCATAATCGCTATTTGAAGACGGAAAACCCCAAGCCCTACTGCCAGACTCACAGGCGTAGAGAATCTGGACTCCTTCTTTTTTTTCAATCTCTTGTAACCGGGAAATAATCTTCTGTTTCATTTTATTCACTTAATCCATCTTGGGCTCTCAATATCTACACGGCAAAAAACCAAAGTAGTCTATGTTTTGAAAAAGCATTTTTGGGGTTAACCGCTACTTGGCGGGTAATCTCGTGTTTGAACGTACGGCAACCTTTCTTCAGTCACAATGGTTGGCGTTGATTCGTACCGGTTGGCCATCATCTCCGCTTCTGTCCTGATTTCCTCCTTCAAAGACTCCGGTTCAAGAACTACAGCCCTTGAACCCCAGGTCATGATCCAAAACCTGATTTCATCAGTTCCCGCAACTTCAGCCTCAAAGATGATGGACCCGTCATCCTGGGGATTGATTTGTTGGGATTCGTGCCAGATCTTTTCTTTGATGTAGCCGGCGACATCGGCATGAAACCATACCTTTATGTATACGCGTTCTCCCTGATACACCCCGAAGCTCGACCCCACGAACTTCTCAAGATTGAAATCTTCGGGGATCTCGAAAGTCTCTTTTGTCTGATGAAGCATCTTGATGCGGTCAAGGGCAAATATCCTGACTTCGTTTCGCGTGTGACAAAAACCGATAACGTAAAAGGTCCCATTAAAGAACCAGATTCGGTAGGGGTTTATGCGGCGCCGGGACTCCTTCTTCCGACTCATGGTAAAATAGACGATCTCGATGGATTTCCGATTTGCGGCGGCATCGTTTACCTGGTTCAAAATCCCTTTGAATTTGCCGTATTTTTTGTATGGCTTTACGCCCAACTGAAGCGTGTTTTCGACATTTTCCAGATATTTGATGGATTCGGGCGGAAGGGTTGTTTTAATCTTCTCGAAAAGGGACTCCAAAGAATCATAAAAGGCTGTTTCCTTAAAAACCTTGAGCATGTCCCGGCTGAAATATAGCGCCATCAACTCGGTAAGACTGAAAGGAACAGGAATCTGATGCTTGACCGTATCCAGCAAAGACCAGAGGTTTTTACCGTCCACTCTTTCAGTGTAAATGGGAAACCCTGCCACCTGAAGGGCTTCAAGGTCCCGGTAAATGTTTCTGGGATTACATTCCAGATCTTGAGCCAGATCAGAAGCCGATTTTCCAATCCCGGACGATATTAGGAGCTGAATGATTTTCCACTGCCTGCCTAATTGATCTCCCCTGGCCATGTCAATCCTCCTGAAGTCAGATTCCTCTCGCCTCGTTCTAAGCTCAGCTCAAACGTTGAGATTCAAGGACATAGGAGACGCCGATTCTGCCATCTTTCTCAATTCTGGTTCTTCATTCTTGAGAATATCAAGTAGCATCAATGCCTCACCTGCACTGAATTCCATACGATTTCCTTTTTCGCCAATCACAACAATCCCTTTATCCGTAACCTTGATTGTGAATTTTTCCATGAATATTCCGATAATTATTAGAAAAGCAACAGAGCGTATTCCCAAAAAAATCTCAATAGGTTTAGTTCCACCCTCGCCTCCAAGAAATGTTTCGCTGAAATAGTACTGATATTTTGGACAGTTAAACACATACTGATCTCAATTTCAACAATGATTTCTTCATTTTACTTGCAGCTCATTATTTTTCTATGTTTATGGCCTTTTTTTAAAAAAACTTCTGGGGCTTTGACCTTATATGACAAACCCAGCTGTTATCATGGCATAAAATTAACAAAAGGAGGCACGCAATATGGATACTGTTATCAAAAATTATCTGGAACAGCTTAAAGTCGGCCGTAAACAATCCTACAAAAATCTGGCTCTTTACCCTTTACTCTCAACATACAGCGTGGGCTTGGAATACCTGTTGTTAGATGAGGCGTTGAGCGAAAATCTGATCGAGATCGTTGAGAAAGACAGTGATGGTTCGGTGCCGGAACTGAAGGTCGTAAACAAATCTCAAAAGATGATTCTTATCCTGGACGGTGAGGAACTGGTCGGTGCCAAACAGAACAGAATCGTCAACACCACTATCCTGGTTAAAGGGAATGGCACCATGGTGATTCCCGTGAGTTGTGTGGAACATGGCCGGTGGTCATATGACAGCCCCCGATTCCACAGCCAGGAGCGGATGATGTCCTCCAATCTTCGCGCCATGAAGTCCGAACAGGTCAATTTCTCTGTCAGGGATTTTGGGGAATTCCGATCGGACCAAAGTGCAATTTGGGATGGCATCGCCGAAAAAGCTACCCGGATGGGAGCGCCTTCTCCCACAGGTGCTATGGCTGCCATGTATGACAAAGAAAGGCCCGCTATCGAGGAATATGTAAAACCCTTCCACCTGATCGATTCGCAGGTGGGGGCCATTTTCATGATCAACGGAAAGGTGGCAGGGCTGGATGCTTTTGGGAAACCTGGTACTTTTTCAAATGTCTTCAAAAAACTCCTGGAGAGCTACGCCCTGGATGCCATTGACTGGTATGACCCGGACAAAGAACATAAGGCCCTCAAAAGCGAGGTTACCAAATTCCGGAAGGCAACCCTCGCGGCTAAAGCTGAAGGCCGCCCATCTGTGGGTCTGGGTACAGATTTCCGGCTGGAATCCAGGAAGATAACGGGCTTTGCGCTGTCGCTTGATGGCAAAGTCCTCCATGTTTCCATTTTTGCCCGAACTAATGGGCAGGATAGCGATGCGACTGATTCAAAAATTGAGCGGTTTTCAAGAAGGCGGAAAAATAGAACATAATGCTGAAAGAAAGGAGGTTTTCTTATGCCAGCAAACGTTGGAGAAATGTTTTATTATGGAGATGTTCCATGGCACGGTGAAGGCCATGAATTGAGTAACCCGGCAAACATCCAGGAGGCGATCAAAGCTGGAGGGTTGGAATGGGAAGTAGGTATGGTTCCACTCAAGACCGCCGAAGATCCGCCATCCATGGTAGACAGCCGTGTCGCTATCGTGAGAAAGGACAAGTCGAAAGGAGATCCGGGGAGGGTAATCGGTGTTACCCATAAAGGATTCAAACCGCTCCAGAACAGGGAAGGCCTCCGGATTTTTGACGCTATCTTCGGCAAGGGCAAAAAGGTGTACCACACAGGAGGATACCTCGGAAAGGGCGAGGTGATCTGGCTCCTTGCTGGATTGCCCGGGAATATCGTGGTGGGAAAAAAAGATACTGTAAAACCGTACGCCCTTTTCACCAACAGCCATAACGGTTCCATTGCCATCGACGTCAGATTGACCACCGTCCGGGTCGTCTGCCAGAACACCCTCTCTCTTGCCCTGATGGATAAAGACAAGAAGACCTTTTTCAAACACGCCCACCAGGGCGACTATCAGCATCTCCAGGCAGAACTTGAGACCTTTTTTTGCGATACGCTCAAGGCTGTTGACAATGTACATGTCCAATTTAAGGAAATGATGGAGAGAAAGTTTGACGATGATCTGACAAAGGAATACATTGAGAAACTGTTTCCCGTACCTATTGAACCCGCGAGTTCCGGAACAAACAAGAGGGTAAGAAATCAATATCTCACAAGGGTAAAAAAGGTCAGGACAGCCCGTGAAAAAATAGCCCAACTCAGGCTGTATGGCAAAGGCACTGACCTTCCCGGTGTGAAAGAATCGTTGTGGGGCACTTTCAATGCTGTTTTAGAATATGTCGATCATTATGAAAGAGATGAGGGTGCAGGGATTTCATGGAGTCTGTTTGGTTCCGGAGCTGTACTGAAAAGAAAGGCATATGGTCTGGCCGTGGGTTTTTTACAGCATGAAAATCTTGATTGAGAAGCATCCAATATCCAAAACCAAGAATTTCATAGAACCAGTTTATATTGACTTATAAAGTAGTTATATGTAAACAACACTTAGCAATATTCCTGAACCAGGACCCACCATTACACCCGAGAGATAGAGAAAGAAATTGAGTTAGCCATTGTTTTCATAAAAGGAAACTTGAAGCGAAGAGGAACAAATGGGTTTATGAACTCTGAAATGATCCGAAAATCAAACAAAAAATTCACCGTCATTCGGGACCTCGGGCCATACAGTTCCCGCTACTCATCAAAGGGGTCTCTCCTTACGGAGGCTGGAAACGTCATCCATAGCCTGTCCAAAGGTTTCAGCATAGAGGAAGTCCGAAAACAGGCCCTCGATGGAACTATCCTTCGCCAGCGCACACATACCTCCAGGAAGAAAATTTGGCGTGATCTGCACTACAGGCTTCTTGCACATCGAACTCCGTGGTTGGAAAACGCTCTTAAACACGCAAGGGAAAAAGGGTTGCATTCCCCTGAGTTCGTTTCCCTGATCTATCTTCACTATGCCCTTCGAGATCATCTGACCTACGACGTTGTGACAAACGTCATTTGGAATAAATGGCAAAATGGTCAAACTGAAATCAATCGGGAAGATGTTCTTTCCTTGCTGGACGATGCATTCTGCATACAGCCTCAAATCAACAGGTGGGCCGAAAGCACACGGGTCAAATTGGCAGCCAGCATTCTGACGGCACTCCGGGATTTCGGGGTTTTGGAAGGGTCACAAAAAAAGCGGATTGTTCGACCGGTCTTCCCTATTTTCGCGGCTGAAAATCTCCTGCGGATCCTGATATCCGAGGACATTCAGGGTCGTGAAGTTCTGGAGCATTCAACCTGGCGGATTTTTCTGTGCACGCAGGAAGATGTGGCGAATGTGCTGGTGCGACTCGATCAGGAAAAGCGTATTCAATTTGAACGTACCGGAAATATTATTGTCCTACATACCCCGGAAGAATGGAAAGAAGCGATATGAACCTGCAAAACTGGAAATGGAAAATCGGTGAAGCCATAGAGCGTATCCGAACTCGCTACGACTATATCGGTCGCAAAACCGGCGCACCCTTTCTTGCGGTGGTGTATCCCACGGAAATGGAGAATGCCGCAAGGAAGGAGTGGCATGATCAGACTTCAGCCCTGCCTCCGGATTTTGATGTGCGACCCATAGATGTCCTTGAGATCACCCAGCAGATCCTTACCGACCTTGGGGCTCAAAACGTTGTTGCCGCCCTGCGGCAACCCATGCCCGGATCCGATCCGGAGATCGAACTCGGCAGTCTGTGGATCAATGCGGTGGCTGATGCCGTCAGGGGTTGTTTTTCAGAACCCGGTTCTGGAAAAATCGTGGTAGTCCTTGAAAGACTTTCAGCATTTTATCCGGCGTGCGGTCCCAGAGACGTCATGCAGGAACTCTGGGGAAGCGCTCAATCAAGCCTTGATGGACCTGTTGTGGTGCTTATCCCAGGGCATATTGAAGGACCCAGAACGTATTCATTTCTTGGGAAAAAGTCTGAATTCATGTATCGGGGCGACCTGATTTAGGGCGCCGGACCCGCGATCCATTGGGGGATTCGTTGTAAATTAAAGTATTTCCATGCGGAAAAAGGGGTTAACCCATGAATATCTCGGAGTTATTTGATACAAAGGTGGTTGAAAAAATTGATCCTGTCATCAAAGTGGGGGAGACAGGGGATGAAAACAAGCTGGCGGGTGAGATCGGGAGCTATGTCATCACCCCCATGATTGAAAAGCTCCTCGATGATTTTCTTGAGCATTTCACCGACACCTTTCTTCACAATACAGGGGAAATCGGCGTCTGGATTTCCGGCTATTTCGGCTCCGGCAAATCCCACCTGGCGAAAATCATGGCGCTTCTATCGGAAAACCGACTGCTTGCAGGGGTCACCGCCTGTGATCGTTTTGTGGCCCGTATTCCATCCGATTCACCGGTGAAGAATGCCATGACCGCCAGCCTTTCGCGTATGAACCAGTGCGAAACGAAAGTGCTCGCATTCAACATCAATACCCTCGCCGACAGCAAGAGCCGCCCTCTGCCATGGGTTTTACTGTCCCAGTATTACCAGTCCAAAGGCTATGGAAGCAACCTTCTGTATGCCCGCGTTATTGAAGCAGAGCTGGACAAACAGGGTTTGTTGAACGATCTGCATTCGGCCGCTGAAACGGCCGCGGGGAAATCCTGGACCGATATTCATCGAAATCTTTCCTTTTATCGCAACCATCTTTACAACGCTGCATGCCAGGTTGCTCCGGATATTTTTGCATCCCCCACGGACGTTGACAAAGCCCTGAAGGAGGCTGAAAGCGGAGAACTCCATAATATCGCGTTCTTTGTGAGAACCATCCTGGATGATCTGGAGACAAAAGAGAAAACAACCCGAAAGCCGCAGCGGTTGATGCTGGTTCTGGACGAATCGGGCCAGTGGATCGAGGATGACCGCCAGCGTCTGACCCAGCTTCAGGCCCTGATTGAAGAGTCTGCCATCAAAGGCCAGGGGAAAATCTGGATTGTGGTGACAACGCACGGTGACATGGGCGCCATCTACAAAGAAGCCCGGGCTTTGACCGGAGAGATGAAGAAAGCGGAAGGAAGATTCCGCTTCAAGCCCGCCTTGACCATGGAAAATATCGAAATGGTCCTAGAGGATCGTCTTTTGAAAAAGAAGCTTTCCGGGGAACTGATTCTGAAAGACATCTACGCTACACGGGGCGGGGTCCTCAGAGACCTGGGGGAACTGGCCAATACCAGTCAGACCATGCCCCCGGCAAGCCAGGAAAAATTTCCCGTCTATTACCCTTTTTTCCCCTATCAAATCCATTTGATTCCAGAGATCGTGAAATCCCTTCGTTCAAAAGGGGGGCATGGAGAACAGATGTCCGGTTCAACGCGAACCCTTCTGGCCATTACCCAGGATATTCTACGTTCCGGAAGACGTTCTTATCTGGATGAAGGCGTGGGTGTGCTGGTAAGTTTTGACGAGGTCTATCACAACCTTGTGGGAGAAGGAGAAATCAGCCCTGATGTTCGTGCAGAGCTATCCCGTTTAAGTAGCGTGGTTCCAGGGGCAACAAGCCTCACCCCAAGGGTTGCCGAGGTCCTCTATCTGATCCGTGAACTTCCATATATTCCCCGGACCATCGAAAACGTGGCGCGCCTGCTTCTGGAACATGTGGATGATGATTTGCCCGCGGTCCTTTCCCGGATTGATCCGGAGCTGGAACGTCTCATTTCCGCAGGGCTGGTGGCAAAAATAGGCGAAGAGTATGAATTTCTGACGGGAGAACGCCGCACCTTTGAGGAGGAGGTGTCCACGGTAGAGGTCCAGTATAAGCAGCAGGAACGAGAAAAGGGACTTGAAACCCATTTCATCCATGCCCCGGGGAAATCCCACTGGCGGAGCTGGCTGGGATTCGATTCGGTCGGTTACAAGGGAACCGATTTTCAGTTTCTTTTGCAGATTGACGGAACCGCTGTCCCGGGCAGAAACGGCGACATAAAGGTAGCACTGGTGACGCCTTTAGGCGCTTTGGGCAACGTCGAGTTGGCGGATTTGGAAAACCGAAGCCTGCGATCGGACGAAAAAAATACCATTTTCTTTCTTTCCGGTCGAGTCCCGGGCTTTGATCGGGATCTTGCCCGATACCTCGCCATGAAAGAGGTCATTGATAACTGGAAAGGCGCTTCCCATAAATCCGATGAGGCCCGTAAACTGGCCATGGAGCGGGAGACCAATGATCTTCCCAAACTGCATCGAAAAGTTACCGATGGGTTAAAAAGCGGAATCCGGAAAGGGCACGTGGTTTTCCAGGGGTCAAGTCGTTCGCTCCTTCTGAAAACAGGCCAGACCCCAGGCGAAAGTCTCAGGGAGGAACTGGCCACCTACTGGCCGGTGATTTATCCCAAATTCGACAAGGTGCCCATCCGAATCACCAACGAGCAGAAAGCTATTCTGGAGGTATTGGCGGGCAATTCAAGTTCCAGTGAGGTCAAAGCTTTGAAGATTTTTGATTCATCCGGAAAGGTTGATCTTAACGCCCCTCTGCCGGATGCCATCCGGATCTATCTGACGACCCAGCAAAATGCAGGCCGTCGGGTCCTGGGGAATTCCCTCATTAAGCAGTTCTCCGCACCGCCCTATGGCTGGGACGGCAATACGCTGAGGGTTGGAATTGCGGCGCTGGTCCGTGCGACAGCCGTTAAGGTTTTCATCGGGAAAAAACCCTATACCAACCCAAAAGACGCGGAACTCGCGGATGCCCTGCGCGTCAGCCGAAACTTCAATAAAATAGAGCTTGTGCTGGAAGAGACCGACCTGGATCCGGATATCCTCACCGATGCCCGAAAGTTCATGATCAAAATCGCTAAAAGGCGCAACATCGACGAAACCGCGTCTTCCGTCAGCGATGCCGGAGGTCAACTTGCGGGCGAAATCCTCTCCAAATTTCAGACCGTATCTCTGTGGGCCGGTGGCGCCGGCATGCCGCTGTCCACGGATTTCACGGAAGGAGAAGAGGCCTGGCGAAAGGTGCAGGCGCTCACCAATCCGATTCATCGGGTAAAGGAAATCCATGGATCACGGAAACCTCTGGAAACCGGATATCAAACCATCGGTGACTATGCCAAATTCCAATCGGAAAACGGGACCCTTTTTACGGAAATGAAAACCGTGTTCACCGAACTGGAAGGCATTGAACATCACCTCGAATCATCTCATCCCATCAGACATTTTCTGGATGAATATCGCACGGCAAAGGATTCCGCGGCCTTCCTTGACAAGTTGACCTGGAAGCGATTGCAAAGTCTCAAATCCCAGGCCTTCATTGAAGTGGCGCCACTGCTGGAAGCGTGGCGGGAGCAGGCCCGGAAGTTACTGCAGGAAGCCCTGGATCGATTGCCCAATGACCTTGCCTCAAATGGACTGCCCCAGGGTCTGCAAAAGGAACTTGCAGACCCTCTCGAAGGATTGGTGGCGCAATTGGAGACCATTTCCTTGCCCGTGCAGGTGGCATCACTCCCTGATCGTGCCAGGAATGCCATTCGCACCCTGGGTGATCGGATTGCGGAAGAAATGGCGAAAAAGGATCCTACGCCGGGACCAAAACCCAAAAAAGTGCAGCCGGTTCGGTTAAGTGACGTTTCCACCATCTCCCGCGTTTCATCGCGGGACGAGTGGACATCCCTTCGCAAAAAGTTGGATCAACGGATTGTGGAGTTGCTGGATCAAGGCTACCAGGTGGAGCTTCTGTAATGGATGCGACCCACAAGAAAACCCTCAAAGGCATCATCCTTGAAATCCGCCACCTGCTTGAAGGGCGCTATGATGCCCAAAATAACTGGCAACCGGGTGACCTGGAGCGACGTCTGGCCGCCATGGGTGTTCGTAGAGACCGCAAACCTCTGCCAATGGACGAAATACCGCATCTGTCAGAGCTGGACAAAAGGGCCAGGGAAGTCGTTGATGCCTATCTTTCCCTTCGGATCGAGGCGGGTATCGACCTGTCGGAGGCTGTTGCCGAATTTGTCCGGGAAACGGCTTATTCGTGGGCCAACAGGCTTTTGGCGTTGCGGTGCATGGAAGCCCGTGAGTTGATTGACGAGGTCATCCTTCAAAAGCCGGTTTATGGGGGAAGATCTCTTGAACATCACCGTCTGGCCCAGCGCCGGCCGGAAAGCTGCTCAGGGGAAGATGACGGACTTTTCGCTGTGCTGGACCAGGTTTTTGAGGAACGGGCCGGGACCTTGTCGCTCCTGTTTGACCCCAGGGCGCCTGGTGTGGCTCTCAAGCCCACCCCTTCGGCGCTGATGCGGTGTGTTCGCCTGCTATCGGGCACGGAGCACGTGAATGGGCAAACCTCGGCCTCGGACGATGTTTTTAAAGCCCCGGATACCCTGGGATGGGCCTATCAATACTGGAACACGGAAGAGAAGGATCGAGTTTTTGAAAAAGTCCGCACTCAGAAAGGCGCCAAGATCCAGGGGGCGGATATTATTCCGGCCACGCAGCTTTACACCGAACCCTACATGGTCAAGTTCCTGGTTCAGAACTCCCTTGGGGCCACATGGGTCGGCATGCAGCCGGATACCCAGCTGATGGAAGGGTGGGAGTATTTTGTTCGGGATGCCGATCGGGCGCCGGTTGAAAAAAAGCCGGTTCAGGCGATTACCTTTCTTGATCCAGCGTGCGGGTCGGGGCATTTTTTGATCGAGGCCTTTGACCTTTTTTATGCCATGTACGAGGAGGAAGGACATCTAACCGAACCCGAGGCCATCTGCCGATCCATTCTGGAAAAGAACCTTTTCGGGATTGATATTGATGAGAGGGCCGTTCAGATTGCAGAGGCCGCTCTTTGGATGAAGGCCGCAGAGAAAGCCTTTGAATTTGGAGGTGCTGCCAAGAATCTTGTGGCCACCAATATTCGGCTCCCCAAAGGAAAGGATCATCTCGAAGAATTTCTAAAGAAACACCCGGAAGACAAACCGATCCGTCCTGCTCTGG
>ERZ889078.2508-NODE-2508-length-12954-cov-11.588030_pt1 | contig 12954 bp, 11 predicted proteins | sample MGYA00521266_ERZ889078 | MGnify/ENA primary metagenome ERZ889078 (study PRJEB32303, sample SAMEA104408618) | aquatic metagenome | biome: Brackish water; feature: Pelagic; material: water | place: Baltic Sea | collected 2014-06-16T06:34:00 | depth 76,534 m ...
AGACAGGTAATCAATTACTTTGAAACCATCTGCACTTCTCATATAGTGATTAAGCAATTCCAATCAGGTACGATAAGCGATATTGATGTGCAGACTGAAACTCTGTCCCCTACAGAATACCCCTTAGTATTTCTAGTGTATAGAAACGGGGAGATTGCAAAAAATGGTAAGGTCTCGTTTGATTTCTCTTTAATGGTATGTGACATCAGTAAGGACCAGACCAGTTTAGAGGTAAATAGATTATCTGATACACACGAGATATTGATGGATTTGGTTTCTAAGTTTATGCTGACATCGCAAACAGAAGTAGATGCTTCCATAAACAGTCCAATATTAACAACCCCTTTCGTTGACAGGTTCAATAATAAATTATCGGGGTGGGCAGCAGAGATTACTATTACCCTAAAATCAGCACTCACGTTATGTGATACAGCATTTGAATAATGGAATTTGATATCAAACCAGCTTTAGACTACGCAGCTAAGAAGATCTATGCAAGGATCCTTTTACAGATGCCTGAAAGTACTGGTGCTCTTAAAGAATCCTTATCTGTTTCAGTAGTGGGTGATTCAATAGAGATATCATATAACGAATATGGTAAGTATACTAATATGGGAACTGATGATATTAGTCCTTTGTATTGGTCGGCCATACCAGAGACTACAATTGAGGAGGTAAATAACAATTTAGAAAAGGAGATATATAAAGGACTAGATCAGATGGAAGTAGATCTAGGCTTTTAAAATATAACATAACATGAAAATAAACGACATTACATTAAATGATTTTTATTCAATTAGCAAGAACCTGTTAATGAATAACATAGACGATGCCTTAGCAGTTACGTCTAGACTCACAGCAACCCCTATAGCAGAGCTTAAGAAACTAAGCCCTGATAAATGGTTAACACTACTTGTATCAATACATGAAATGGTCAATAGAGAAATACACGGCCAAGGTGAGATACTAAAGACTATTACCTTAAACGAAACAGAGTATTTCTTAATAGAGTTTGAGACTATGACCCTTGGAGAATTCATAGATCTTGATATAGTCTTAAACAGCCCAGGGGCAGAACAATCAATGCACAAGATCCTTTCCATTATTTACAGACCTAAAATAGATGGAGTTATATCAGAATATGATTCAGATCAATCAAACGAAAGAGCAGACGATTTCTTAGAGATGAAATACTCCAATGCAAAAAGTGTTATGTATTTTTTTTTCAGTTCCGAAAGAATGTCTCTAGATCGTATGCTGGACTATTTTCTGACGGAGGTGAAGAATCATCTGACTCCGGATCAGGGAACAAGACTCCAGAAGATCGTCAAAGAATCCCTAGAATGTGGTTTGGAGTTCTAATGAACATAACGAAAGAGAACATATTAGTAATAGATGAAGCAACTAATTTACCTTTTAAACTAGCATTCAACTATCTTACATATAGAATAGACGAAGACAAGAAACTAAAAAATCAACAATTTTAACATGGCAATTACAGCAGTTCATTATCAGCCACATACATGGAGCCCAGCATATAATCCTATTATATGGTCCTTTACATCAGATCTATCATCAGAAGTTGATATGAATTATGTAGTGGATCTCTATATCAACGGAGCCACAGGATACACATATAGATTAAAACAGAGACCAAACCCAGCAGGTAAATGTATGGTAGATATTTCTACGATTATGCAGAGCTATATCAATCTAACAGATTACACGGCCGAGAAAGGTTATACATTACCCTATAAAGATAGCTCAGATATAGTAGCTTCTGTTATGATTAAGGTTGGGGAAACATATGATGATGATGGTGTTTTAGTTTATAAGGATGGAATGGGTGGAACTGGTGATCCCTTATATGCTATCTACTCAAATGAAACCGCTGGGCTTACATCTGATAAAGCTGTTAGAGTACTTCCAATGGCTTTAGATTACTATGATTCTCTATCTTCTATGGAATCAATAATAGACAATGGATACTTGGCTCCTTATATAATGGGAGGAACTGGTGAGTTCTTAAAAAGGGACTCCAATAATATCACTTTAGGTTCTACTGATTATCATACACTATCATTTCTGAATTGGTGGGACGAAGGAGCAGGGACCTATCAGACAACTGTTCAAGGTATGGAGGTATCATCTTATTCTGATTCAGGTATTATAAGTAGTACCTTCTATGGTAATATACAATCACAAGGAGGAGGACCTCAGACATCCTTATCATATACATCAACAACACAGGATAGAGCATATGATATGCTTACATTCAAATGTGGCCCGGCTGATCTAACATTACCTTCAGGGACTACATATTATACTGTTAAGGCATACTTTAAAGACTCGGCAACCACATCAACAGACAGAGGTTCTGTAGCAAGTGAATTAGTTACATTTACCTTAGATACCAATTGTCAAGACCTATATGATGTTGTTAGACTAAGTTGGTTAAATGATCTAGGAGGAAGGGATTACTATAACTTCAATATGTTCTATGAGAAGACGACCAAAGGAAAACAAGAGACATATTTTCAACACACCTATGACTGGTCAGGTACAGTACCAGTGGTTCTATCTAATGATGCAGACTCTTCTAAGAACTGGTTAAGAGGTGGTGAGAAGATATACAACAAACAGATTATAAAGGACATACGAATAGAGACAGATTGGTTAGATCAAACTAAGATTAATTTCTTAGCAGGCATACCAGAGTCTTCTAGTGTATGGGCTTACGTAGGTGACGACCAGTTTCCATATACATTGACAGTCGATAATCTAACATACTCTTATAAGAACGTTAAACAACAGAAGTTAGTTCAAGCTAAGATAAATGCAACGATAACTAAGATTAATATAAAGCAGAATATATAATGGATTTGATACAATTATTTGCTCAAGAACAACCTAGAGACATTACTACTGTAGACTCAGCCGGGTATGTGGAGATAGATATCTATAAGGACTCCCCGATTAAGATGACAAAGGCTATTCAAGAGCTCGAGGACATCAGTGCAAATGTATCTAATCATACCCAAACCTTTAGAGTACCAAATTCAGCTGTTAATGGGAGGTACTTTAAATCAACATTTAATGTAAACTCACAGGATTATGATGCAACTAAAAAATCTAGAGCCTATATTAACATAAATGGGACCTACTTTACATCAGGAAATATAAGGCTTACCAATATAATAGTCAATGAATCCACTAAAAATATAGAGTATGAGATTATATTCATGGGGGAAACAGGATCATTCAGTGGTATTATAGGCCCTAAAAAACTAACAGATCTTAATTTTTCTGAGTATAGACACCCAATAAACTATCAAAACGTTACAGATAGCTGGACAAATAATCTATTTAATGGTGATTTAGTCTACCCATTAGCTGAATGGGGATACACATATGACTCAAATAAACAGCCTATTCAAAGTACTGTATCTGTTTATGGTGGAACTGCTAGTGTAAAAGGCTTTACAAACAGTGATAATTACCTGGATCTAAAGCAATTTAAGCCAATGATAAAGGCTAAGACTGTATGGGATAAGATCTTTGAGGACTCTGGATTCACATATGAGTCAGAGTTTATAGATGGGTTCTTTAGTTCAATGTATCTGATGGCAGCAAGTATAGCATCCCCTTTTTCTATAGATGACTTAGGAGCAACTATAAACGGGGCTACATTTGAGAACGCAAGAATTGAGCATACCACTAGTATGCCTTCTAAAATTTACTTTCCTAATCCAACATATGATCCATCTAATTCCTTTGATAAGACAACAAGTCTATATACAGCTCCTGTTACAGCACCCGGCTATATCTTCAGAGTTGAATTACAGATCATAGCCTATGTATATGACTCCTATATTGGAACACCAGCATGGGATGGTATACAATTCAATTTAACATCTAATGGAACTGTAATACAGACAATCGTAGGAGCTATAAACTTAGCTACAGCAGGTAACACTATATACGGTCCTAATCAAGTTCCTTATATAGAATTTACAACAGCACTAAATCTTGGAGATGAGGTAGGTATAGAAATGGATTATCTATGGGAAGAGGTAAAGAGTATAAGACTCATATCAGGTTCACTAAAGATATCAGGCCCAGAAGTTATGGGTCCATCATCATTTCTACCTTCAGACTATTATCAATTAGATTTCATCAAGTCAATAAATACTAAGTTCAAACTAATATGGGAACCAGATCCAAATAGACTAGGTCACTTTATTATAGAGCCTTGGAAGGATTGGATTACTTTAGGTAGTCAAGTTGACTGGACTTCTAAGATTGACTTAACCAAAGACATTAAGTTAACCCCTTTATTCCAAACCCAAAAGAGAGAGGTATCATTTTCAGATTCACCAGATGATGATGTTTTTAATGTTCAGTATAAATATGAACATAAAGAGAAGTTTGGAGAACTCTTAACGGATTCTAACATTGAGGTAATAAAGGGAAATACTAAAATCACAAGTAACTTCTCTACTATACCTTTAGCTCCTATAGGGTTAGGTACAGATTTTCTAGTCCCTCACTTTGCTACTGATTCTAAAGATGGAAGACAGCCAATGAAAGTAAAGCCAATGCTTGTATTCTATAATGGAGTACAAACATCAGCATACACTTGGTATATGGAAGGTGCAACAGGAGGTCCTGTTTTAAAGACTACATATCCACTTATCTCTACATTCGATAGATATCCTTTTGATGAGACTGCCTTTGATTTAAACTTTAAGAACTGTCCTCAATTCTGGGATGATGATTATGTAGGGTTTGATGGTAGGACAGCTAAAACAGCATTCAGTGAATACTGGGGTAAATGGTATGACTCAATGTACGACCCATATAGTAGAAAGATGGAAGCTACATTCTCTTTAAAGTATAAGGACATAGCTAATCTAAGGTTCAATGATATGATATTCATTAAGGACTCATATTGGATCCCTATTAAATTAGACTCCTTTGATATGTCTTCTATGCAAAGCGTTAAGGTAACGTTAGTAAAATTAGGTATACTCGGAACTACTATAGTAACAGATTCAGGAACCTATGTAAAAACATTCCCTCAAAATGGTCTTTGTTATTCTGCAACAGATGTTAGTGATGCATGCTGTTGTATAAATCCAGGTACTAAGAATCTATATAGCGATAGTATTAATTTTAATACATCCCTATTTTTCTACAAGGATCAAGCAGGTAACGTACCAGCAGATGCAGGGTATTACTCAGATGGTACAGAAGCTATATACGTACTTGCAAATGGATCAGGTGACACACTTAGTACATGTGCTGCATGTACTGGCTTTACACCAACATTGTTCTATACAGCCTATAGCACAACCCTAGACGAGGTATGCTGTGCTACCTTATACCCTGTCGAAATATATGGTGACGGAACTACATTAGATAACTCTACTTCTCTATATGCAGACGCTGCATCAACAACAGGTATTTCAGGGGGTTTCTATAGAGGTGCAACAAGTGATGTAGTACACGTACCAGGATTAACTGGAACTACTGAATATCCAATAACTGTTAGTTTCATAGATTATAAAACAACATGTGCAAACATAAATTGCGATCCTTTATCTATAAAGAGACTTGCTAGTTTTACTGGAGTTACAGGAACTGCTGGCTATGGACCAACAGGTGCAGCTTGTTGTCCATATTCTGTTGATGATCCAGCATACTTTAAAGATATCTATTATGACTACCCACACGTATTTACAAACCCTGGTTATACTGGAGGTTTCTTTTATGATGAATATGGTTTAATTGAGGTTGGATCTACAGGAGATTCTAATCTAACATTCTTCTCAGATGGAAGAGCGGTTAGAGAGGTGGCCTCAGAATCATGGTTGGATGACTGTGAAGCTGATAAATGTATTAATAAGAATAGAAGTGTTGAGATAACTCTTTTTGATAATGGAACTGCAACACCACCTCTCATCACATTTTTATATGAATCGTTTGACGGGGGAAGAGACTTCTTTTATTCTGGTGAGTCTGCTGTAGATTACCAGGTTCTTAAGATAGTTGACTATACATACGGAGCAGTAGGTATTTGGACAGCATCAGATGTAAGTGCCTATATATTTACAGTAGAAACATTCTTAGGTGGTGCATCAATATCAGTTGATGTATTAGTCCCAGAAATAGAAGATGTTAGTGCAAATGTTATTAGTACTTATTTTGGTCCTATAGCAAATGATGATTTCAGTATAGTGATTACAGTAACAGACGCATAAAAAATAAACAATTATAATGGCAAAGGAAAAAGAAGTAGTCTTTAGAATAAAGGTTATAAATGAGGATGGTCAAGTAGTAGAAAAGGCAGTACAAAGTCTTAGTGAACTTGAAGCAGCCTCCAAAGATGCTAAGAAGGCTTTAAACGATGCTCCCGTAGGATCACAGAAATGGAAGGATCTTAAGACATCTGTTGACTCTACTGATAAGGCCTTAGGTGATGCAACCATACAGACTAAAGGTTTGGGCGGTGCTCTAGCAGGTATGGGTGGTCCTTTTGCAAAGGCTGCTCAGGGTACAAAGACTCTTAATGCAGGATTTAATAAACTTAGTGCAAATCCCTGGGGAGCTCTTATAGCTGTTGTTGTTCTAGCCCTTATAGGTTTATTTAAGTTGTTCACTTCCAATAAAGCAGGTGCAGAAAAGCTTGATCAAGCTCTAGCAGGTTTAGGAGCTATAGTAGATGTTCTTAAAGACAGAGCACTAAAACTAATTGGGGTTTTCAAAGCGTTATTCTCTGGTGACTTTAAGGGTGCAGCAGAGCAATTTAAAGATGCTACAACTGGTATTGGTGAAGAGATGGCTAAGGAAGCTGCAATTGCTATGGAGGCTACACAAGCCCTACAGAGATTAGCAGATCAGGAAAGAGCACTTTCAGTAGAGAGAGCTAAACAGAATGCTTTAATTGCAGAGGCTAAACAAAAGATCAATGATGAGAACCTATCTTATAAGGAGAGATTAGATGCGTTAGAAGAAGTTAGAAAAGCAGAAATGAGTTTGGCTACTCAAGAGGAAGCTTTAGCACAAGCAAGATTCGAGGCTATGGCAGCTTTAGCAGCACTCTCAGATTCCTCTGCGGAAGATCTTGATGCGTTAGCAGAAGCAGAAGCTGCTTTATATAAGGCTAAAGAAGCTACAGCAGCAAAACAGAAAGAGATAGCTGATCAAGAGAAAACTTTAAGGGATAAACAAAGATCTGAGGAAAAGGCAGCAGCTGATAAAAGAAGAACTGAGGCTGAACAATATGCTAAAGAACAAATGTCTATTAATGATCTTATTAGAAAGGCAGAGAATGCTAATCTAATAGCCTCCATTGAAGACAATGTAGAAAGATCTAAGAAGGTAGCTGAGATTGCATATGAGGAAGCTAAAATATCCATAGAGAGGATGAAGCTTACTGCTGAGCAAAGATCAACACTTCTTCAGGAAGCTGAAGAAAAGCACGGCCTCGCTATACAAGCTATAGATGATAAGATACAAGAAGAGAAGGAAGCTAAACAAAAAGAGGCAGATGATAAGGCAGAGGAGAAAAGAATTGCTGATGAAGAAAAACTATTAGAAGAAAAGAGATCGTTTCAAGAGAGGATAGATCAAATGGAATCTGATAACTTAGATATTAAGGCAGAGACAGATGATGAACGGAGAGAAAGGGAACTTGAGAAAACAGCAGAATATTATGATGCTTTAATAGCAGAGGCAGAAAGACTCGGTCTAGATACTAATGCAATAACAGAGGCCAGTGCAAATGCTGATGCTGAAATAAATGCTAAGTATAATCAAAAGAAAATAGAAGACGATAGGAAAGTAGCTGCTGCTAAGATGGATGTAGCATTAAGTGCATTACAGGGTATAGCAGACATTACTTCATTATTTGCTGGTAAATCTGAGAAGGCTGCTAAGAGAGCATTTGAGGTTCAGAAAGCAGTTAATATAGCTACTGCAGTAATATCTACTTATAAATCTGCTGTATCAGCATTCTCGGGAATGGTATCTACAATTCCTGGACCCGTTGGTATAATACTTGGTGCTGTCGCAGCTGCTGCAGCTGTTGCATCAGGACTAGTACAAATTAAAAAGATAAAGGATCAGAAATTCGAACCATCAACAGTAGCTGGTGGTGGAGGAGGCGCTGGAGGCGGTGGGGGATCTGCTCCTAAGCTATCACCATCTAAATTTGAACAAGGTGGTTTTGTAATAGGCAATCGACATGAGCAGGGTGGCGTTATGGATAATAAAATGGAGGGCGGGGAATTTGTAGTTAATAGAAATTCTACTTCTGCTTTCTTACCACTCTTGAATAGAATGAATAACTTAGGTCAAGGCCCTCAAAGAGACTCAGGTAACCTATCACCAGTTGCAGAAGCATCACAAGTTCAACAACAACCTATTATCAAAACATATGTTGTAGCAACTGAGATGACAACCCAACAAGAAGCTGATCGGAAGATATCACAAATAGCGAGATTATAAGAAGTGATATATACAATATAAAATATATTTAAGAATATGGAAAAGAGAATTATAAATTTAAAAATGTCCGACTTAGAGGACTCAGGTGTTCATATGTTATCCCTAGTCGATGAACCAGCAATCGAGAGTTACTGGGTTTATCTAAACAAAGAGATAGAAACTAAGTTAGCTATAAACGACGAGAAACGTATAATAGTAGGACCAGTCATCATACCAAACTTTGAGATCTACAGAAACCCGGTCGCCCAAGTAAATGGAAACGAACCTTTCTATATCCAGTTTGATATTGAGACTATTGGAAGTATGGCTGAGAAGTTCATGCGTCAATTGAAACTTAATAAGACTAACCTCGCTCATGAGGATAACTCTGATGCAGGTTCTTATATATTTGAATCATGGATAGTCGAAACGTTAGAAGATAAAGCAAACACTGTTTACAATCTTAACGTTCCTATAGGAACTTGGGTAGTTAAAATGAAGATCGAAAATGATGAGACTTGGAATAAGGTTAAGTCGGGTGAACTTAAAGGCTTCTCTATAGAAGGTAGTTTCGTAGCCGAGAATGAGATCGATGAAGATGAACTATTTCACAAGGAATTATACGATAAGATTAGAAACCTCTTAGCTGATTAAATTCCTTCAGGATATGTTAAATGTAAATTACACATATTTAATATTAAATACAAGTTTTAAAATAAACACAATTTTATGAAATTCAAAGAAACTATTAATCAGATCAAAACCATACTAGGACTTGAAGTTAAGCTAACTCAAGAAACTTTAGTAGATGGTACTTTTGTTGAGGCTGAGGTTTACGAAGCTGGTTATCCATTATTCATCGTAGTGGAATCAGAATTGAGCCCTGCACCAGAAGGAGATTATGAACTAGAAAATGGAACTAAATTAACAGTAGATGCCAATGGTATCATATCAGCTGTTGAGGTTCCTGGAGAAGAAGAAGCACCTGCTGAAGAAGCACCTGCTGAAGAAGCTCCTGTAGATGCTGCATTAATGGAAGAGAAATTCTCTAAAGCTTTTGGAGAGATCCTATTAGCAATGGAGACTCTATCAACTGAGATCTCTACCGTTAAAGCTGAACTTGCTTCTGTTAAGGAGCAGTATACAAAATTGGCTGCAGAGCCAGCTGGAGTCACAGTACCAGCAGTTACTAAGAACAGAGAAACTGAAAACTTCTCTAAATTAGATGCTAGATTAGCACTAATTAAAAACCTCAGAGAGGATATTAAATAATCTAAAAAAAACTACAAACAATGTCACAATTTTCACTAGCAACATTATCAGCCTTCACATTAGAGAACTCTGATATACTTATTCAGAAAGCAGTCTTAGGTGCAGACCTAGTAGACTATATTGATGTACGTCCTGGTTATCAAACTGGAACAGTAGCTATCAATGTTTTAGGTGGAACAGCAAGTTTCGCAACTTCAAGTTGTGGTTGGACTGGCGCTGGATCAACTAACTTTACTCAAATCGATATCACTAACACTTCAAAATCTTGGAAGCAATCTCTTTGTTTACAAGACCTTAAAGGTTATTGGATGTCAACACAATTAGATCCATCTGCGTATGGAACTAAACTTCCTTTCGAGGATGCAATCGCAGAAATGATGGTTAAAGAATCTCAAAAAGCAGCTGAGTCTGTAATTGGTGTTTCTATCATAGCTCAAGTAACATCTACTTTAGGTGGTGCATTAGCCGCAACAGCTGCAGCTTTCACTTCTTCTAACGCTTACGCAATGGCTACATCTCTAATAGATGCATTACCATTGGCAGTATCTGGAAGAGACGATCTTATGATGTTCATGTCCCATGCATCATTCAGAGCACTTATGGTTAACCTAGTAGCTCTTAACTATTTCCATTATAACCCAGGACAAGGAACAGGCACAGGAATGGGTCAATCTTGTATAATCCCTGGAACTAATATCACGGCAGTTCCTGTTGGAGGCTTTGGTACTTCTTCTAGAGTAATTTGTGGACCAGCAAAACACATCATAATGATATGTGGTCTTATAGATGACACAGACAGAATTGAAGCTTGGTGGTCTCAAGATAACCAAGAGATGAGAATGATCGCTTCTTTCACTAACGGTGTTGGTGTATTAGCTGAGAGTTTCTCTACGAATGACCAGACATAATAAAATATAGGGGATTTCTTTATAGGAATCCCCTTTTAAAAACTTAAAAAAAAAACTAATAACATGAGTTGTAATTTAACATCAGCAATCGCTCTCGATTGCATCGATTCTATCGGTGGTATTAAAAAAGCTTATATTGGGGTTGATATACTTGTAGTTGGAGCTACAATGTCTGCAGATAATACAATCACAGGTTTAACAGGTACTGGTACATTCTATCAATATGAATTACCAAAAGACACTGCAAACTTTGTCGAAACTGGAACTATATCAGAAGCTAACGGTACTGCCTTTTGGGCACAGGCCTTAACTATCAATCTTCAAAAGCTTACCGCTGCCACTAGAAATGAACTATTACTATTATCTAGAAACAGAGACATAAAAATCATATTCGAAGATAATAACGGAAACCTTTGGTTACTTGGAAAAGAAAGAGGAGGAACTATGACATCGTTAACATCAAATTCTGGAACAGCTCCAGGGGATGCTAACAACTATATTCTAACCATCACTGCCAATGAACCAGCAATGGCTTATCAAATAGATGCCTTAACATCTGTAACAGGATTTGTTATCACTTTGGTAGCATAATTCTTATTTTTTAAATTTCTATAAAAAAGGGGTGCAGAAATGTTATCCCTTTTTTTGTGGGCATCAAATACTAAATACCAGTTAACATATATTTAATCTAAACACCTAAGAAAATTGATAAATCTAGACTACAACACCATAAACTCTTTCATTCTATATGTTGATACAATAGACAATGAAATAGAGACCTTCGAGGATTACTTTCTTTTAGGCTTTACCGATGGATTCAATAATACAACAACGTATGTAGTTCCAACCGTCCTTGCAAGAAATTCCAGATATCTTAAACTTAGTATTACCTTAACAAACGATTCTAATTTAGAGGATGCTATAGATTCCCTAGTGTATATGGTACAAGGGGGTAACTGGGATTACACTTTATACAATACTGCAAGTGCTACATTGGACCCAACCGGTGCAACAGTTCTTGATACGGGCCAGATGGTTCTTAATGTTCCTGCTGACTCAATAGTTTTTTATAATCCTGATTATACATTTGGGGTTAAACTCTTAGATAATGAGACTCCGAGGGCTAGAGATATCTACGTATTTGGTAGACTAAACTCAGACCTTACAGTGGGAGATGTTATAATGTCTACTGAATCAGAGAATACCTATCCATTATTCGTTAAAGCAGTTCCAGCAACTATAGCAGCAAACCCAGAATATCTAATTGGTGTTCTAACAGCTACTGGTCTTACTGGAGAATTTGGTTTTGCAAGCAGATATGGTATATTAAGTGGTGTAGATACAAATACTTTAACACAAGATACTGAGTTATTCTATGACTATGAGAATGGAGATGGTAAGTTTACTTCTGTTACAACCACTAAACCAAACCCAATAATCATATTAGGTAAGGTAATTAAGGAGTCTACTTTAAATACTAACGACGGAGTCTTATTTATGTCCGTCAAATACATAGATAATTTATCTTCCCTTTCAGATGTTGCTCTTACAGGGGTTACAAACGGACAAGTTTTAACGTATGATACAGCAACAGGAACATGGGTTAATGCAGATGGAGGATCTGGTGGTACTGGAACAAGTGGAACATCTGGAACATCAGGTGTATCTGGAACATCAGGAACAAGTGGAACTTCAGGAACAAGTGGATTAACCGATATAGACATAGATGGAGGAACACCATCATCAATATATGGAGGCTCCCAGGTTATAGATGGAGGGGGAATTTAATAAAAAATAGATAAAAGATGGCTGTTACAATACAAATAAGAAGAGGAATAAGTACAGATTGGACCTCAACAAATCCTTTATTGCTACAAGGCGAGATGGGACTAGAAACAGATACTGGTAAATTTAAGTTCGGTGATGGAGTACAATTATGGAATGCTTTACTTTATGGTAATGATCCAGGTGGATCAGCAGGTTCTTCAGGTACATCCGGTACATCAGGGATAGACGGTGCTACAGGACCTTCAGGAATAGACGGATCTTCTGGTATAGATGGATCTTCTGGAACAAGTGGTGTATCTGGTACAATTGGATCTTCAGGATCTTCAGGGACCTCAGGTATAGATGGATCTTCTGGAACAAGTGGTGTATCAGGCTCTTCAGGTATAGATGGATCCTCTGGAACAAGTGGTGTATCAGGCTCTTCAGGAGTTGATGGAGCAGCAGGAACATCAGGAATAGATGGATCCTCAGGAACAAGTGGAATAGATGGATCATC
>ERZ889078.2509-NODE-2509-length-12954-cov-8.881386_pt1 | contig 12954 bp, 8 predicted proteins | sample MGYA00521266_ERZ889078 | MGnify/ENA primary metagenome ERZ889078 (study PRJEB32303, sample SAMEA104408618) | aquatic metagenome | biome: Brackish water; feature: Pelagic; material: water | place: Baltic Sea | collected 2014-06-16T06:34:00 | depth 76,534 m ...
GCCTTGCCGGACCATTTTATTAAGCTGGCGGCCAACGAAAATTTATGCCGAGCGGCCTGATCCAACTGAATTTTGTGCTAATAGAGAATTACAGCGTTCTCAAAACTGAAGCACCTGACTCTGATGAAGTTCAGGCAATCAGGGATAAATATGATCGAGATGAAAATGATGAACTAGATACATCTCTACTTAAGGAGGTTTTTGCTGAGCGTGTCGGTTACCTCATTACAGAAGACCGAATGATTCATCGAAAAGCCAGTGAGCTCGGGATAGGTGATCTTGTCTTTTCGATTGATGGTTTTCTTGAAAAAGTTACAGCAGAGAATCCTAGCCTTACAGATTATAAAACCTTATCAGTCAGCAAGGAGTTTTTTGGCAACATAAACGTAAAAGATATTTTTTTTAATTCGTTTAGAAATGATTATCAAGGGTTCGATAAATGGTTTAATTCGAAATCTGATGAGGTCGCATATATCTGTCATTCTGACGATGGAAAGATAGTCGCGTTCCTGTATGTAAAGGTTGAAGGAAAGCAAGAAAATTATTCAGACATAGAGCCGATCTTTGAAAAAAAGAAAAGGCTTAAAATTGGGACATTTAAAGTCATATCTAACGGTTTTAAACTTGGTGAACGTTTTCTGAAAATTGTTTTTGATAACGCCTTGAAAAATAAAGTAGACGAGATCTATGTTACCTTATTTAATTATACAGAGGAGCAGGAACGCCTTTTAGGGCTGTTGACAGACTGGGGTTTTTATCACCATGGAGAAAAACATACGCCTACAGGTGATGAACAAGTGTATATTAAAGATTTTTATCCGATACCAGACAAAGAACACCCAAAGAGAACATACCCGTTTATTGATAGAAGCAGAAGATATTTCATTGTTCCCATTTATCCTGAATATCATACAGAATTATTCCCAGATTCGATTCTGAATAACGAATCTCCCGATGATTTTGTCGAAAACCAACCTCATAGAAATGCCATACAAAAAGTATATATTTCGAGATCGTATTTTAAAAACTTGAAACCTAGTGATGTAATAATTTTCTATCGTACTGGTGGGTATTATAGAGGGGTCGTAACCACGATAGGCGTTGTAGAAAACATCTTTACTAATATTTTCGATGAGAATGAGTTTATCAGTCTCTGTCGAAAAAGGAGCGTATTTTCTGATGACCAGCTTGCGGAACATTGGAACTATAATCAACGCAATAGACCATTTGTTGTAAATTTCTTATATGCCTATTCCTTTCCCAAAAGGCCTAACTTAAAAGCACTTATTGAGATGGGCATAATTAGCGATATATCAAGTGCCCCCCGTGGTTTCGAGGAAATAACAAAAGATCAATTCGAACTCATTTTAGGAGTGTCAGAATCAGATGAGAGTTTTATTATCAATTAAGCCAAAGTACGCAGAAATGATTCTTTCTGGAGAGAAGAGATATGAATTTAGAAGGATGATATTTAGAAATCCAGACGTAAAAAAGATTCTTATTTATGCATCTAGCCCTGTAAGTAAAGTCATTGGTGAATTTGAAATAGATAATATTTTATCTTTTGATCTTGCTAAGTTATGGTCGTATACAATGGAGCATGCTGGAATAGACAAGGAATATTATGATAGCTATTTTTTTGGCAAAGATATTGGCCATGCTATAAAAGTAAAAAAAGTAAAGAGATATCCTAAACATAAAGAACTAAATGATTTCAATGTCAAACGCGCACCTCAGTCATTTGCATATATATAAATCGCTAACAAACGCATGCACTTAAAAAAATAATGTTTCGTTCGTTCCTCTACGCTTTATTTTGCCAGTGAGCCTGGCCGAGCCCAAATACTATGATTGACGAATTATTGAACAGTGATGAGCAGTATGCGATGTGTGAATCGGAGGGATTCGAACCTTACCTATTCAAGAGTTCTACTGGCTCTGTTGATTTTGTTGAAATAGAGGAGGAAATGGAGGAATTAAACGACTTTTGCGTAGTTTCTCATAAAGCCGTAGAATCCGCTTTAAAGAAAACGAGATTTCAGGTGGAACGTTATGAGGCCGGAAGAGATGTCCTAATTGTTCCTGACATTGGTGATGTTACTGACGATGCAATCATGGGGCTTGAAGATTTTGAGATTCCCAAATGGGAACATATAAGCTTCTTCTTATCACATGCCACAAGTTTAGTGCTTCTCCACATTTTCGCCGAGAAAAGCCTCAAATCACTTTGTATAGCCCTGGCCCCAGAAGGGTCACGAAAGGCAAAAAGAGAGAAAGATTTAAGTAAAATTGATAGCTTTTTGGAATATCTTAGAAATACATGTAAGCTGACTTTTGATGAGCCTTCTGGTGCCTCTAAGCTACGAAATGGTATTCGTAATATTCGTAATCAGTTTGCCCATGGAGACTGGGTCGAAGTGGAAAAATCTACGCATATGTTTGGGCTTCGTAAATCCTTCGCGACAACTACAAATCTCTTTGAAGCTATTGAGTTGGCAACTCGCAAAGAGTAGGCATGGCTAAGATGCTTGTTCAGCGGCGCCCGCTGAAGAGCGGCGTTGTGTAAGAAACAAACCGGCATTTGAAGTGGACCATCGAATTCAACATTTCATAATTTGGTTGCTATCCGGAAATCCGGGCACGCGCCCTGTTTTTCGGTTGCGTTTGCCTATCTCTTGTATCTGCGATATGCTCACCATGCTGCGCTCAGCCTAAGTGTCGTCTGTTTACAATTTCTTTTTGTATTCCCTGAAACCATAAACCAATTGGTCGTCTTCAATGAGTGATTTAAGAATATCCTTTATGGCAAGGTGCTCCCCCCCATCCCGACGATCTCCATCAACTTTCCGTAGCTGTCCACCACGTCATATTTCACGTGTTCCGGGTCTATTTTGCGGTTGATTTCATCGAAGAATTTTCGTGCGCATTCGATTTTCGTATGCTCGATGGCGCGCAGTTCCATGGTGGACATTGAGCCTTTGGTTTCCGCCACGAAATAGATGTGCTTAACTGAACCTTCCTTGAAAGAAATGGCCCAGTCCGGGTTGTAGTCGCCAACTGGCGTAGGGATCAGGAAACCACGGGGCAGTTTTGCGTAAACCACTACTTCGGCGCTGGTATCTAGCTCCTTGACGAACTTTCGTTCAACCTTGGAGTCGGTGATCACATAATCGTATATGTGGTTCTTGAGTTTTTCGCCGGCTTTGGTGAAGTCCTGCTTGCTCTGCCCGGCAGTGAAAATGTCAATATCGTGGTGTTCTGCAATCTCATCATAAGTCAGATGCTCAATGATAATGGTTGCCTTTTGCTCGTTGATGAGCCGAGTCGCCTCAGACAAAAAATGTTCCGGGTTTTGTTTGAACTTTTTGAATATCGCCGGTTGAATACCGCCCATTGTTTCGGCGATGGTTTTCCGGGTCAGTTGGGTGTTATCCGCCAACTTGCCCAGAAGATCGTACTTGACCATTGAGTGAACGGATGATCCGTATTGCGTTTTGGTTTCGCTAAGGTTGAAGCCTTGTCCGGTTTTCAGTTGATCATAAGTGGCCTGATCTACCTGCTCGCCCTTTTGGATCGTGTACTGCAAAGGGGTCACTTTCAGCTCTTTGTCCAGTGTGCTGATGCTTTTACGGATGAGTTCATCTGAATCGAACTCAACCCGATAAACGGCCTTTCGGTTAATTCGGTTCCAGAGCTCCTTAAATGCCTTTTTCTCGAAATTGGTGTTCAGAGGATTTGTTTTGGGTTTACGGTCGTCATCCACACCGGGCAACTGGGATTCGCTGAATACGCTGTCGATCAATCCGAAAATTTGCTCAGCATGGGGCGCGAGTTCAGCGGGCAATGTCGCCAGGCTACCGCTGGCCTTTGCTGTGTGATAGGCCTCGGCAACCTGGTCCGTATCATCCGTGTAGTCGTTCTTCAGCAGGTATCTGTAAATTTGTTTGGCCATAACCGGCGTGATTTCCAGTGGTCCGGTTTCAGTCGTGACAACTTTCCCCGTAAAATAGGCCTCGTCGGCTTTTCGTGGTCGCGCTGAGAGGGTATCACTGATCTCGCGTTGCAGGTTGGCCACAAAATCTTTATAACTTTCGCTGGCCACTACCGTCAGGATGTTAATGTCATGAACTGTTGCAGCAGCGTCCATGCGGTCACCGTGCCGGTTGACGGACAATCTCATGCCCCGCCCTACTTCCTGGCGACGTGAAATCGTGTTATCGCTATGCTTGAGCATGCACATCACAAAGACGTTGGGGTTGTCCCAGCCCTCGCGAAGCGCTGAATGGGAGAAGATAAAGCGAACAGGTTCCTCAAAGGACAATAACCGTTTCTTGTCTTTCAAAATCAAATCATACGCACTGACATCATCCGATAACCCCGCCTGTTCACCTCGCTTTTTAACCTTGGAATCAATAAGTTTGTTTTTCCTGTCTATGGAGAAGTAACCATTATGCGTACGCCCCACCGGGATTTCAGCCAGATGCTTTCGATATTTATGATTATCCAGGGGTAATTCACTCAGGTATTCGTTCTTAAGCTGTTCATACTCCTCTTCGAATATATGGGCATAATCACCCTGTTCGTCAGGTTGGCTGTAATCACGGTACTTGACCACCTGATCAATAAAGAACAATGAGAGGACTTTGATTCCCTGGGAAAAGAGCCGGTTTTCCTTCTCCAGATGCGCTCTGATGGCTTCGCGAATTTGGATTCTCCTCATGGTCAATTCGGTTATATCGCCGGTCGCGTCGCCGGCCGTGAGTACATGCCCGTTGGTGAATTCAACGGTGTCTTGGTTGGCGTCAATCTGGGCGATGACAAAACCGCGATACTGGTCGAGTTCGTTTGACAGAACAAAGAGGTCTTTGCCTTTTTCGAGCCGTTTTATAATGCGTTTGATGCCATTGCCCTGACGAATTTCCATTTCGATACGAGCCACCGGTGCCCTTTTGGAAATCTCGATGGCTTCCAAATAGAGATAGGCATTGGTCCCCGCCAATCCTTTCACGGCAATGCCGCGAACCGCAATTTTCTTCACCAGCTTCTGGTTGTAGGCATCCAGCGCATCGAGGCGATGGATTTTGTTGTGGGTGGTGCGGTGTGTGGCCGAGTAGCGCAAGATCATCAACGGCTTGAACTTGGATAGCGCCTCCAGCGTTTTCTTCCCCTCCATTTTCTGCGGCTCATCCAGAATCACAATGGGGCGGTTGCTGCTGATGACATCGATGGGCTTGCGTGATTGGAAGTCGTCCAATTCATCGTAAATCCGCCGGTTGTCCTTGCCCGTGGCATTAAATGCCTGGATATTGATGACCATGACGTTGATGCCCGCATCGGATGAGAAGCTCTCCAGATGGTGCAGCTGTTTGGAGTTATAGATAAAAAAGCGGACTTTCTTGCCGTAGCTCTCGGTGAAGTGGTCGGCGGTGTCTTCAAACGATTTATACACGCCCTCACGGATAGCGATGCTGGGTACCACAACGATGAATTTGCTCCAGCCGTAGCGCTTGTTCATCTCGAAGAGGCTCTTGATGTAGCAATAGGTCTTGCCGGTGCCGGTTTCCATCTCCACATCGAGGTTGATCTTGCACCCGGCGCTCACTACCAGCTTGTCGGACAACGGCAGATTTTGCCGCCGCTGAACGACATGGATGTTTTCAAGGAGCTGCACATCAGTTAGCTGCACATCCGCGTTTTTGAAGCCCTGATATTCCAAAAGCGTTGATTGTTGCTGTCCGAACTTATCTTTTATTATCCCGGGATCAATCCGATAGGCAATCCCGGAGGAATTGACTTGCCCGGCAAAGCAGTCAAGAACGGACTCGACGGCGCTGGTCTGAAAGGGCTGGATTTTGAATTTGAATTCCATGCCAAGCCCTCCTTAAATTGATTTCACTTCAGTGCCGGGCGACATCTGCTTGAAGATCTGTTCCACGTTGATTTTAACGGCATCGGACACGAAACCGTTATCGCGGAAGACTACCCGCAAAGGCACGAATCCGGCCAGTTCCTTGACCAGGTCTTCATCCACACCGGTATCGAAGCAGGCTACCAGCGCATTTTCATCGACAAAAAACACCGTCTTGCCCTGGATAGTTTCCTTGCGGATGGGCAGCGACAGGTCAACACCCCAGTCCAGCAGGACCTGGAAGAGCAGATCTTCCGGCGTGCGGCCGGGCTTGATGTTGTTTGTGAAGATTTTGAGTTGCCCCTGGTCGATGGCATCCGGGGTATAATACACCTCGGCCATGTTGGATGAGTCGATTTTAAGGACCCGGAAACCGATGTCTTTGTTCCACCCTTTGTGGCACTCACCTTCCACTATTTTCTTTCCTGCTCGGCGAATACGCTCTTTGCTGATTTCGGCAATGGTTTTGTATCCTGCCTTGAATGCCTCTGACTTTTCATCACAAAGCTCGGGAAACTGGACCATAATCAACTTGCGATTGCCACCGTCTTCAGCGTTGAGCTGCATGACAGCGTGAGCGGTAACGGAAGAACCAGAAAAGAAATCTAAAACAATCCCATTCTCAGTACCTAATTGAGCAAGGAGCTTAATAAGATCAACCGGTTTTGGAGTTTCAAAAACCGCCACCCCATCAAAAAGCATTTTCAGGCTATTTTTCGCAGATTCATTTGTCGCAGCATCTTTCGAAAAAAGTATAGTTTCTGGAGTCAAGCCCCTTTCTTTTGCCTCCAGATATGTTTTGATTCTTGGCACTCCATGACCGTCTTTCCCGAACCAAATCCTGTTATCCTTAATAGCTTCATCCATAACCGGCTTTGTGTATAACCAACATCGACCACTCACAAGATTATGGACCTTTCTATTTGGGGCTATTAGTTCATAAAACTGACTTTTTGTTCCATGTCCGGCTTGTGCTGTTGCTGGATCAGATTTCCAAAGTCCTCTTGGGTCATCGTCTGGATTTTTATAGTTTGACAAAGCCTTTTCATTCATTGGCAGTTGTTTCAATGGGCGCTCTTCGACCCTTGACTTGCAATAACAAAGAACATTGTCATGTCGATAGGAAACAACCTTTCTATTTTCTCTATTCGTTCGTTTTTCCCAAACGAAATTTGCAATAAAATTGTCTTCGCCAAGTATCTCATCGCAAACCTTTCGTATGTTATGAATTTCAATATCGTCAATGCTGATGAAAACAACACCATCATCTCCCAGAAGATTTCTTGCCAGCTTCAGTCTCGGGTACATCATTGAAAGCCAATCCGAATGGAACCGTCCATTTGACTCAGTGTTTGTCACGAGGCGATTGCCTTCCTCATCCTTCTGATGGGAACGTCTCAAAAACTCATCAGTGTTTTCAGCAAAATCATCTTTATAGATGAAATCGTTCCCTGTATTATAAGGTGGATCGATATAGATCATCTTTACCTTGCCAAGATAAGTCTCCTGTAATAACTTCAGCGCATCCAGGTTATCCCCTTCGATAAACAGGTTCTTGGTGGTATCAAAGTCCACACTTTCTTCCCGGCATGGCCGCAGCGTCTTGGCAATAGGGGCATTGGCGGTCAGCAACGCCTCCCGCTTGCCAGGCCAGTTGAGGTGATAGCGCTCCTGCGGACCTTCCACGATGGCCTCCGACAATTCCTGCCGCAATTGGTCAAAGTCCACCAAGAGTTTGAGCTTTCCATTCTCACCATGGGCCTCGGTTACACAGCTGGGAAATAACTCACGGATTCGAGTGATGTTTTCCCGGATCAGGTTCGGTGAGTGCATCTTGAGTTTATCCATGATTTTTTCCTTCAAGCTGTTTCACATTTCTGTCCTCCACCAGTATTTTCATTTGCTGAATAGCTGTTTTATTAAGCACTTTTAGTCGTTCACTCTGGGAAAGTCCCTGATAAATAAAATGAGCATTCAGCGTTTCGAGGTTGGCCAGACAAACGAGCTGTGAAACATTGGCTTCGTCGCGAATGTTCCCGTTTTTGTCCGGGTTTTCATCTCGCCATTGCTTTGCCGTTTTGCCGAACAGGGCCATATTCAACAAGTCTGCTTCGGACGCATAGATGAAATTGATTTGCTGTTGGGACAATTTCGGTGGAATGAGATTGGCTCTTATTGCATCGGTATGGATACGATAATTGATCTTGGTCAGGTTTCTCCGTATATCCCAACCCAGTTGCTGAAGTTCCGCCTCTTTGAGCCGCTGAAATTCCTTGATCAGGTAAATTTTGAACTCTGCACTGATCCACATGCCGAACTCGAAAGCGATATCCTTGTAGGCGTATGTTCCTCCATAACGCCCCGCCTTGGCAACCAGACCGATGGCATTGGTTTTGCCCACCCATTCTTTGACACTGAGTTTGTAGCTGTTCAAGCCGGCTTGACTTCTAATTATGGCGAATTCGCCATAATTAAAATCCGGATTGTGAATTTTCTCCCAAATGCCCAGGAATTCAACGGTATTACGATTTCGAAGCCAGTCGGCAATAAAAAAATCGCCGTCCTTAGCCCGCAGCATGTCTGTCAGAGATATGAAATCCATATTGTTTTTTGAATAGACGGTGATCTGTGTTCCTTTTACGTCAATTTTTGCCATCATGTATCCCCTTGTCTTTATCTTTGATCCATTTTCCCGGTATTTGGAAAATGGTTTGTTTTTACAGTTCCGTGTGTTTTGCGGTTCATTCCATGAGTCTGCCAAGTTCCTGTTTCAGATCGCAAAGCTGAGCATTGATCGCAATTTTACGATTGAATTGCTTTTCTTTTCTCAAATGGGCTTCGTATTTTCCCAGCTCTCGCTGCTTGGATCGAATGAACTCCATCCTTTCCACTCGTGCCTGTAACTCTTCAGCAGGCCGAGCCGGGAACCGCATCAAGGGCGCCAGCAATTGCGCATACAAAGCTTCAAGGTCGATTACCACCGGCAAGGGGGTTCGTGGGGCCTCGTTCGGCAGCCAGGTACCATTAAAATAGCTGCTCACCACCCATTTTGAGCGGTCCGCATCGCTGGGCCGTTTGAAGGCCGCTATGGCTTTGATTTTTTCCTCATACCGCACCTCGAAGAGGATCGGAAAAGGGATTGCCCGGTCAATGCAATGCAGCACATCGTGTTTAATTTCACCCGTCTTAAGGGTAACGCGGAAAATCTGAATCTCAGGCACTGCCCGTGATGGTTTCAAATTAACCGTCTCCGGGGCCAGCTTGAACTGCCACACGATCTGCTCAACCTGGTGGACAAATAGCTTTTTAACCGCAGTACTCGGGCCTGCGTGCTCATAAATTTTGTTTTTTGGCAGCACGCGTCCAAAGGCGGCGCTCTTTGGATAGTCGAAGAGTACGGCTGTCATCCTTCCTCCTGAACCACGAGAAAGGCTACGAGTTCAAAGTCATCAAGTCCGGCGATGGTGTTCACCAGCGCTGTGGTCTTGCCGCCGGAGAACAGGCTGTCGAGATCCTTTTCCTCTTTGACGTCGATCATCGACCGAATGGCGGCGCTGAGCAGGTTGGAGCAGGCTTTCATGTCGCGCCCTTCATCGGTCTGCTGATTGAACAATCGGCATACCGTTTGAATAGGTTCTGCCTGCCCTTTGCAGCTTGACCGCACCAGGTCGAGCAATGATTTGACCTCGGCCTGGTTGGCAATGACCTGCCCGTCGTCTGCCATATAGATCAGGTAGTAAGGATGCAATCTGTTCTGCTGATTGATGTTCACATCATCGTTGAGGTTGCGCAACGCAAATATCACGCCCGGGTGCAAACTCAGTTCCGGCATGGCGGGGACAACCGCATGCATGCCATTGGGCACGCTGGCGAGATCGCCATGGGTTTTCACATAGTTCAGCAGGTCCATCCGAAAATCGTTCAAGCCAAGATCAGTAATAGATACGCCGGTCTTCAGGTCTTCAAGTTCGATCACCTCATCCTGCAACCGCCGGAGCTGCTCTTTCCGGTACGCAAGCTCATTGCTCTTGGCCGTGAGAACATTGTCATCGCCGGTGGCCGTTACATCGGCAATCATCATCCGATTTTCAACCCGTTCCCTGAGATTGATGTATTCGTCCAGGGAAATATCAGGCCAATAGTTCACCAACTGGATGGTCTTGTTGATGGACCCGATTCGATCGATACGGCCAAAGCGCTGGATAATGCGGACCGGGTTCCAGTGAATATCGTAGTTGATCAGGTAATCACAGTCCTGAAGGTTCTGGCCTTCTGAAATGCAATCGGTGCCGATGAGCAAATCCAACTCGGCCGGTTCATCCGGCAGCACCAGTGCCTTTTCCTTGGCGCGGGGTGAGAAAAGCGTCAGTAATGACTGAAAATCGTAGCGCTTCTTGCGCCTTGCTCCGTCTAATGTAGACTGGGGCGCATCCCCGCCGGTGACTTTGCCGGTGTGCAGGCCCTTTGTTTCCAGGATATGTTCAGCCAGGTTGTTATACAGATAATTGGCCGTGTCGGCAAAGGCCGTGAAGAGCAGGACCTTATGATTGCCCTCATTGATGGGGTTTTCAATCTTGTTCAGAATAAGGGTCTTGAGGTGTTGCAGCTTGGCATCGTCCTCGGGTGTGACTTTTGCCATGGAATCCAGCAGGGCGTCAATGACTTCCAGATCGCCGTTCAGGTCATATTCCCATGAGGGTAGATCCATGTCGGCAAGATTGATCTTGACCTTGCCGCCGATCTCATCCCAGCCCAGTCCACCATTCCCGGTAAAAATATCATCTTCCTCGGCTTCGAGCGTTTCCAGGCGATCGGTCCAGTCGGAAATACTGCCTGCGCTGCCTTCAGCCTTGAATGACTCGATCTTGGTCAAGGTGCGGGTGTGGTTGTCATGCAGGCTTTTAAGGGTGAGACGAAAGGCCTCGACCGAGCTTTCAAGGCGCTTGAGCAGATTGGTCGTCATCAGCGCCTGAAGACTTTTCTCGCGATCAAGTTGACGAAATTTGACATCACCGCCCTTGGCTTCCGTATCGTACATGTCTTCATACTTTTTGAGCCGACTGGGCAGGATGTAGCTGATCGGGGCGTAGACGGCGAGCACAAGCCGCGAGAGCTGCTCGAAAATCTCGTTGAAGTTCATGACATCCGTGCGCCCGGTCAGTGGAGAGTGGAACGACAGGGGCTTGAGGCGCTCCGGAAACGGGCCGATGTCGCGGGTGTCGTAAAAGGTCTGGATGTGTTTACGCGAACGGGCAATGGTAACGCTATCCAGCAGTTCAAAGAAGTCAAAATCAAGGGAGTTTAGAATCGCCCGGGCCGTGCGATCCTTCTGGGCCAATCTTGACCACTGGTTGAATACCGTTTGGGCGCTGCGGAAGATTTCCTCCACCGTTCTGCCCGTCCGCAGTTTCTTGCTGAGATTTTCAGAGTCGCCTTCATAAGCCAGAGCGAGTTGGTTGCGCAGATCATTGAAGCGATTGTTGACCGGGGTGGCGGAGAGCATGAGCACCTTGGTTTTGACGCCCTGGCGGACAACCTGATTCATCAGTTTTTGATAGCGGGTTTCTTTGTTTTTAACCGCGTAGTTGTTTCGGAAATTATGTGATTCGTCGATGACGACCAGATCATAGTTTCCCCAGTTGATGCGGTTCAGGGGAATGCCAAACGACTCACCCGAGGTACGGGAAAGGTCTGTATGGCACAGGACGTCGTAATTGAAGCGATCCCGAGAAAAGATATTGGTCGTAAGGTTGCTGTTGTAGTTTAGCCAGTTATCCGCGAGTTTCTTGGGACACAGCACCAGCACCAACCGGTTCCGCAACTCATAGTATTTGACGACGGCCAGGGCCGTGAAGGTTTTCCCAAGCCCCACACTGTCGGCTAAAATGCAGCCGTTGTAAGTTTCCAGCTTGTTGATAATGCCTATGGCGGCATCGTGTTGGAAGTTGAAAAGCTTGTTCCAGACCCGTGTATCCTGGTAGCCCGTGAGATCATTGGGCAAAACGTCTTCGTCGATATCATCGAGGAAATCGCCGAAGATGTTGTAGAGCATCAGGAAGTAAATGCGCTCGGGCGAGTTTTCCTGATAAACAGATTCGATATGATCACAAATGGTTGCGGTCACATCCTCGATTTTTTCAGGGTCGCGCCAGATTTGGTCAAAAAGCTGAAGGTATGTCGCTGTAAAGGCCGTCTCATCAACACGGTTAACGATATTGGAAACAGCATCTCCTTGTTGATATCCCAGATCCACGGCGGTGAAGCCATGCAGGGGCATATAGGCAACGTCCTGCTCCGGCCCTTGGATACAGGCGAACTGCTGCATGGGGGATTTGGTCTTGTTGGAACGAAATTCGGCCTTGCGCCGCATCCAGCCTGCGCATTCGCGTGCGATGGCTCGCTGGGTGAGTTTGTTGCGAAGCTGGATTTCAAACTCGGAACCATACAGGCTGCGTTCCCGGTCGGCCTTGGGGATGAAAAACTCTCGACGTTCTTTTCTGAGCTTATCGGTGACTTCGTTGGGAACGAAAGTCGGCGCCGTGAAGATGAATTCCAACGACTCAATCTTTGAGATCTCGGACTTCAGGGCTTCGTAGGCATAAATGGAAAAGCAGGATGCTGCGATTTTGAGCCTGGCTTTAGGGTGGATGGAGGCCTTCAGATCATCGCCCAGCAAAGAATTGATATTGTCGATGATTTTCATTTATCCGAGGCCTTCATATAAGGTTTCCTTCGCGTTACAGATACCCGACAGATCCCCACGCCATACAAATTTAAACCTCGGTAGGTTAGCACCAGCTTTGCGCCTTTGTCAATCAAGACCGCCCGGTGGCGCCGTTTTCCATGTGTCGATAGGCAACCCGAAATGTTCAATAATGGTGTTTAATCGTGAGATTTAGGGTCAAGTCTTTGATTGACTTATCCTTATGGTCTGATAGACGTGCAAACCATATCGAGGCCCGTGACCTTGCCATCTATCTTCTGCGGTACGTTCGCGGCGAGCGTCTGGAAAAAATAGGTGAGGAATTTAATCTGAGCAATTACAG
>ERZ889078.2510-NODE-2510-length-12954-cov-5.927901_pt1 | contig 12954 bp, 9 predicted proteins | sample MGYA00521266_ERZ889078 | MGnify/ENA primary metagenome ERZ889078 (study PRJEB32303, sample SAMEA104408618) | aquatic metagenome | biome: Brackish water; feature: Pelagic; material: water | place: Baltic Sea | collected 2014-06-16T06:34:00 | depth 76,534 m ...
GGTAACTTCGCGGGTGCTTGCTCCATCCAGGAGATGAACCTCCAGGGAGCCCAAAATAGACTCGACGGGAAGGTTGTCTGCCCTGTCGCCCCCAAGATCGGTGCGCGCGAAGACCCCAATGAGGTCCTCGCCCCGGACGTATCCAAACACCTCGATCTCCTGAACGGGCTCCTCCGAAGACAGCACGAAGCGCGTTCCCGTCCGCAGCTCCCCCGCGATGACCCGCTCGGTTGCGGTCCCCTTGTCGATCGCTAGTGATTTCGAAGCCGCGTACTCCGCAACGTCTCCGGCCCACATCTCATCGATCGTTAGCGCGTCCATCGTCTGCGCCCCGCGCGGGATCTGCACCAGCTTGAGAGCGGGCTGGTCCGAGGGGTCGGCCTCGCCAATCGGTCGCAGCTCAAAGAAGTACACCTGGCCGTTTGCGCTCTCTTTAAATTGGAAGGAGGCGGGCACTTGAACCGAGAAGCCGGCGCCGACCGCGAGGGAATCTCCAGCCGTCTGGGCCATAGCGGAGGGCACAAGGGAGAGCAGCGAGACGAGCGCAAGTAGTGTGTAGAGAAGTCGCATGGAACCGAGGGAGGGCAGCTAGTTGAAGGCAGGGCCTCCTATTGGAAATCAAAAGCGCGAATTTCCAGCCGCCGATCTCGGCAAACTTGCGGTGCAGACGGGGAATGTCCCCTATTTAACCTGTCGAACAGGCTCCGCTTTGCGAAACCACTCCAGGGAGACAGACGCTGTCATGGGTAAGCCGCCTTTGGGCACGACGATGCTGCGATGGCCCGCCTCGAATGCACCCTCCCAAAATTCGTCGCCTTCATCTTGGTCTGGCTCGGGATAGAGATAGACCTCGTAGGTGCCCGGGAAGAGGAGTCCGATTTCAATCGGGTCGGACGGGATTTCGAAAGGGGTTGCGAAGATGCTGCCGCCTACTTTTCGAGTACCCACCAGCTCGCCCGTGGTTTGGCGCACGACGATCACGAGGCCATCATCGGGATGGGTCACGATCTCGCTCTTGGAGCGGAACTCGACGTCGAGGCTGGTCCAGCAGGGCTGCCCGAGAGTGAGCTCGAACGGGACGCTTTCAGACGATCCGAACGGGACCTCAATCGGATAGCTGGAGCTCATGGAATTCGCGCTGGGTTGGACCTGTAAAAACCACGTTCCCGATGCGAGATCTTCGTAGCTCCAGCGGCCCTCCTGCACGGGATCTTGGGTTGTGGAGGTGGTGCTTGCGCCTGGGCTCTGGCCCAAACGGCTCACCAACTGGACCTCGCTCTCGCTCGGGTAGCCCCCCGATTCGTAGCGCACGTCAGCGATGACGCCCCCACCGTGCGTCAACTCTATATCAACGGTCGCTCCACGGCTGGTCAGCAGAAAGTTGGTCATCTTCACCTTGTGGGATCTGGACTTCACCGCCAGCTGATAGCTGCCCGGATCCAACCCTGAAAACACATAGCTGCAAGGAAACGTAACGTTGTCTAGAGAGGCGATCAGAGGTCCGATCGGAGCCTCATTTCCCGTGTCGGGCCGGCTGCCGAGTTGCGCACGCGTCGGCTCCTGCTCGCCCTGCAAGCGGCGCATAAGACGCTGCCTTCCCAAGACCCATTGCTCTTTCTCCGCGCCAAGAAGCGCAGGTGTATAAGGCGCTCTTGGCGCGTTCGGAGTAAACGGCCTGTCCGCCGCAAGCAGGCCTTCCCTTGGCGCCGGGGAGAGCTCTTTGAAAAGTCGGATTTCGCCGCTGTCTGTAAAGTCAATTCGGATTGCGCCTCGAACGCTCGTGATGCCCTCAACCACAACCTTTAAGTTGCCACTCCTCTCGATGACCGCAGGCCGCAGCGGCGTCGGGCTCATCACTCGATAACCAGGCGATGTCACACTTAGCTCGCCGAGCGGAATCTTCAGCAGGGAAAACTGCCCCTTGCTAGAAGCCCAGCGCGTCACCATCACTCCCGCCGCTAAGCTCACCACGATTTTCGCGCCTGGAATGATGGCACCATTGGTGTCGACCACGGTGACCGAAAGGTCCGCGGATTCCACTTCGGTCTCCTCGCTACCACCGAGGGAGGACGGGACGGCCAGCTTGGCTTCGACGGCAACCCGCTCCACGCCCTGCACGGCCCCCAGGCTCATTTCGGAGGCGAGTTTCGAGTCGGTCGCTACGGCGGTCTCCCCGGTAATCGCAAGGAGCATCGGGGAGTCCGCCTCACCTGCAAAAAACACGCCGACTCCAAAGCCAGCGAGCAACAGGGTTAGGCCTGCGAGTAGAGCGTTCTTTCCCATAATGCAACCCTATGGTCATAACACGAGGTGCGTTACGTCTTTAGGGGACCCGTCTCTCAAAAATGGCCAAAGACGCCCAAATACAGCCGCTAATCACCACCACGAAGATTGCGGTGAAGGTCACGGGCAGCGCGCCGGACTCGTAGATATCGAGAAAGGTCTCCATATCCGCCAGGCGAAAGAGACTCCAGTGGGTGACCGTCTTGACCATATAAATGGAGAAGTTGAAGATCACAAAAACGAGTGCGCCAAAGGCGATGGGGAGTGGTGCGCGCCCCATCGTCGAGAGCAGAAAAACGATGGCGTAGAGGGCGACTAGGAACAGGCTTTGGTGCACCGCGCAGAGCATCAGCGGGCCGAAGTCCATCACCTCGTCCACACGCGCGAGAAGCAGCGGGACCGTCAGCGTGGTCAGGAATACCGGAAGTGCGATTTGGACGGCGCCCAAGAGCCAGCGTTCGAGAAGAAGTCTTCTGCGAGAGATGGGCCGCAGGAGGAAGATCTCCAGGGTGCCGCGGTGGGCCTCTCCGGCAATCGCCGCAGAACCGATCAGCGCGGCCGCCGCACACCCCAGTACGTTGCAGCCTTTGAAAAAGTGTTGGCTGAGGACGTAGGCGGAGACGCCTTTTGCCTCGAGCTGACTGAACATGTCTTTCAGGACGGGAATCGGGCTGGCGAGGATCTTGAGAGCGCCGGTATTCTCCGCGAAATTGGGCCAGAACAGAACCGCAGCTACAAGCATCAGCTCGAGCGCAAAGAGGTAGCCGATCCCCATGAAGATGGAGTTGCGGACGCTTCGGGTGAGCTTCATAGGCCGCTGACTCCGTAGACGGTGCGATAGAGGTCGGTCAGGGAGAGACTGCCGATAGCGAGCATGCGAGGACGCGGGGCTTCGAGCGCGCCAAAGGCCGCTAGGAAGGTGCGAGGATCGTCAATCGCAAGGGTGGTGCTGACCTCGAGCGCGTTGACGGCAAGAGATAAGATGAGGCGCTCGTCGGTGCCGAACTCACGCTCCATCGCGGCGCAGGCCAGCTTGGCTTCGGCGGGTGTCTCGTACCCGATCCGCACGGTGCGACGGGCGCGAGTTGCGAGGTCGGCCGGGGACTCGTCGGCGATGATTTTGCCGGCGTGGAAAAAGATTAGGCGCCCGCAAACGGCCTGCACTTCGGAGAGGTGGTGCGAGGACAGCAAGATCAAGCGGCCCTCGTCCGCGTCGCTCGCAATCAGGTCGAGCACCTCTTGGCGTTTGGCGGGGTCGAGGCCTTCGGTGGGCTCGTCCAAAATGCGGACGGGGACGTCGGGTCCCATCGCGGCGGCGAAGAGCAGCTGGCGTTTCATGCCGTGGCTGTAGGCGTGGACTTTTTTGTCCGGTGGTAGGCCGAGCTTTTGGGTGATCGCTCGGGATTTTGCTAGGGCGCCTGGGGGTCGGCCTCGCAAAAGCCATGCGAGGTGTTCGCCTCCCCTCATTTCGCCGTACAGCGCGATCTCGCCGGGGGCGAAGGTGGACACTTTCCGAACGGCGGTGCCGTCTCCGGAGAGGCGCACTCCGGCGATGTTTGCGGTGCCGGAGTCGGGCCTCACCAAACCGCACAACATGCGCAGGGTGGTGCTTTTCCCGCTGCCATTGGGACCGAGGATTCCGGTTACGGTTCCGAGGGGTATCTCGAGACTGATGCCTCCGACGGCGCGTACTTGCCCAAAGGTTCGGACGAGTGATGTAGCTTGGATTCCATTAGGGGGATGCATGAGGCGGCAGTGTAAATCGGAAGCTGTGCGCTGCCAAACGGCAATTTGGGAGTCCGCGCAGTGCTGGGGACGCGGGGGGTGGAGGGCAGATAGGGGGAGAGGGTGATTCCTTTTGCGATCCGCGACTGATTAGAGCGTGGAGTCAGATTAGGATAGGGGCATGAGTACAACCGAGGGGCAGATGAAGGGCGACACTTCAAGACGTGAGAAGAACATACGACGACAGGGCGAGCTGCCCGATCGGTTGCAAGCGGCTGGTGGGATGGTCGAAGGTGCGGCGGCCCAGGTGGCTTCGGAAACCGGTGGGAGTGAGGCGGCGGCGTTTGGTGTGGCCAGCTTCTATTCGCTGCTTGCTCGTCCGCACCTAAAGGTGCGCGTCTGCACGGGCCTGTCATGCCGTATGAGAGGGGCGGACAACGTGCTCGCGGCTGCGGAGGCCGCTGGCTTACCGGTTGAAGAGTGCTCCTGTCTTGCGGCCTGCGACGTTGCGCCCGCGGTGTTGAAGGATCGGATTACGCTTCCGGAGGTGAGTGCCGCCGACATGGCGGCGACCAAGGGGGACTGGTCCGAGTTGGTGTCGAGCTCTCCGCGCGTGTCGCCTTCCGATGACGAGAACGGGGTGACGTGGTGCGGCGACATTGGGCCGCTCGGTGCAGATCCGGCGACCCTCTCGATCAACATGGAAGGGGCCGAGGATTACTCGGGTGCTGGCCTGGCGAAGGCGCGGGAGCTTTCGGATGAGGCGTTTTTTGCGGAGCTCGAGGCGTCGGGTCTGCAAGGGCGCGGCGGCGCTGGGTTCCCGGCGCATATCAAGTGGCGCGCGGTGGCGGGTCAGCCGGTTACCGAGCGCTTTGTCGTGCTGAATGCGGACGAGGGTGAGCCCGGTACGTTCAAGGACCGCGAGCTGATGATGCGACGCCCGGACCTAGTCATCGAAGGGCTTGCGATCGCGGCCCGCGCCGTTGCTGCGGACACGGTCTACCTCTACCTGCGCGGTGAGTTCCAGGTGCCTCGCGCGCGGCTCGAACATGCTATCGAGCAGTTCGAGAGCGCCGGACTGGTGGACGGCCTCCACTTCCACATTCACGAAGGACAGGGCGCGTATATCTGCGGCGAAGAGACCGCGCTTTTGGAGGCGCTTGAGGGCAAGCGCGGCATGCCGAGGTTGAAGCCGCCGTTCCCCGTCGAGGTCGGGCTGTGGGGTAAGCCGACCCTTATCCATAACGTCGAAACGATCGCGTGCGTGCCCGGGATTCTCGCCAAGGGAGGCGCGTACTTCAAAGCGCAGGGGCGCTCCGAAGCCGGTGCGAAGCTGTACTGCATCAGCGGGCACGTCGTCCGTCCCGGAACATATGAGCTGCCGCTTGGCGTCACGCTCGACGAGCTTGTCGAGGTGGCTGGCGGCTACATTGGCAAGCTGAAGGCGTTCTGCCCAGGTGGCGCGAGTGCGGGTTTCCTGCCCGCCTCGGAGCGCACGCGGCCGCTCGATTACAAGTCTTTGGCGGAGGTCGGCTCGATGCTGGGCTCGGCCGGAGTGGTCGTCCTGAACGACACGGTGGACATGCGTTGGGCCTGTCTAGAGCAGCTTCGCTTTTTCGAGGACGAGTCGTGCGGACAGTGCGCGCCTTGCCGCATCGGGACGCGCTACCTGCGCGAAGCTGTCGACCGCGATGTCGCCGGAGTTTGCCAGTCCAACGGCGACTCAGCACTTGCGCACACGGATGATGTCGCCTGGCAAATGGGCGAGGGTTCGATCTGCGGGCTCGGCCAAATCGCCGCGCTGCCATTGACGAGCGCGCGCAAGTATTTCCCAGAGGACTTTGGGATTGAAGGAGAGGGAGCATAAAGCCATGAGCACACAACACACCTGCACCATTGACGGTGCCAGCTACGCATTTACTGACGGCGAGAGCATGTTGGAGGTCGCGGGGCGCAACGGCATCACGATTCCGTCGCTATGCCACGATCCGCGATTAGACCCGGCCGGCGCCTGCCGTTCCTGCCTAGTCGAAGTTGATGGGCAGCGACGACTCCTGCCTTCGTGCGCGACAAAAGCGACTGACGGCGCATCGTTCCAAACCAAAAGCGAGCGCGTCCAGAAGCACCGCAAGACTCTGTTTAGCCTGTACCTCACCGACCACCCGGAAGAGGATTGCGAAGCGGGACTCCAGCGCGGCGCTCCCAACAAGCTTGTCGGCGCATCTGCGAGATTCGGTGCCGAGGATTGGGGCAAACTTGTCAACGCTCGCAATGAGGTTGCCGGCGATCGCATCGACGATCGCAACCCGTACATCACGTTCGATTCCGAGCTATGCATCGTGTGCGCGAAGTGCACGCGCTACTGCGACGAGGTCGAGGCCGTCTCTGCGATCACCCTTGTGGGGCGCGGCTCGGAGACTTCGATCTCGACGCCGGACTCGCGCTCACTCCTCGACTCCACCTGCGAGATGTGCGGTGGCTGCGTCGCCGTCTGCCCCACCGGTGCGATGGGCGAAAAGAAGCCCAAGACCCACGGGATGCCGATCGAAAGCGAGCTGACGAAAGTTCGAACGACCTGCAACTACTGCGGCGTCGGGTGTCAGTTTGATTTCAATGTCAACGAGGACGGCAACGACGGCCATGGCGAGATCGTCAAGGTCACCAGCCCAGCGGCCTCACCGAGTGCAAGCATGGCGCTGCCCTCTGGATTCACCGGCGTGAGCTCCGATGGCAATCTCTGTGTGAAGGGCCGCTTCGGCTACGACTTTGTGCACCATGATGAGCGCCTCACCACGCCGCTAGTACGCGGTGCGGATGGAGACTTGCATCCGGCGACGTGGGACGAGGCCATCGATGCCGCGATTGCTGGCCTGGCCAAAGTCGCCGAGCGCCACGGCGAGCAGTCGCTCGCCTTTGTCAGCTCGGCGCGCTGTACGGTCGAGGAGAACTACCTCATGCAGAAGCTGAGCCGAGCGGTGTACGGAACCAATAACGTGCACCAGTGTTCTGCGACCTGACACGCTCCTACTGTGGCCGGTCTGGTCAACACGTTTGGTGCAGGTGCGATGACGAACTCGATCCGAGAGATTCGTGACGCCGACTTCCTTTTTGTGATTGGTAGCAACACGTCCGAGGCGCACCCCATCATCGCCATGGAAATGAAGCGCGCCGTGCGCAACGGCGCCACGCTGGTCGTCGCCGACCCGCGCGCGATTTGGATGACGGGGATCGCCGAGGAGCACCTCCAACTGCAGCCGGGCACCGACGTCTGGCTGCTCAACGCGATGGCCCATGTCATCATCGGTGAGGGGCTCCATGACGAGGCGTTTGTTCGCGATCACACGGAGGGTTTCGAGACCGTCCGCGATGCCGTTCTCAGCTATACCCCGGAGAAGGCGGCTGAAGTTTGCGGCGTTCCCGCGGACACGATTCGCCGCGTCGCTCGGCAGTACGCAACCACGCGCAAGGCTGGGATTTATTACACGCTTGGCATTACCGAGCACAGCCACGGCACGGACAATGTCTATGCGTTGGCAAACTTGGTGCTGCTGACGGGGCACCTCGGCTCGCCGAGCATGGGGCTGAACCCTTTGCGTGGGCAGAATAACGTCCAAGGTGCGAACGATGCGGGCGCCTCGCCCATCTATTACCCCGGCTACCAGCGTGTCGACGACGAGGCGGTACAGGCGGCGTACGAGAAGCTCTACAAGCGTGAACTCTCTCCGATCCCGGGCCTCAACCTGAACGAAATGATGAAGGGCGCGGGCTCCAAGATCCGTGCGTTTTTTGTGATGGGCGAGGACATCCTTTTGTCTGAGCCGAACGTGCTTGCCCTAGAGCAGCGCATGGACGACATCGAGTTTGTCATCCTACAGGACATCTTCCCGAACGAGACGATGCGCTACGCCGACGTGGTTTTCCCGGCGGGTAACTTCGCCGAGAAAGAGGGCGTGTTCGTGAACTCTGAGCGCCGTATGCAGCGCGTTCGCAAGGCCGTCGATGCCCCTGGACTAGCGCGCGCCGATTGGAGTATCTTGCTGGAGTTTGGCAGGCGCGCAGCAGCTTCTCGCGGCCTGGATGTGTCGGTTTGGGACCACGCAAGTCCAAAGGAGATCTTCCGCGAATTCTCGGCCTCCGCGCCGAAGTTTGCGGGCATTACTCACGAGCGTTTGGACGCTGGTACCGACTCAGAAACCGACGGTGGATTCAGCGGCCTCCAATGGCCGTGCGAAGACGAGAACGATCCCGGCACGAAGTATCTCCACGGCAACGGAATCCTACGCGGAAAGGGCCTGCTTACTGCCGTTGAGTACAGGCCGTCCATGGAGCTCCCCGACGAGGAATACGGCCTGCTGCTCTCAACCGGCCGCACGCTTTACCACTACAACGCCGCGACCCAAACGCGGCGCGACGAGGGTCTCGACGCCAAGCAGTCCGAGGCTTTCGTGCAGATCCACCCGCGCGATGCGCGCAAGCGGGACATCAGCGAGGGCGACTGGGTGCAAATCAGCACTCGCCGCGGATCTGTCGAGCTGGCCGCACACGTCTCCAGGCAGGTCCGTCCAGGTTGCATCTGGATGGCGCTTCACTTTTCGGAGGCGCGTGCGAACATCTTGACGAACGACGAGGGTGACTCGATCACAGGCACGGCGGAGTACAAGGTCTGCGCGGCTGAGGTCACCAAAGTCAGCTCGATTGAGCCCGGGTTCGAAGGCATCTTCCCGGGGAGCTACTTTCACGAGGGTCTGCGAGGTGCTTCCGCCGAAAACGCGGCGGCAGGTGAAGCCTAAGGTATGCTCATCCGCACGATCATGACCACTTCGGTGCTTACTCTTAGTCCGGGTATGTCCTGTGTTGAGGCCCAAGAGTTTTTCACCGAGCACAAGCTGCGGCGCGCTCCGGTGGTGGAAGATGGACATGTACTTGGCATGATCACGGATCGCGACTTGAAGCATTTTTTGCCTTGGACCATTGACGAACAAGAGCAGCGACGGGTCCTTGGAAAGAGCACGTATATCGGCTCCATCTTGTCGCCAAATCTACTTTTTGTACTGGCCAACGAACACATCGAAAAGGCGGCTCAATTGATGCTTCGAGCAAGGGTCGGTGGACTGCCGGTTCTCGATGATATGAAGCTGGTTGGGATTGTCACCGAGTCCGATCTTTTCAAGCTGTTCGTACGTAGAACGATTACGCAGAAGGGTACGCGGCTGGTGCTAACTGCGCCTTCGGGGTCGCCTCGTCTGCTGGACCCCGCGGGGATCTGCGTGAGAAACCAGGCCAAGCTTTACGATCTGGCGATGTACCCCATCGACAAGGAGCGCACCTCTGTCGTGATGCAGGTCAGCACCGAAAACACCCAGAGGCTTATCGACGCCTTCCTTGGCGCAGGCTACGAATTGATTTTGACCGAGAGGCACTAGCCCTCTCCAGCCACTCTATACCCCACCTCCCCCATGACGAATCCATCCCTCGAAGGCCGTATCATTTGGAACGAGATCCACACCGCCGATCTCGAAGCTACTCTCGCCTTCTACAGAGATCTTTTCGGTTGGACAACTCGCGCCGAAGAGCTCGCGACATACACCCACTTCTACCTCGGTGACAAGACGGTCGCGGGGCTGATGCCGATTGCAGCGGGCTCTCCGGTCCCCCCACACTGGGCCGTGTATGTGGGTACCGCTGACGCCGAGGCTTATATGCAGCGTGCGGTCGAGGCCGGCGGCAAAGCGCTCATGCCTCTTATGGATCTTCCCGAGACTGGAAAGATCAGTGCGGTAGCAGATGGCGAAGGCGCTGTCCTTTCGCCATTTCAGCCGGCAAACACCGATCGAGAGACTTGGGTTTCAACGGGCGCACCGGGAACGTTTTGCTGGGTCGAGCTACTCTGCCGCGACGCCGATGCAGCCCGTGCTTTCTACGGCAAGGTAGCCGGATGGGAGATGCGTGACTTGGAAATGGGTGACGGATCTCTGTACACCATCCTCGCCCCCCAGGGGGCACCCGAAGGTGATGGCGTCGGCGGCATTCAACAGCTACCAGTCGGCGGCATTCAACAGCTACCAGAGGGCGACCCGAGCCCCTCGTGCTGGTTGTCCTACATCGCGATTGAAGACATCGATGCTTCGACTGCAAAGGTGACTGAGCTCGGGGGCAAGGTGATGGTGCCCCCCACCGAGATCCCCGGCATGGGGCGCTTCTCCGTGGTCGCCGACAACGGAGGATCGGTGTTCGCGATGTATTGGTCTGTGCCTCGAGGCTAATCACCTCAGCACTTCAAAACAAAAGTACGGACCAGCTTTTCCGGTGGAGAAGCTGGTCCGTACTTTTAGCTCAACGCCTCTCCGCTCTTCGCAGAACGGCTCGCAAGCGTTATTCTCTTCCCATGAGCACCCCACACAGCAGCAAAGACTTTACCGACCAAGACATCGAGCGCGACCTTGCCTTCGCCATTGAGATCGCGCGGTCGGCGGGGCAACGGGTCCTGGGCCTTCGCGACACGGGTCGTTGGGAGGGGAGCATGCTTGCGGACATTGGCGACCAGGCGGCGGACGGCTACTTGCAGGGCGTGATCCAGGGCCGCTATCCCGAGGATGGCATCCTTAGCGAGGAGACCGTTGACACCGTAGATCGTCTCTCCAAGCGTCGTACATGGATCATCGATCCGCTCGATGGAACGAAGGAGTTCAGCCAGCTGCGCGACGACTGGGGCGTTCACGTCGCCTTGTCGTTCGACAACAAGTGCGCGCTGGGTGTGGTGTATCTGCCGACCCAAGACATGTTGATTTGGGGAGTCGCGCTGGAGGGCCGCGAGCGCGCGGGTATCGAAGGTTCTGGAGCTTTGGTTGATCCCCTCACCGACATGATGGACAAGCCGCGTGTCGCCGTGAGTCGTAGCCACACACCTCCGTGGGTAGAGACTTTTGCGCGAGAGGTGGGTGCGGGCGAATTGGTTCCCTATGGTGGAGCTGGCAACAAGACGTGCCGTCTACTAACCGGGCAAGGTGATATCTATGTGCACAACATCGGTCTAAAGGAGTGGGACACGTGCGCCCCAGAGACGATCGCGCGCGCGGCGGGCTGGGTCGTCTGCCGATTGGACGGCAGCGACCATCCTTACAACCAAGCGAACCCGTACAACCACCAGCTCGTGGTGTGCCGGCCAGCGTGGAAGACGCGTGTGGTTGAGGCCCTTTCGAAGTCCGGCGTCAAAGCGGGCTAGAACTTCGCTTCGGAACCTTTGGCAAACGTCGAAGGTTTCCTGCGGCAGTTTAAGGCTCAAGCACGCGTAGGCCTAAACGTGCATTGGACTCCTTTGCCAAGGGGCATCCGCCAAGTAGTCCCGTTCACCTCGGGACCTTCAGTCCCAAGGTAAACTTCCGCCACTCCTCTTCGATTTCGTCATAATCGACATCTGTAAATGCGGTGTCGATAGCCAGTTTTTTCGAGTCGTCCGAGAGTTTGCCGATCGCCTCTCGGTTCTCACCTTGGCCTTCCTCTTGCAACTTGGCCAAGCCTTCGTTGTAGCTCTTGCGAAGGACCTCGAAGTAGGTGTCCAGAATTTTTGACCAGACCTCGTGCCTCTCGACGACCCTGGATTCGCGCAAGAAGTAGATCATCGACCATCCCTGGGCATAGCTGTGGCCGCCTTGCATCTGCTTGTCGTTGCCACCGTAGTATTGGCCTTGGGACCAGCTAATGATCTCCTTCCACGGTGCAGTCGGTCCCTGCTCGATCATCTTTTGAACGGTGCGGATTCGCCAAGGGTTGACGCCGATCTTTTTGACCTTTCCGCCGGAGATCTTCGCGCCAGAGAAGAAGTCTCCCGTGCCCTCGTTAAACCAAGAGTGAGGCGAGAACGACCCCGAGCTGTAGTAGATGTACTGGTGGAACGCCTCGTGGTAGAGAACGATGCGCGAGTTTGCTTTTCCCGTTCCCGCCTCGCCATCGACGTTGTCGTAGTCGAAGAAGACGAGCTCCTGGGCCATCCAGTTCCAGTAGCCCCCGCTATTGGGAGGACCGCCGTACGCGAAGTACTCCTCGCGGTCTTTGCAAATGCGAACGCGGCTTACAGCCGTGACCGGTGCGAGGGGAGGAAACAGATTTTCATACTCTTTGCGGATCGCTTCGAGCTCGCTTTTGATCAGGCGAATCAGGGGTTCGTCTTTTGTCGAGTACACCAAGATGTAGTTCTCGGTGTCGTCCGACTTCCATCCCTTCGGGAGGTTGAGGCGAGCCTCCACCCGAAACTCAGGGTCGAGAAAACCCTTCTTGCGATAGAGTTCGAGCATCTTCAGCGCCTCCGCATCGACCCGCGAGGTGTCTGGCTCGGCGAGCTTCATCTTGTAAACGATCGCGTCCCAAATCTTCTTTTGCTCTTTGTGGTCGTCGGGAAAGCACGTCCCGATGATCACGACACTACGTGCCGCGTTGCTATAGACATACGCGGTGCCGGCACCGGTGCCCTTGCCGTTTTTCGGCTCGAGCTCCCACTCTGCGAGCTCGTATCCGTCGGAGGCATCGCCTTCGGAGTCCAAGCCCAACCCCCATGCTCTCCAGCGCTGCTCGAAGAACCGCTCGAAGCTATTGATCGGAGGTGCGCTGTCAGGATTCGTCACGGTCTCCTCGGCGTCTCCCCCCGTCAACGGAGTGGCCAGCCCAAAGTTGTGATCGATAATTGTGAACGACAAGCGAGGCTGCACCTTCTTCCGCAGTTCCGGATCCTTGTCCGTCTCTTCCAGATAGATCAGCAGCTCCCACTCTTCAAGCGGATCCACGGGAATGGCCTTGTAGTCACGCGCCATCTTGTAGGTCAGCCCTAACTCAGGCTTCTTCACCGTGTCCCAACCACCTTGACCACGAGCGGGCAAGTTGAAGAGAAGAGATGCAAAAACACCGAGATAGAAAAACAGAATCTTCATGCCACTAGTGTGCCGAAAGAGGCGA
>ERZ889078.2513-NODE-2513-length-12946-cov-8.202700_pt1 | contig 12946 bp, 11 predicted proteins | sample MGYA00521266_ERZ889078 | MGnify/ENA primary metagenome ERZ889078 (study PRJEB32303, sample SAMEA104408618) | aquatic metagenome | biome: Brackish water; feature: Pelagic; material: water | place: Baltic Sea | collected 2014-06-16T06:34:00 | depth 76,534 m ...
GTCTTTTTTACAGTTCCCGCAGAGGTCGCCATAAAAATAAATTTGTTTTCAGTAAATTCGCGAATAGGCAATAACGCATTAATTTTTTCACCCTCAACTAATGGCAATAAATTAACAAAAGGCTTACCTCTTGCAGCACGACTTGCCACGGGTAATTGATATACTTTCAACCAATACACTTTACCTTGAGAGGAAAAACATAAAATAGTATCGTGAGTATTAGCAACTATTAATTTATCAACATAATCAAGTTCTTTAGTTGCAGTTGCCGACTTACCCCGTCCTCCTCGACGCTGCGCTTTGTAATCGCTTAAAGGCTGAGATTTTACATAACCTTCGTGAGACATGGTAACAACCATATCTTCTTCAGTAATCAAATCTTGTTCAGATAAATCCAACTGATTGTGTATTATTTCCGTGCGGCGCTGATCTGAATACTCGTCTTTAATTGCAACCAACTCTTCTCTTATAATCTCCATCAGACGAATATCATCACCCAAAATAATTAGGTATTCATCAATTTGTTCCAACAATTGTTTATATTCATTAACAATCTTATCCTGCTCCAAGCCTGTTAGGCGATGTAGTCGCAAATCAAGAATTGCCTGGGCTTGAGTTTCAGATAAACGGTAAATACCATCTAAAATACCAAATTCTTCCGCCAATTCCTCTGGCCTAGATCTAGAGGCATCAGCACGTTCCAACAATGTAGAAACGAGTCCAGCCTCCCAAGTTCTTGCTAACAAACCTACTTTAGCCTCTTCCCTATTACTGGATGTTTTGATCATTTCGATCATCTCATCGATATTAGCTAGAGCTATCGCAAGACCTTCTAAAATATGGGCTCTTTCACGAGCACGACGTAAATTATAAATCGTCCTGCGGGTAACAATCTCCCGCCGATGATTAATAAACGCACTAATAATTTCCAGTAGGCTCATACAATGGGGTCGACCATCCAATAATGCGACCATGTTTATGCCAAAAACCGTTTGAAATTGTGTCTGCTTATAAAGATTGTTTAGCACAACCTCAGGCACTTCGCCACGTCGCAATTCAATAACCATGCGCATGCCATCTTTATCTGACTCATCCCGCAACCCTGAGATACCCTCCAGCTTGCCTTCTTTTACTAATTCAGCAATTTTCTCCAGCAACCGTGCTTTATTGACCTGATAAGGTAGTTCTGTAGTAATAATTGCTTGTCGACTACTATCGCCAATAGGCTCAAAATGACAACGCGCACGTAAATAAATCTTCCCCCTACCTGTCGTATAAGCACTATAAATGCCTGCAGCACCATTAATAAAAGCAGCCGTTGGAAAATCAGGACCCGGGATATGCTCCATTAAATCCAAAACAGTTAATTCCGGATTATCAATAATGGCCAAGCAAGCACTAACGACTTCAGACATATTGTGAGGTGGAATATTGGTAGCCATACCCACAGCAATCCCTGAAGAACCATTCACCAATAAGTTTGGCACTCGGGTTGGCAATACTTCAGGCTGTATCTCAGACTCGTCATAGTTCGGAATAAAATTAACCGTTTCTTTATCAAGGTCTGCCAATAACTCGTGAGCAATTTTTGCCATACGCACTTCGGTATAACGCATTGCAGCGGGCGGATCACCATCAACTGAACCGAAATTACCTTGACCATCAACCAGCATATAACGCATGGAAAAAGGTTGCGCCATTCTAACCATGGTGTCATAAACGGCAGTATCGCCATGTGGATGATATTTACCAATGACATCACCGACAATACGGGCTGATTTTTTATAGGGTTTATTCCAATCGTTCCCTAACTCGCTCATCGCGTATAAAACTCGACGATGTACTGGCTTAAGGCCATCTCTAACATCGGGGAGAGCCCGACCGACAATAACGCTCATCGCATAATCAAGGTACGATTGCTTCATCTCATCTTCGAGATTGACTGGAATAATTTCTTTAGCGAAGTTTGACATTGATCCCTATATAAACTGTTTATCGATAACCATGCATCGATATGGTTTTTTTAACTTAAAAAATCGCAACATTTCCAATTCCATTCGTTAAGTGCGAATACGTAACTTTACATAACTCCAGAATTATACCAAATAGTCAGTAGTGAGTCGAAAGTGTTGATGCTTTAATATTTAAGCAAAAACTTCTGTCAAAAAGTTTTCCATGGCAAGCCATGATCGCCTGTCAGCATCCGCCTGATAGGCCATTCCAAAATCAGGACTATTAGCCTGTGGATTGGTAAATGCATGTAACGTATTACCAAACGTGTGCAATTGCCAATCTGCGCCCGCTAAGGTCATCTCCTGCTCAAAAGCAAGCACTTGGTCAACAGGAGCTAAAGGATCATCATAGCCATGCAAAGCCAAGATTTTTGCTTTAATGATATTGCTCTCAGTATTGTCCGGCTTACCTAACAAACCATGAAAACTGACAACTCCTTTTAATTCAACACCTGTTCTGGCCAAATCAAGCGCGCACAAACCCCCAAAACAAAAACCTATAGCAGCTATTTTACTATCATCAACCCAAGGCATTAATTTAACGGCATAAAGAGCAGCCTGCATACGTTTTTGCAGCATTTGTCGATTATTCATAAAAGGCCGCATAAGCTTTTCATTTTCTTCGGGACTTGATCCCATAATATCTTTACCATACATATCTACTGCAAAACCAACATAACCCAACGCGGCTAGTTTTTTAGCTTTTTCAGCAACAAAATCATCTCTTCCAGCCCAAGTATGATTAATTAATACAGCTGGTCTTCGTCCCTGCAAAGCGTCGTCAAAAGCGAAAAAAGCCTCCAGTAATACATCACCATCCAGATATGCTACTGTGTTAGATATTACCGACATAATTCCACCTGATTAATTAATCTTTAATGATGCGACCTGTTTTCTGTAGCATAGCCAAAAAACCTAATGAAGCCGCCTCCACCATATCTAAGACACGCTCAAAACCATATTTACCACCATAATATGGATCTGGAACTTCTCTCACGGCTAATTGCGGGGCGTATTCGAGTAAATAACTAATTTTTTCGGCGTACTTTTGGGGGCAGGCACTAATTAGAGCCTCATAATTATCATCATCCATTGCTAACAAGTAATCATAATCCTCAAAATCAGCCATAATTACTTTACGTGCGCGCAAATGAGTTAACTCCACACCTCGTTCTGAGGCGGCATTCTGCGCCCTTAAATCTGGAGACTCTCCAACATGATGAGCATCTGTACCTGCCGAATCGATAATAAAATTATCTTCTAAATTTTGTTCCTTCAGCAACTTTGTAAATACACCTTCTGCGGTAGGTGAACGACAAATATTACCCATACAAACAAAAAGAACTTTTATTTTTTCCATTTCCGTACACATTTAAAAAATGACATTAGGGAGAAACATAAACAACAAATATTACTTATCACGCATCCTGATTCAATTAACTTAAGCTATAAACGCAATCTTTAACCTCGCATGCGAAAACCATTGCTGATCAATTCACTATGCAAATGGGTGCTCCAAAATAATGGTTTCATCTCTGTCCGGTCCCGTTGAAACAATCGTTACCTTTACACCAACCAGCTCTTCAATTCGTTTAATATAGGCTTTAGCATTATCAGGCAACTCATTATAATCGATTACACCAGCAGTTTTTTGAGTCCAACCCGGCATTTCTTCAATAATTGCTTGACATTGTTCATATTGATCTGCACCTAAAGGTGCTGTTTCTGTCACTTCACCATTTAGTCTATAAGCAGTGCAGATACCAATTTTTTCGAGCCCATCCAAAACATCCAATTTAGTTAAACAAATTCCACTTAAACTATTCAATTTCGCTGACTTACGCATAGCTACTGCATCAAACCACCCCGTACGTCGCTTACGTCCAGTTGTAGCACCAAACTCATGACCCTTTGCGCCTAAGTAATCACCATTTTCATCATCTAATTCAGAGGGGAACGGGCCATTACCCACTCGAGTTGAATAAGCCTTGGTTATTCCCAAAACATAATCAAGGTCAAGAGGGCCTATTCCACTTCCTGTTGCTGCACCACCTGCTGTTGTGCTTGATGAGGTAACGTAGGGGAAAGTTCCATGATCAATATCTAATAATGCGCCTTGAGCTCCTTCAAATAAAAGATTTTTGCCTTGCGCCTGATATTTATAAAGCTCTTCACTAACATCAGCTAACATAGGCTTTATTTGCTCTCCCAACCTGAGCGCCTCATCTAAAGTTTGCTCATAGTTAACAGCATCAGCCTTATAATAATTTGTCAGCATAAAATTATGGTACTCAACTAACTCCTTTAGTTTTTCAGCGAACGTATCAGCATTCAATAAATCGCCAGCACGAAGTCCTCTACGACCAACTTTATCTTCATAAGCAGGACCGATCCCACGTCCAGTTGTTCCAATAGCCTTACCGCCTCGCGCTCTTTCCCGCGCCTGATCTATGGCAACATGAACGGGCAGAATTAGGGTGCAAGCCTCACTAATTAATAATCGGTTTCTCACAGAAATCCCTGCTTTTTCGAGGAACTCAATTTCCTCCATCAAAGCATTGGGTGATAAAACCACACCATTACCAATCATACACAATACATTTTCCCTTAGTATCCCAGAAGGAATAAGGTGCAATACTGTTTTTTCGCCTTGAATTACAAGCGTATGGCCCGCATTATGACCACCCTGAAAACGAACTACCGCTTCTACCTGATCTGTTAACAGATCAACCAACTTACCTTTCCCTTCGTCACCCCATTGGGTACCGATGATAACGACATTTTTTCCCATAATTATTCCAGACCTAAGCTAAAGGTCTAACGACCCAAATTTGATTATCTTGCTCTAAAATAGAAGTACACCCTAATTCTTTTGCACTTCCGGTTTGACCAGGCAATTGCTGAACAACAGCTTGTTGATTAGCACGCAACTCTCTGATTTTTTCGTTTAACTGAACATCCTCTGTATACGGCGCAAAAATAAGCTTCCTTTGCTTTACTTGGCAGTATTGTTTACTTAATGATGACAGTAATTTCAAGTCCGCACTAAAACCGGTTGCCGGACGTGCACGCCCAAACACTGCACCAATGTTATCATATCGACCGCCTCTGGCAATTTCCCTGCCTATTGATGGCACAAAAGCAGCAAAAACGATACCTGTATGATAATGATAGCCACGCAATTCGGCTAAATCGAAACTAATAGGCAAAAAAGGAAAACGCACCACCAATTTTTCCGCTATAGACTCTAAATCTGCCAGAGCTTCCTTTACTTCATTATTAGCCTTCAAAAAAACTGTTCGCGCCTTATCAAGAACATCTTTTCCCCCATTCAACTCTGGCAACTTCAACAACATAGCCTTAAGATCAGCATTTATTGCATAACTGTCCATCAATCCCTGCAGCTCAGGTCTTGCTTTTCGTTGCAATACACCAAATAACTCACTTTCCTGAAGTTCAGTTAATCCTGCCTGTCTGGATATAGCTCGATAAATGCCAACATGCCCTAAATCCAAATGAATGTTTTGCAGCCCTGTTAAGGCTAACATTTCCAACATCAAACGAATAACTTCAACGTCACTTTCTTTCCCTGCGTGCCCATATAATTCAGCACCAATTTGCATAGGGCTACGTGTTTTATGAAGCGGATCGCTACGGGCGTTTAATATTGTTCCCACGTAACACAAACGAGTGGGCCATTCATGCTTAAGATTATGCGCGTCTATTCTGGCTACTTGCGGCGTCATATCTGCTCTTACTCCAAGCATTTCACCACTAACCTGATCAGTTAATTTAAAGGTTTGTAAATCAAGATCATGCCCTGAACCGGTCAGTAATGAATCCAGAAAATCAATAAAAGGCGGAATAACCAAATCATAGCCCCAACAAGCAAACATCTCCAATAGCTTGCTACGTAGGCCTTCCAGATGTTTAGCATCTTCAGGCAATATTTCTTCTATTCCTTCCGGCAAAATCCAGGAATTTTTTTGTTGCATGTTTTGTATGTCCACTCAAACAAAACGCCCCGCGAAGCGGAGCGTTTTTTTTATTTCAATAAAAAATTGAGTCAACTTATCTCGATATTTTCAACTGTAATTATCAGGATAAGTTGCTCTCGGAATAAGCGCCTGCATTTTGCCAATCCCTAAATACATATTCCAACCTATTTTTGCTTATTAAAGTACTGAAAAAAGTCTGAAGCAGGATCTATAACCATCATGCTTGAACTTGTAAATGTCTTTTTATAAGCGTTTAAGCTGCGATAAAAAGTGAAGAACTCAGTATCTGCCCCATAAGCCTTAGCATAGATATCCGCAGATGTAGCGTCGCCCTCACCACGAAGTTTTTCAGCATCACGAAATGCATTAGCCAACGTAACAACTCGTTGCCTATCAGCATCAGCACGGATTCTTTCCGCGGCTTCTGCACCTTGCGAACGAAACTCACGTGCTACGCGCTCACGCTCGGCTTCCATTCTGCGAAATACTGAGCTGCTTACTTCTGGGGGTAAGTCAATGCGCATCACCTGAACATCAACGATCTCCATACCCAACTCAGCCGCAACCGCCTTGGAATTATTGGTCAAAATCTCACGTATAGCACTACGATCAGTTGAAATAAGTTGCTTAATATTACGCTTACTAAACTCACTTCGAAAAGCATCCTTAATAATTTGATCCAGCCGTAAATTAGCCTGATCAATATCGCCGGCAACTGAAGTATAAAAAGTACTTACATTTGCAATACGCCATTTAACAAATGAATCAACTATAACGTTCTTTTTTTCAGCGGTTAAGAAGCGCTCAGGCTTTGCATCCATTGTCTGAATTCGCGCATCAAATTTCTTTATATTATTGATGAAGGGTAATTTAAAATGCAATCCAGGTGCATAGTCGTTTTTTACGATCTCACCTAAACGAAATTTAATCGCTTTTTCTGTTTGACTAACAGAAAACACGGACATCATACCTACCAATAACAATGCTGCCAAACCTACTAAAATTTTATTCTGTATCATTAGCGTCCCCTCGCCTCACGGCTACGAATTGACGCACGTTCAACAGCTTGTTCTTGCACTGCAACTGGTTGCGTCTGCTGTTGTACTTGCGATTGATCTACGACGCTTGGTTGTGCGCTCATAGTGGGCAATTGCAATGAAGATTGATGTTGCGTCATCATTTTATCCAAAGGTAAATAAAGCAAATTGTTACCAGCCTTAACATCGACCAACACTTTATTTGTTTCAGACAATACTGCTTCCATTGATTCGATATACAATCGTTTTCGAGTCACATCCGGAGCCTTAACATACTCAACCAATAACTTGGAAAAGCGAGTGGTTTCACCTTGCGCCTGAGCAATTACCTGCTCTTTATAACCTTCGGCTTCCTGAATCTTTCTAGCAGCAGCTCCTCGGGCTTTAGGCACAACGTCATTCGAGTAAGCTTCAGCTTCATTAATTAAACGCTGCTCATCTTCTCGCGCCTTGATTGCATCTTCAAATGCATTCTGAACTTGCTCGGGTGGCTGAGCATCCTGTAAATTAACACTAGTCACTTGAATGCCCGACTTATAACTATCCATAACATCTTGGATTTCTTTTTTAATCAACGTAACAATTTCACTACGACCTTGAGTTAAAACAAAGTCCATAGTACTACTACCAACAACACCACGTAAGGCACTTTCCGTAACTTGCTTTAAAGTTAGCGCAGGATTTACAACATTAAAATTAAATTCCTTCGCATCTTTAACTTGATACTGCACAGCCAAACGAACATCCACATAGTTTTCATCTTTCGTTAACATCAATGCTTCTTTAGGTACTGACCCTACAGCCTGCGCACCGCCACCACTCCGATAACCAACTTCAATAAAACGCTGTTGTTTCACATTGACAATTTCAACACGCTCAACGGGAGCGGGTAAATGCCAATTCAAACCAGATTGGGTAGTGCCAATATATTTACCAAATCGAGTCTCAACACCATGATTCCCCTCATCAACAATATAAAACCCACTTAACCCCCACAATATCACTGCACCTCCAGCAAGAAAACCTAAGCTTTTAATTGAATAACTGGGAGAAAAATTTTTAGGAGAACCTTCATTATCCCCGTTGCCCCCGCTACCACCACCAAAGAACTTAGCTAACTTTTCCTGTAATGAGCGTATTGCTTCATCTAAATCGGGTGGCCCTTTCTTGTCACCTCGACCACTCCAAGGGTCTTTTTTATCGCCGCCAGGCTCATTCCAAGACATACTTATGCTCCATTAATTGAATTTCTTAATATTTATCCCAAAGGATGTTTATAATGCCATTCTATCGTAAATCTTTTAAAAAGTGAAAATGCAACCCTCAAACATCAACTCATGATGAGTTTACTTTTCTCACAATTACTAGGTAATATCTTCAGTTTTTACATCTTTTAACAACGCCAAATGCTTTACATCAATTTCAATGACTAATTCATTAGCACCGAAGTCATCAATATGCTCGTCAATTATTTTTGCGCAAGTAAATAATTTAGCCCTAACATAGCCTTGATGAGGCTCTAAAAAACAACGCCTTTTAACCTTAGTAACGGAAAACAGCTCTGCTAGTACTTGATAAAGCAGATCAATACCAACTCCGGTTTCTGCAGATAACCAAACTCGAACCGGATTTCCAAATTCATCCCTATCAATCCTGGGCTCAATGTTATCCATTAAGTCAATCTTATTGAAAACTTCTATCTGTCTAACCTTATCCGCACCTATATCTTCCAGAACTCGATTCACTTGAACAACAATCTCATTCCTATCATCACCGTAAGCATCAATAACATGAAGTAATAGATCGGCTTCACTAGCCTCTTGTAATGTAGATTTAAATGCCGCAACTAACTCATGGGGTAAATGACGAATAAAACCTACCGTATCAGCAAGCACAACTTCATTATTATTAGGAAGCTGACAATTACGTAATGTTGGATCTAAGGTGGCAAACAACTGATCTGCCGTGTAAATATCAGCACCTGTAAGCGCATTAAACAATGTAGATTTACCAGCATTGGTATAACCAACTAAAGACACAGATGCAACTTCAGCTTTTTTTCGTTTACTACGACTTTGAAATCTTTGCTTATCAACCTTATCCAAACGCTGCTGAATTTGCTTAATTCGCAAACTTAAAAGTCGTCTATCAGTTTCTAACTGAGTTTCACCGGGGCCACGTAAGCCAATACCACCTTTTTGACGCTCCAAATGAGTCCAGCCTCTAACCAACCGAGTTGACAAGTGCTTTAATTGCGCCAACTCAACCTGTAGTTTCCCCTCGAATGATTGCGCGCGCTGGGCAAATATATCGAGAATCAAGCCATTTCTGTCAACTACTCGAACACCCAAGGCGCCTTCAAGGTTTCGTTCTTGACTGGGCGCCAAAGAATGATTAAATAAAACGACATCAGCCTCATAGGCTTCAACTGCTGCCTTAAGCTCTTCAAGCTTACCTTTGCCAACAAAATATTTTGGATCTGGGCGTTTACGACTGCCAGTAACAACAAAAACAGGATCAGTTCCAGCCGATTTAGCCAGTTCTTTTAACTCCAAAAGATCTTCCTGTCCAGCGCGAAAAGTTAAATGAACAAGAACGGCTCGCTCACCTGAATCAGGACGATCAAACAATAAAATACCTCATCATTGTGTCTATAAAAATACTAGTTTGCTCACACCAAGTCTTCATTCACTAATAACTTCTTCTTCATGTGTCATTTTCACTGCCTTACTAGGCACTATAGTTGATATGGCATGTTTATACACCATCTGGCTAATAGTATTTTTTAGCATGATGACATACTGATCAAATGAATCTACTTTTCCTTGTAACTTGATACCATTAACAAGAAAAATTGATACTGGAGTATGATCCTTCCTAAGTGAGTTTAGAAAGTTATCCTGCAAATTCTGGCCTTTTGACATCCGACGACTCCTTATTGTTTATTTTAATAGCACTTAACATAACTGCAATTACTGGAAATACAAGCTTAAGCTCTCTATTGTATATTTCTTCAGTTTCATTCTATCAGAATACGACCTGAGTCAGGCCTATTTTATTGCACATGTTCGTAATTTAACGATTAAAGACCGATAATCTTTTTCACTCAACGCATCACTTAAAATAAGCAGTGTTTTTTTATGATCAGACAGCCAAAATCGATGCTGAAACTGATCCTGATATTTAATATGTAACACTAACCCTAGTGTGGTAACTACAGTTGACTTCAAAATACTAATTGAAGCAAAATTGCCACCCTCTGAAAACCGCCAACCTAAAGCCTCAGAATAGCTAATAGAGTAATTGGATACCTTTAAATATCTAACAATCATCCAGAAGTGCATACCGATTAAAATACACAAGCTGATTTTAACCATTAACGGCAGAGCGTTGCCTATGCCGGCTAATAAAGCCAATACATGAACAAAAACAAGCAAATACTTTAAACGACTGGATGGCTTAAATGTTAGCAACAAAGATGTGTTATGGTTTTTATGCATAAAAATGGTGAATTTAACTGGCGCCTTTTCGCTACACAAGTACAGTTACTATATAATAAATAACACTCTTAAAAACCATCTTCTTTCATTCATGAATCAAAATTGGAAAAACTTTCTAAACAGCCTAAACGCAAGTTTTAAAAAAGACGATATCATTACTTTTCCACCCACAACGAACCATCACGAACAATTAATTTATCCAATTATACAATTAGCGATTCTGACCATTAGTGGAAAAGATGCCGGTAAATTATTGCAGGGGCAAATTACTTGCAATATTAACGATATTACCGAAACAAAAAGCAGCCTTGGTGCTTTATGCAACCCAAAAGGTCGCGCCATTACTACCTTTTTATTAATTAAAACACCCGACGCTTTTCTTATGGTTTTACCTAAAGAACTATTAGAGTGCGTCAAAAAAAGACTGCAAATGTATATTTTAAGGTCTGATGTCACACTAACCGATAGTTCCGACACATTATGCTTAATCGGGCTATGTAATTTCGTAGCACAACCTACCGAATTATTTTCTACATTACAGCAAGAAACAATTACTGTTAATCTTTCTACCACCCGAAATCGCCTATTAGTAATTGCTGATAGTGACAAAGCTATTAAACTCTGGTCACAACGGGTCGATAACGAAAATTATCATCCAGAAAACTCTGATCAATGGCTTTATCTGGATATACTCTCCGGTATACCTTGGCTGACCACGGAAACATCCGAAGAATTTATTCCACAAATGCTTAATCTTGACCAGTTAGGTGGTATCAGTTTCAATAAAGGCTGTTATACCGGACAAGAAATTATTGCTCGTACACATTATTTAGGTAAAACCAAAAGAACGCTCTATTTAGCAGAGTGCCTTACACCAGTCACGCCAAGGCCAAACTCCACTATCGTCGATCATAGTGGTGGCACAGAACAAAACCTAGGCAAGGTCCTGATAGCACAAAGTTCAACTACTACAACATCAATTGAAGAAAATAACATTAAAATGCTAATCGTTCTACAAGCTAATGAAAGTGAAACTTATAACCTTGCTTTAAACGATGAGACTCAAACTAAAGTTACTTTATTAACAACCTCACTTTGATGAATACACAAGCTACTTTAAGTTTTCGTCGTATCGGCATGCTGACTATTATTGCTGTTTACATCGTCATCCTTATGGGAGGCATTGTCAGAGCATCAGGAGCGGGAATGGGTTGCCCTGATTGGCCCACATGCTTTGGAAAATGGATACCACCCACTGATGAATCTCAGTTACCGGCTAATTACCATGAAATTTATGCCCAGCGTGGCTATGAAAATACTCAATTCAATCCAATAAAAACCTGGACCGAATATACTAACCGACTAGTAGGCGCAACCATTGGCTTTTTAATTTTTCTTACCGCTTGGTCATCAAGAATTTACCTTAAAACCGATAAAAGCATTTTTTATTTATCCTCAAGTAGCTTCTTGCTCGTCTGCTTTCAGGGTTGGCTTGGAGCAAGTGTCGTTGCCAGCAACTTGAAGCCGATCATGATTACAGCACACATGCTATTGGCTTTAATTATAGTTGCCTTGTTAATTTACACTATTGCACGATCGCAACGAGATTTTCTCAGCCAACTAAATACACGATTATTGCCCAACAAATTCAAAGCTATTTTAATCGTAGCAATGATAATGACCTTATTGCAAATTGCCATGGGTACTCAAGTAAGAGAAGCTGTAGATTTTATAGCCAGAGAACACATTGAGCGCCAATACTGGCGTGATGATTTCCCTATCATCTTTTATATACACCGTTCGTTTTCTTCAATTATTTTGTTTACCAATGCTTGGTTAAGCTGGAAAATTTACCAATCCGTGGATAAGAAAAGCTTATTACGTTATACCGGCTTAGCACTTATAACATTAATAATAACGGCTATTTTGGCCGGTGTAAGTTTGGACAGACTGGATGTGCCGGCAATTGTTCAACCTATACACCTTCTAATAGCTAGCCTTATTTTTGGCGTACAGTTTTTTCTTTATAGCTGCCTGAATTATTCTGCCAGAAACGGACACTGAATCAATAAATTAAAATCAACGTAATTTGAAGGGCTCTCAAAATACAAAAGCCCTTCTAATCCTTCATCATACCGGACATAATCGCAATATGTGCCAACTCGGCGATTGATGACACATCCAGTTTGCTTCTGATTTGTGTACCGTAATTAGCAGCTGTTTTATAGCCCATACAAAGTTCATCAGCAATTTTATGAGCCGTTAAACCTTTTGCCAGCAGCAAAAAAACATCAAATTCTCTAGCTGAGAATGAATCAATAATACCTTTATAATCGACATATTTCGTTGCAGTGCTTTCAAATAACTCAGCATTGTCATAATTGATAAGTCCTTGTTCA
>ERZ889078.2519-NODE-2519-length-12921-cov-5.865848_pt1 | contig 12921 bp, 9 predicted proteins | sample MGYA00521266_ERZ889078 | MGnify/ENA primary metagenome ERZ889078 (study PRJEB32303, sample SAMEA104408618) | aquatic metagenome | biome: Brackish water; feature: Pelagic; material: water | place: Baltic Sea | collected 2014-06-16T06:34:00 | depth 76,534 m ...
GCGATCAATGAAGCGATGCGCGATTGGGTAACTAACGTTGAAACAACGCATTACTTATTAGGAACTGTTGCCGGCCCACATCCCTTCCCATCCATGGTTCGCGATTTCCATAAAATCATTGGCGAAGAAGCTCGAGAGCAAGTCTTAGCTCTTACAGGAAGACTTCCCGACGCTGTTCTTGCCTGCGTAGGTGGCGGTTCCAATGCAATTGGAATTTTCCATCGTTTTATACCAGATATTGATGTTCGTTTAATTGGACTTGAGGCGGCAGGAGATGGCGTTGAAACAGGGCGCCATGCAGCAACAATTACAGGTGGAACTCCAGGCGTCCTGCATGGAAATCGCACTTATGTATTACAAGATGAGAATGGACAGACAATTGAGTCACACTCAATTTCTGCAGGTTTAGATTATCCAGGGGTGGGCCCCGAGCATGCTTACCTACATGACATTGGTCGCGCTGAATATCGAGCAATTACAGATGCGCAAGCCATGCATGCATTTGCGCTACTTTCAAAGACTGAAGGAATCATTCCTGCAATCGAGACCGCGCATGCACTTGCGGGCGCCATTCAAGTGGGCAATGAGCTTGGGCCGGATGCAATTATCTTAATTAATCTCTCAGGTCGCGGGGATAAGGATGTTCAGACTGCAGCGCAATACTTTGGGATTGCGCTATAAATGTCGACTCCGCTTGATCAGCTCTTTGTAAAAGTTCGCGCTGAAAATCGCGCAGCTCTCATCGCCTATATCCCGGCAGGCTTCCCGTCTATTGAAAGTTGCAAAAAATATATTGCAGCATTGGTAGATGGCGGCGTTGATGCCATAGAGATTGGTTTTCCCTATAGCGACCCTGTAATGGACGGGCCAACCATTCAAGCAGCAGCAGAATTGTCTTTAAGTCAGGGGACAGGCGCCAAGGAAGTGTTTGCCGCTCTCAAGTCAGCTACAGAACTTGGTGTAGCTGCAGTAGTGATGACCTACTGGAACCCCATTGAAAAATATGGTGTCGAAAAATTTGCCCAATCAATTGTTGACAATGGTGGATCCGGTGTCATCACACCCGATTTAACTATTGAAGAATCTGCAACATGGAGAGGTGCTGTCGCACACGCCCACATCAACCCAATTTATGTTGTAGCACCCAGTACGACCGATGCTCGTCTTTCTCAGGTAACTGCTCAATGCGGTGGTTTTATCTACGCTGCTAGTTTGATGGGAGTAACTGGAGCAAGAGCTCAGGTTTCATCTAGTGCCGGCGATCTTGTCAAACGCATTCGTAAGACAAGTGAGCTTCCTATTGCGGTCGGCCTTGGAGTATCAACTCGCGAGCAAGCTCAAGGTGTTGCAGCGTACGCAGATGGCGTCATCGTCGGTTCAGCATTTATCAAATTGATCCAAGAAGCCGAGGATGAAGCGTCAGGGCTTGAAGCGGTGCGTACACTGGCCTCAGAACTTTCAAAAGGAGTGCGTGAAGGACGATGATAAAGAGTCTTCATAGTAAGTACGGCGCATGGTTAGGCCTGATTTCTCGTCTAATAGTTGGGGGAGTGCTACTAGCCGCCGGTCTATTGAAATTTCAACAACTAGATAAGTCGCAGATGGCAGTTCGCGCATACGAACTTCTACCAATCGGTTTCGCCAACGTCGTTGGAATAATCTTGCCCTACGCTGAAATCGCTATGGGCGTGCTCTTAATAATCGGTGCTGCCCTCCGAATTATTGGGGGCCTGAGCGCTCTTCTCATGATTGCATTTACCATCGGCATCGCTCAAGCCTGGGCTCGCGGCCTCTCTATTGACTGTGGGTGCTTTGGTGGTGGTGGGCAGGTTGAGCCTGGAACGGCCAACTATCTCCCCGAAATCCTGCGTGATTGCGGCCTGGCCTTACTCTCGATTTACCTATTTCTCTTCCCACAAAGTAAATTTGGACTCGATAAAACGACTACGTCTGGAGAACGCGACAATGGCTAAGAATCAACCAGGAAAAGATAACTTCACTCGGAATTTAGTTATAGGTGTTGTTGTTGGTGTTCTATTAATCATGGTGGTCCCAACCCTTATTTCAAAACAAACTAACACTTCTGCGAAAATTCCGGCAAGCGTCTCAGCAGATCGCGGCTATGGAATTGTTTTTAATGGCGAACTCAGCGGCGTCCCAGTCATAGATATCTACGAAGATTTTCAATGTCCTGTCTGTGCTAAATTTGAAGGAGTCCAAGGTGATTACATTGAATCTCTTATAAGCGCAAAGAAAGCAACAGTCGTGTATCACACACTCTCATTCCTCGGTCCAGAGTCCGTTAACGCTGCCAATGCAGCTGCCTGCGCTGCCGATGAAGGAGAATTCCTCTCTTTCCATCGTTCTCTCTACGCGAATCAACCGGCCGAAAATACAGGCGTCTGGTCCAATGATGTATTGGTAGTCCTTGGTCAAGCTACAGGAATTGATTCTAAAAAGTTTGCCTCATGCGTTAATAATATGGACTATAAAGATTGGGTCAGTAATGCTGCAACTGCAGGTGCTCAAGCAAATGTCAATTCAACTCCAACTGTATTTATCGATGGTAAAGAAATTGACCGTCAAACCGAATATTACGACGTGATTAAGTTTAAATCTGCAGTAGAACGCGGGTAAGAATGCGTTTGTCGATTCCGACTCCGAATACATCGGTAGTTGAAATTGGGCCACTGACCATCCATTTTTATGCGCTCTGCATCATTACGGGCGTTGCTCTAGTTATCTGGCTAGGTAATCGTCGCTTCACTGCCAGCGATAGCTCTCTGCATGGGGTTGTTTCTGATGTGGCTATCGTTGCAGTGCCTATGGGTGTAATTGGCGGTCGCCTTTATCACGTTGTGACTACTCCAGAAAAATATTTTGGTAGCAGCGGCTCCCTGGTTGATATCTTTAAAATCTGGAATGGCGGCTTAGGAATTTGGGGTGCGATCTCACTCGGAACCCTTGCAGCACTTCTCACCTACAAGCGTATGGCGCGCACTCGCGAGCTACCGCACTTCGCTATATTTTTAGATGCCCTTGCCCCGGCCTTGCTCTTTGCGCAAGCTATCGGTCGGTGGGGAAATTGGTTTAATGGCGAACTCTTTGGCAGACCGCTGGAAGCCCCGTGGGCCCTTGAGATTCCACGGTATCTGCGCCCTGCAGGATCTGAACAATTCGAAACTTTTCACCCAACTTTCCTCTATGAATCCCTATGGTGCGCTCTCCTTGCAATCGTTCTACTTAATCTTCCCAAGAGTTTAAAGTCTGGTTCTCTCTTTGCTCTCTACATTGCTGGGTACAGTTTTGGTCGCTTCTTTATCGAAGGAATCCGCATTGATCAGGCTCACACCATCGCAGGTTTGCGCCTCAACCAATATGTCGCAGCCCTCATCGCCCTCGGTGGAATCGTTGCATTCGCGAAGATTTCACGGGCGCAAAGAGGTAGGCTATAAATATGGCTCTTGAGGATGTCTACCAACGCAACCTGCACCATCGCACGCATCGTGCGGGTTGGTTACGCGCTGCCGTTTTAGGCGCCAATGATGGTTTGGTATCGACTGCAAGTTTAATGATTGGTGTTGCGGCTGCGAAAACTGGCGAACAAGGTTTTCTCGTGACAGTGGGTGCTGCTGGAATAGCTGCAGGTGCAATGTCTATGGCAGTAGGTGAGTATGTTTCAGTCCGTTCACAGAACGATATTGAAGAGTCAGATCGTTTACTAGAAATAGAACATTTGGCTGCTGATCCAGATGGAGAATTACAAGAACTCATACAGATTTATATTGATAGAGGTTTGACGCGAGAGCTTGCTGAGCAAGTTTCTCTTGCCATGCACCAACGTGATCCACTCGAAGCTCATCTGCGCGATGAACTTGGTCAACACCCTCATACAAAAGCGCGCCCTATTCAGGCAGCTATTGCATCAGCTCTGAGTTTTACAGCTGGCGGCTTGATTCCCTTCGTAGGCGCATTTGCACCTACTGCAGGAAAAGCCGCATGGAGCATCATCGCCTTCACTCTCATCGGATTACTTTTTACGGGAATTATCAGCGCCAAAACTGCAGGCTCGAAGGTCTTAATTCCTACGCTACGAGTACTAGCTGGTGGCTGCCTAGGAATGGCAATTACCGCTGGAATAGGCCAACTTCTCCACATAAGTGGCATCTAAAGCACTCCACTTGCTACCCTTTCACCTCTGATTCACCACTGAACTACCACAGTACTCGATCGACTGGGCCAAAGTTGTCCCCTTTGCAATACTAAAAAAGGACAACGGGTTATGGCATTATCTTCAAACTACCCCGCAGCTCAGGGTCTCTACGATCCTGCACAGGAACATGATGCCTGTGGAGTTGCGATGGTTGCCACCCTTAATAAAGTTGCTACACACGAAATTGTTGAAAAAGCACTCACTGCTCTTCGCAATTTGGAACATCGTGGGGCATCAGGTGCTGAGCCCAATAGCGGAGATGGTGCTGGGATTCTTATTCGCGTTCCACATAATTTTTATCAAGAAGTTACCACTTTTGAATTACCGGCCGAAGGTTTTTATGCAACCGGTATCGCATTCGTGGCTCGAAATGTATATGTCGAAGAAGAAATTACGAAACTGGCATCCGAAGAAGGGCTCGACGTTCTTGGTTGGCGCCAACTTCCTATTGATGCATCTTCTCTTGGCAAGTCTGCCAAATCTGGCATGCCAGATTTTAAGCAACTATTTCTCTCAGGCAAGAATCATGAATCTGGAATAGACTTAGATCGACTTGCCTTTGCATTGCGCAAGAGAGCCGAGCACTCACTCGATCTCTATTTCCCATCTCTTTCATCACAGACAATTGTGTATAAAGGCATGCTCACCACTGGCCAGCTCGAAGAATTCTTCCCTGATCTTAGTGATACTCGAGTTGTTTCGCCCTTGGCTCTTGTCCACTCACGCTTTTCTACCAACACATTCCCATCATGGCCACTTGCTCACCCTTATCGATTTATCGCACATAATGGTGAGATAAATACCGTCAAGGGAAATCGAAATTGGATGCGAGCACGCGAATCACTTCTTGCAAGTGATGTAATCGGCGGAGATCTCAAGCGCCTCTTTCCAATCGTCGAAATGTCAGGATCAGATTCAGCCTCCTTTGATGAAGTTCTCGAACTTCTCTATCTCGGTGGACGTTCCTTGCCGCATGCAATTTTGATGATGATTCCAGAGGCGTGGGAAAATCACGCAGCAATGCCGAGGAAACAACGTGATTTCTACGCCTTCCATGCATCGTTAATGGAGCCGTGGGATGGCCCTGCCTGCGTAACTTTTACCGACGGCCATGTCGTTGGAGCGGTATTGGATCGCAATGGGTTACGCCCATCTCGCTATTGGGTAACAGATGATGGATTAGTTGTTTTAGCATCCGAAGTTGGAGTTCTCGATATCCCTGCAGAAAAGATTGTGCGTAAAGGTCGTCTTCAACCAGGCAAGATGTTCCTGGTAGATATCGAAGCTGGTCGCATCATTGAAGATGAAGAGATTAAGAGCTCTCTAGCAGATGCAGCGCCTTATGGCGCATGGCTTAAAGATGGCATGATCACACTTGCCGATCTTCCATCTCGCGAACATATTGTCTATCCTCATAAATCTGTTATTCGTAGGCAGAAAGCATTTGGCTATACCGAAGAAGAGATCAAGATGATTGTGACGCCAATGGCTAAAGGTGGGGCAGAAGCTTTAGGTTCGATGGGCACAGATACTCCGATCGCTGGGCTCTCTGCTAAACCGCGTCTGCTTTTTGATTACTTCTCTCAACTATTTGCTCAAGTGACAAATCCGCCGCTTGATGCGATTCGGGAAGAACTTGTGACAAGCCTTGCTGGCTCAATTGGTCCTGAACACAATCTTCTTGAACCTGGTCCAGAATCATGCAAGCAGATTTCACTTGCATTCCCAGTTATAGATAACGATGAACTTGCCAAGATTGTTCATGTCAATGCAGATGATGATTTCCCGGATTTAGAAGCGTATGTAGTGCGTGGCTTATTCCCAGTCACAGGTAATGGAAATACTCTCCACACGCGACTCCAAGAGATTAAAGTTGAAGTCTCTAACGCAATCGCAAATGGTGCACGTGTCATCGTACTTTCAGATCGCGATGGGGATGCCGAAGATTGCCCTATTCCATCCCTACTTTTAACAGCTGCGGTACACCACCACTTAATCCGCGAGAAGACTCGTACAAAAGTTGGTCTCGTCGTGGAAGCAGGCGACGTACGCGAAGTCCACCATGTTGCCCTCCTCATTGGATATGGCGCAGCAGCAGTCAACCCATACCTTGTTATGGAAACAGCAGAAGATTTGGTTAATCAAGGAGTCATCACCGGAATTGCTCCAGAAAAGGCAGTCCGTAATGTGATCAAAGCGCTCGGCAAGGGCGTACTTAAAGTCATGTCAAAGATGGGAATTTCAACGATTGCTTCCTATACAGGCGCGCAAGTCTTCGAAGCGATTGGCCTTGCCCAAGATGTTGTCGATGAGTTTTTCGTAGGAACGACTTCACGTCTTGGGGGAGTATCCCTTGATGTCATTGCAGAAGAAACAATTATGCGCCACCACTTCGCCTATCCAGTCGGCGGTGAAATTCCTGGCGCAAAGCGACTTGCAGTCGGTGGCGAGTATCAATGGCGTCGTGATGGCGAACCTCACCTCTTTAATCCAGAAACCGTCTTCGCTCTGCAGCATTCAACGCGCAACAAACGCTATGACATATTCAAGAGATATACAGATAAGGTCAACGACCAAAGTAAGAATTTGATGACCTTGCGCGGACTCTTTAAATTTAAGGAAGGCGAACGCACATCGATATCCATAGAGGAAGTCGAGTCAATCTCTGAGATTGTTAAGCGCTTCTCAACGGGCGCTATGTCATACGGTTCAGTTTCTCAAGAAGTACATGAGACTCTTGCAATTGCCATGAATCGCATTGGTGCTAAATCCAATACAGGTGAAGGGGGAGAAGATCCAGAGCGCTTCTTGCCGATGGCCAATGGGGATTCTAAGAAGAGCGCTATCAAACAGGTGGCATCTGGTCGCTTCGGCGTTACAAGCAACTACTTGATCAATGCAACTGATATTCAAATTAAGATTGCTCAAGGAGCTAAACCCGGTGAAGGCGGACAGCTACCTGGCTTCAAGGTCTACCCATGGATTGCTAAGGCGCGCTATTCCACTCCGGGCGTAGGGTTAATTTCGCCCCCTCCGCATCACGACATTTACTCAATTGAAGATCTTGCACAGTTAATCCATGATTTAAAGAATGCAAATAAGAATGCGCGTATTCACGTCAAACTTGTTGCAGAAGTTGGCGTCGGTACCGTTGCAGCCGGTGTATCTAAGGCGCATGCAGATGTAGTCCTTATCTCTGGCCATGATGGTGGAACTGGTGCTGCACCACTAACATCGCTCAAACATGCAGGTGCACCATGGGAGCTCGGTCTTGCAGAGACTCAACAAACGCTCCTTCTCAACGGACTCAGAGATCGAATCGTTGTGCAGGCTGATGGTCAAATGAAGACAGGACGCGATGTAGTAATTGCGGCCCTACTAGGCGCAGAAGAGTACGGCTTTGCTACAGCGCCTCTTGTGGTTTCTGGCTGCATCATGATGCGCGTCTGCCACCTGGACACGTGTCCGGTTGGAGTTGCAACACAGAACCCCGAACTTCGTAAACGTTTCTCAGGCAAACCTGAATTTGTTGAAACCTTCTTTGAATATATTGCAGAAGAGGTGCGCGAAATTCTTGCCTCCCTTGGTTTCCGCACTCTGCAAGAGGCGATAGGACATGTCGAATATCTCGATACTAAAGATGCGATCAATCACTGGAAAGCCAGCGGCTTAGATCTTTCCCCACTACTCGTTCGCCCCGACGTTGCTTCTGCATTGCATTGCACAACGTCGCAGGATCATGGACTTGGCGCAGCTCTAGATAACACGCTCATTGAGTTGGCAAAGAAAGCGCTCGAAACGGGCGAGAACGTGCGCATCGATATGCCAGTACGAAATGTGAATCGAACTGTCGGAACTATGTTGGGTGCAGAAATAACTCGCCGCTATGGAGGCGATGGCCTACCTGCTGGAACGATTGACGTTACGTTGCACGGATCTGCCGGCCAATCACTTGGAGCATTTATCCCACAAGGCCTATCACTGCGGCTTTATGGTGATGCCAACGATTATGTTGGAAAGGGAATATCGGGCGGACGTGTCGTTGTACGCCCTGACTTGAAGGCTAAGTTTGAATCACATAACAACGTAATTGCAGGTAACGTCATTGGCTATGGAGCAACATCAGGTGAAATTTTTATCCGCGGACTGGTCGGTGAAAGATTCTGTGTTCGAAATTCTGGAGCTACCGCTGTTGTCGAAGGTGTGGGAGACCATGCGCTTGAGTACATGACAGGTGGTACTGTGGTGATTCTTGGTAAAACTGGGCGTAATATCGCAGCGGGAATGTCAGGTGGGCGAGCATTTGTATTGGACCTCAATACAGAAGTTGTAAATACCGAAATGGTTGATGTGCTTGCAGTGCCGTCAAATCAACGCGAACTTCTCCACTCGATACTCTCTGATTTTCATGTAGAGACAGGTTCTGAAATCGCAGCATCCCTACTGGCTGCATGGGATAACGAAATTGCTCGCTTCTCATTGATTATGCCTCGCGACTATGCACGGGTCTTGGGCGCAATTGAGCGAGCGACAAGAGAAGGTTTACCAATGGATGAATACATCATGGAGGTAGCAGCAAATGGCTGATCCAAAAGGATTTATGACCACTCCGCGTGAAACCCCAAAGCGCAGGGCGGTAGACGTGCGCATTCAAGATTGGCGAGAAGTCTACGAACCACAATCGATGGAGCATCTGCAGAAGCAAGCCGGTAGGTGCATGGATTGTGGTATTCCCTTCTGTCATGAAGGATGCCCTCTCGGAAATCTAATTCCTGAGTGGAATGATCTCATGTGGCGTGGCGACAAAGATGAAGCAATCGACAGGTTACATGTAACAAACAATTTCCCTGAATTCACAGGTCGCCTCTGTCCAGCTCCCTGTGAAACTGCATGCGTTGTTGCAATCAATCGCGATGCGGTCACCATCAAGCAGATTGAACTTCGCACAATCGAAGAAGCATTTGATACAAATAACGTTAAGCCTTTAGCTCCAGATCGCCTCTCGGGTAAAACCGTTGCAGTAATTGGGTCTGGTCCTGCAGGTCTTGCTGCAGCCCAACAATTAACTCGCGCTGGACACACAGTCGCTGTTTATGAGCGCGCTGAAAAAATAGGAGGCCTTCTGCGGTATGGAATTCCAGAATTTAAAATGGAGAAATATATTGTTGATCGTCGTCTTGCTCAGATGGAGCAAGAGGGAACTCGCTTCCGTCCAGGTGTAAATGTCGGCGTAGAACTAACAGGTTCAGACCTTCGATCTAAATTTGATGCTGTTGTTCTTGCAATCGGTGCAACCCAATGGCGTGATCTGGTTATCCCTGGTCGAGAAAATAAGGGCGTTTATCAAGCTATGGAGTTCTTGCCGTGGGGTAATAAGCAAGCCCTGGGAGAAATAGAAGTTCCTCCAATAAATGTTGCAGGCAAGCACGTGATCATCTTGGGCGGTGGAGATACAGGGGCCGATTGCTTGGGCACCTCGGTGCGCCAAGGCGCTGCGACTGTGACGCAATTGGAAATCATGCCTCGTCCGAGTGAAGAAAGACCATCATCACAACCATGGCCGACCTATCCAATGATTTATCGCGTATCAAGTGCCCATGAAGAGCTCGATAATCGCCTCTTCTCAGTCAGTACTCAAGAATTCATCGGTGATGGAAATGGAAACTTGAAGGCGCTAAAAATCGTTGAGACAAAGTTTGAGAATGGAAAGTTTGAGCCAGTTCCTGGATCCGAGAAGGAACTGCCTGCAGACTTCGTATTTCTGGCGATGGGGTTCACTGGACCGGAAAAATCTGCCCTCATAGATCAGCTTGAAGTAGAACTCGATGAACGTGGAAATATAAAGCGTGATGAGAATTTCCAAAGTACAAGCGAGGGAATATTCGTTGCAGGAGATGCAGGTCGCGGTCAATCATTGATTGTTTGGGCAATAGCTGAAGGACGATCTGCGGCCGCGGCTGTTGATCGCTATCTGACAGGGGAGACTCAATTACCCGAGCCAATCGAACCGACTACCAGATCATTAATAGTTTAATTCTTACCCACCTACTAAAAGACAGATAAGGTACATCTATGCGCCGGGCGAAAATTGTATGCACGATGGGACCAGCCGTAGATTCACCTGAAAAGGTCAAGGAGCTCATCGCAGCCGGAATGAATATGGCGCGTTTAAATCTCTCCCATGGTTCAAATGATGAACACCAATCTCGGCTCGAACTTGTTCGGGCTGCAGCACTTGCTGCAGGCAAGGCCGTTGCAGTCTTGGTAGATCTGCAAGGTCCAAAAATTCGCTTGGCACGCTTTGAAAACGGTCCACACACACTTTCACGCGGAGATATCTTCACAATCACTACTGATGAAGTCCCAGGTACGAAGGATCGCGTAGGTACTACCTACAAAGGTTTGCCCGGTGATTGCAAAGTGGGCGACCTTATTTTGATTGATGATGGAAAAGTCACAGTGCAGGTAATCGAGATTAAGGGTAATGATGTAGTAACAAAGTGCATCGAACCTGGAGCTGTGAGCAATAACAAAGGAATCAACTTGCCAGGAGTTGCAGTCTCGGTTCCAGCAATGTCGGAAAAAGATGAGGATGATTTACGGTGGGGACTTCGGGCAGGCGCAGATTTCATTGCGCTCTCCTTCGTGCGAAGCGCGGCAGATATCAAAGATGTTCATGCAATCATGGATGAAGTAGGCATCCGAGTTCCTGTAATTGCAAAGATCGAAAAGCCACAGGCAGTTGAAAACCTGGCTGAAATTGTTGATGCATTTGATGGGATTATGGTTGCGCGGGGCGATTTAGGGGTTGAACTTCCAATCGAAGATGTACCTATGGTGCAGAAGCGCTGTGTCGAACTTGCACGAGATGCTGCCAAGCCAGTCATCGTTGCGACTCAGATGCTTGATTCGATGATTTCTAACTCTAGCCCGACTCGTGCAGAAGCCACAGATTGTGCAAACGCAGTTCTTGATGGCGCTGATGCGCTTATGCTCTCTGGTGAAACTTCAATTGGAGCCTTTGCAATCGAAGCCGTGCTAACGATGGCTCGTATCATTGAAAGAACTGAAGAGTTAGGCCTAGAGCGAATTCGCCCGCTCATAAATGCTCCACGCACAAAGGGAGGGGCGATCACACGAGCCGCAGCTGATGTTGGCGCAATTGTTGGCGCTAAGTTCCTTGTGACATTTACGCAGTCCGGTGATTCAGCCCAACGTATTTCACGTCTTCGTTCTCCCATCCCAATCCTTGCAATCACGCCAGAGACGGGTACCTATAACCGTTTAGCGCTCTCGTGGGGCGTCGAGCCGCTTCTAACTGCCATGGTCAAACATACTGACGAAATGGTTCTTCAAGCGGACAAGATGCTCCTTGAAGGTAATCGAGCGCAAGAGGGCGAACTCGTGATGATTGTTGCAGGATCTCCTCCGGGAATTCCTGGCTCAACCAATGCGATGCGCGTTCACAAAGTTGGTGATGCCGTCAATGGCATTGCCGCTGCTTACCGTTAGCGCTTTTTCTCTTATGTGACAACGTGCTTTAAGATTGCCCAAAGAGGATTTACCCAAGTTAGCCTCGGTACTCCAACGGTAGAGAGGGCAGTCTCAAACACTGCACAGTGTCGGTTCGAATCCGACTCGAGGCACATGAGCCACACCGCCATCAATGAGAAGAGCGTGCGCATCCTTGTCGCAGAGGATGAGGCGCTGATTCGCATGGATCTGATCGAAATGTTGCACGAGGCTGGATATACAGTTGTAGCCGAAGCGAGCAATGGGGAAGAAGCGATTGCTCTTGCAATAGAACACCAACCAGATCTTGCAATCCTTGATGTGAAGATGCCCGTACTAGATGGAATATCGGCCGCCGAAAAAATTATCTCTATCGCTCCTGTCTTAATGTTGACAGCTTTTAGCCAGCGTGAACTCGTTGATCGGGCACGAGACGCGGGGGTTATGGCTTACGTTGTAAAGCCATTCACAATCGGTGACCTGGTTCCGGCAATCGAAATTGCGATTAGTCGACATATACAAATGAAATCTTTAGCTGATGAAGTTGCCGACCTTCACGAACGCCTTGAGACTCGTAAAATTATTGATCGTGCAAAAGGAATTTTGATGAAGGCGCTTAATCTCTCAGAGCCTGAAGCTTTCTCTTGGATTCAACGAGCTGCCATGGATAGACGACTTTCTATGCGAGAAGTCGCAAATGCCGTGATATCACCAGAAGCAGCCCTAGACAAATAGTCATCAAAAAGTGCCCTATAGGGCGGCCAGCCCTATTTCGTAATCAAAAAGTAACCTCTTAAGCGTCGTTTTTCTATATTTGCCCTTGTCTGAACCCATGGTCAAGCATTACCATTCACATCTCCCTGTCCCGGGACACAAGCAAGAAAAACAGGAAGGCACAATATGAATAAGAAGCTCATTAGTAGTTTCGCAATTGCTGCTGCTGCATCTCTCGCCTTCGGCGTAGTTGCGTCAGCTCCAGCAAATGCTAAAAAGAAGACAGAAGTTAGCCTGGCATTCCAGGGTCCACTCACTGGCCCAGATGCTCAGCTCGGACAAGATCAGTACCCAGGCGCTGAGTGGGCAATTGCTCTCTACAACGCTACAAATCCAAAGGTGAAGATTAAGCTTATTAAAGCTGACTCACAGTGCGATGGAACAGTTGCCGCAAACATCGCTCCTGGTGTTGCTGCAAACAA
>ERZ889078.2520-NODE-2520-length-12915-cov-39.025894_pt1 | contig 12915 bp, 10 predicted proteins | sample MGYA00521266_ERZ889078 | MGnify/ENA primary metagenome ERZ889078 (study PRJEB32303, sample SAMEA104408618) | aquatic metagenome | biome: Brackish water; feature: Pelagic; material: water | place: Baltic Sea | collected 2014-06-16T06:34:00 | depth 76,534 m ...
TTACTTATTGGTATTGTCATTCTTTTTGTTTTAAAAAATAAAATAAATAAATCAGCAAATAAAGGTAGCTCTTCTTCTTGGTTATTTAAAGTAGCAAATGATGCTCATAAAGGAACATCAGAGGGTGTAAGTATACGTTTTCAAAAGAACATAAATGAGCACAATAGCGTTGTAATGCTTGATTTTCTAGGACAAAGTTATCTAGTTTTAATGGGATCAAATAATATACTACTTGATAAATTCACTGATAATAAACCTGCAACACAAGATGATTTTGACACGATACTTCAAAATAGACACCAAGAACTTGATGATTTTTTACGAGAAGGTAACATACAAGAAAAAGACCCTATGCAGATTTATAAAGAAAAAGCAGCTAATATATCTTACACTTCTTAGGAATCAAAATTAAATAAGTCCGTGATTCTAACGATGTTATTTTGTTTCTAGTCATACTATTTTATGAGGAGCATAGCCTTAGCTACGCGACGATTAAAATCGTTTGAATAGGAATAAAAGAACAAGATAGAATATGGTTTTATTTAATTTTGGTTCCTTAGTTAGTATTATCTTTTAAAAAACTATCTTTGAGTAGTTGTTTAATCTTCTTAATGTCCTGCATACTAAGAAGAAAACTCTCATCCATAATTTTATTGCTGTGATATACTTCGGTAACAGTTATACCATATGGATCTTTTTTTTCTTTAGTCATAACATCCTCATCATCAAATGAATACAAATATAAGTTTTTTCTAGTATTTTGAATATAGTATGTAAGCACTATTTCATCTGAATATTTCTTTTCAATTGCAACAACAACTCTTAAATTATCATCATATTCATCTTCACGTAAAGAAAGTAAATTACGAGCATCTTGCATAGTAATAAAACCGATATAAAGCTTATTATATAAGTCATGAAATCTTTGTACTTTGAAATTCATCAAAAAATAAATATCCAGAACATGTTTTTTATGTGCTCTCAAGGTTTTTGTAATCCATGTCATAGTATTGTAGTATCTAAATGGATAGACTTTTAATCTATGTGCTTCTAACATTTTTTTTGATTTAATTATTTGCTTTGGTTGCAGTTTTTTAAGAGATGGGTTTTGAATATAATCTAAAACATTTTGAGCAGAAAACTCATTTGTAAACCAAACCTTGCAATAATCTGGAAACTGTTTTGTTCCAGTTGCTCCATCATTTAAAATGATTAAAGCCTTAATCTCCATATCTGGAAATATTATCTCCAAAAGAGCTTTTTTCTTCCGCAGACGACGTCTAAGCTTTAAAACTGACTTCACTAAGGTCATTTCTACAAAATACAATTCTTTGTCTTTTGTAATCATCATAGCATCAAACTCACTAATCTCTCTGCTTTTCGTTCTATAAACAATTTGCTGTTTTTCACTAATAGAGAGTGTGTTTGGGTGAGATTGAAATCTATCTTGATGGAAACCCTTTAAAATAAACTTATCAACTTCTTGAGTATCTTCTGCATAACGTAAAAGTTTTTCATAAATAAAGTTTTCAAATACTTCACCTTCAAATGAACGAAAGGAACTCATATATGCTGGATCATCTTCCGCTATACCTTTTTTAATTAAAGAAAGAAGATGCTTTGTGTTGTAGTCATAATGGAATAAATTATCTGCTATATCTATCGTATCTAAATTTTTTATGGACTTAGAAATATTTAGCACAACTACACCATCTCTGAGTTTATAAAAAACTCATCCAAAAGGTTTCTGTAGTCTTGTATTTCATTGATACGGTTTACTTCATCTCTAAGCTTAGACGCTCCACGATAACCCTTGGAATATGTATGCGTATGCTTTCGAAACATTGCAACTCCATGTTGTCCATAGAACTCTATCATTTTATCAAAATGCTCCATGATGATTTTATGCTTTAAAACATTATCAATGTTTTCTTCACCACTTCGTAGTTGATGAAATATCCAAGGAGCTCCAACAGCTCCACGTCCAATCATAACACCATCGCATCCAGTGTGTTCTAAAACCCATTTAGCTTTTTGATAAGAATCTATATCTCCATTAGCTATAACAGGAATAGATACAGCTTCTTTTATCTCCTTAATGGCATCATAATCAACTTCGGCCTTAAATTTTCCAGTACGAGTACGACCATGAACAGCAATAAAATCAGCACCAGAATCTTCAATCATTTTTGCGATAGCAACATGATTATTTTTCTCAAATCCCAATCTCATTTTAACACTGGTCATATTTTTGTTGGATGTGTCTTTTATTGTTCTAATGATAGAACCCATCAAAGGTAAATCAAGCAGTAAAGAGCTTCCACTCCCATGACCTACAACTTTTGGAACAGGGCAACCACAATTTAAGTCAATAACATCGATACCATCATGAGTATTTAATATCTCAACAGCACCTTTTATTACGTCTACGTTTGAACCTGAGATTTGTACAGAGTAAGGATCTTCAACAGAACTTTTTTGAAGCATATGTAATGTTTTTTCAGAATTATGTACTAAAGCATTGGAACTTAACATTTCACTCACAGTTAAATCTGCACCGAACTTTTTAACAACACTTCTAAATGGGAGGTCTGTATATCCGGCGAGAGGGGCCAATACATAGATTGGCTTGTCAAATGTAAGTTTGTTAGTCATCTATACAAACAAATTTATATTGAAATGTTGGTTTGACTCTTTTAATGCACGGTATGCTTTAAAGTTCAGGTATTCATCAGGAAGTGAAATATCTAAGATAACATTAGCAGGTTCTAACATTTCTAAATCAAACAAGGTAAAAAGATAAGAGTCTATTGCATCTTCATGCTCATCACTAAGAGTTTCAAATAGCTTCATTCTTTGCTCTGGTATCATACAACAAGACATTGATGCTGCAATATCTAAATAATCTTGTTTGTTTAATTCTAATATATCAAATAAACCTATAAGTGATTCATTTGAGATTAGCAATGTGTTCTCATCAGCATTTACACGTGTTAAGATATGAGATAAGGCTTCTTTTGTCATAAATGATTTGTATGTTTCAATCTCTTTTAGAGAAGCTGTTTTTACACAATCAATATATATTTCACTTAATAATCCAACATTATATTTATCTGGATGACTTAAAAAATCTTTTACACTTAGTGAGCCGTCTTTATATCTATTTCTATCATTTTGAATTACTAGAGGATTATCAATCGATAAAGAAAGCTTTTTTAAGTCAACCACTTTACCATTTTTAATATCCTCGATAATTTTAAGAGTTGCACTAATTTTTTCATCTTCAATATTAAAATTTATATTATTGTTTGGAAATACTGTAGAATTATCTATAAGTGAACCTAGCATTGTGTATCTAGGTGTTTTAAACACATGATGTCTATCCTCTTTTGCAAGATAAGCATCTGAAATAGCATCTATAACTTTTTCGTAATCTTTTTCATATTTACGCAAATGTAGAGAAGCCGCAACTGCATAAAAACTCATGTGAAGAATACTTCCAATCAATAAAACTAAAAGTACAAGCATAACCCATATTGAGTTAGACAATGATGGCATGACAACACCCAATAGGTTTATACTTGTAGTTGCATCTGTCACAAAAGTACTCATATACCAACCTATAAAAGCGATATATAGTAGCGATGCAACTGCAAATCTCTTAATATGCATAATGTAATCCTTATTTAGTTTTTTCTACAATCTCTCTACAATCTATACAATAAATAGCATGTGGTTTTACTTTTAATCTAGCAAAACCTATATCATCCTCACACATAGCACATGTGCCATATTCGCCTGATGAAATTTTACCAAGTGCGACATTTATTTCTCTAAGTTCTTGTTCTTGCTGTCGTACCAGCATGCTCTCAATCATAGCACTGTTACTAACCGAGGCATGATCGCCTTCATCGTTTAGCTCTAATCTACTGAGTTGGTCTAACTCTTCGTTAACACCATCTATATTTTTTATTATTTGCGTATTACGGCTCTCTAAAATTTTTTTAAAGTAGTTAAGTTCACTCTGTTGCAATTATTCTTCCCTTTGTTTATTTCTTACTTATGATACGGATGGCTAGTTAGTATCGAAAAACCTCTATATATTTGTTCGAGTAAAACTGCTTTAGCAATTTTATGACTCATAGTTAATTTTCCTAAACTGATTACTTGATCACTTTTTTTTAAAAAATTTTCTTCAAATCCATAGGCTCCACCTATAAAAAATTTTATCGACATTTTATCATTTAATAGCTTACTAAAATCATAACTATCTATTAATTTTCCATCAGGATGCAAAGTAATAGTATAATCTGTACTAATATACCCACTCAATGCCTCAGTATATGCTTTTTGTGAGGCTTCTACTGATATAATATGTGCCTTTGCCACTGCTTTTGGAAATATTTCAGTATCTTCAATTGTAGCAAAACGAGATATCATTTTTTCTAAATCCTTATATAAAGGATCATAAATTGTTTTCTCTTTTTTTGCTATGGAAACTATCGTAATTTTCATATTTAATCTATCAATCCACTACCAATTACATGATACGTTACATTTACAAAACTGTCACTCATTTTAACACCACCAATAGCTCCTACAAAATGTTTTGATTTTGCAGCAATGGTATCAAGCGAATCTCCTAAAGTTTTTGATACTTTTTTTGTTGCAGTATCTTTATATGCACCTAAACCAATATAATTTAAATCCATGGTATTTGCTTGGAGTACTTCATCTTCATTATGAGTAGATATACCTAGAATTTTGTCTTTGCCAATTACGCTTCTTACAATACTAACTGCACGTGAAACTTCAGCATCTATATTTTTCAAGTCATCTTGCCCAAGATGTACACCATCACACAACTCTGCAAGCTCATAAGAATCATTAATAATCAAAAATCCAGTATACATTTTTCTAATTCTAATAAGTTGGGCTTTTATAAAAGAAATATCAGATTTTTTATTTCTATATTGAATAATTTCAGCATTTTTACTCTTAGCGATTTCAATAAAATCTTCCAAGGAGATTCCCCTGGAGTCTAAAAGTTCTTGATCACAAAGAGCATATAAACGCATAAACTAATTAAGCAACTTTCATAATTGTTAAAAGATCTGCTAAAGTTTTCTTCAAATCATTTCTATTTACAATCATATCTATAGAACCTTTCTCAAGTAAAAACTCAGCTCTTTGAAACCCATCCGGTAAAGCGGAACCTATTGTTTGCTCAATTACACGTGCCCCTGCAAAGCCTATGAGTGCTCCTGGTTCAGCTATAATAATATCACCTAAGTTAGCAAAAGATGCAGATACACCACCCATAGTTGGATCCGTAAGTACAGAAATAAATGGTAGTTTATGACGACCTAGTTTTGCTAAAGCAGCTGAAGTCTTACTCATCTGAAGTAAAGAAAATGTGCTTTCTTGCATTCTAGCTCCGCCAGAAGCGGAGAGAATGATAAAACCTTCTCTATTTTCAATTGCACGGTTTATCCCGCGAACAATTTTTTCACCCTCAACCGATCCTAATGATCCACCCATAAAAGCAAAATCAAAAATAACTATTTGAGCGGATACACCATTCATTTTAATAGAGCCACTAACCACTGATGAAGTTTTCCCAGTTTTTTTATGTGCAGCTTCTAGCCTTTCTTTATAAGATATTTTGTCTACAAAATTAAGAGGATCAACTGGCTTAAGACCTGAATCATGCTCTACAAAAGAATCTTCATCAGCTAAGAGATCCAATCTTTCTTTTACACCAATACGAAGGTGGAAGCCACATTTTGGACAAACATAATTTTGGTTTTCAACTTCTTTATAGTACATCAAAGAATGGCATGACTTACACTTTACCCAATGCGCAGATGCTTCACTTTTAGCTGGTTGTTTATTTGTATCTTTTGAAAAAAGGTTAAGAAAGTTCATAAATATCCTCGAAAATAATATAAATTTTCTTAATTATAGCAAAAATACATTAATTAAAAGGATTTTATTATTATTATTTATATCAAAATAGAAAAATTAATTTAAAAAATCAAAGAATTTTCCAATCCAATTTTTTTTCGTTTCATCAGTTTTTTGTTCGATATATTCGCCATCACTCTGCCCTTTACCTTCATATTTTGTCCCGTAATTGCCATCACGATGAGAATCATATCTCACTTCTCTATCATGGTTTCTATCGTAGTCTTCATCACGGTCATCGTATTTATTTTTTTTATCTTCATGTTTAGAAGTCATCTCACGCTTATGATCTTCTTTTTCATACTGTGATGGTTTGCCACCATTACCAGCCCAGACAGGTTTATCTGCAACAAGCGTAGTTGCGCACAAAAGAAGAGTTGAAAGTCCAAGTAATTTTATTTGTTTCATAGTATTATTACCCCTATATTATTTAAGTAAAGATTTTGAAATATTTCTAGCCGCTTCACGACCATCAAGTGCTGCCGTAACAACTAAGTCAGCTCCACGGAAACAATCGCCACCAGCATAAATACCTGTCGTAGTTGTTTCGTAAGTCTCTTCATTGATAATAATCCCACCCCAAGAATTTGTCTCAATTCCATTTTCTGCTAAAAATGATGGAACAACCGGATCAAATCCTAAAGACATTATAACAATGTCAGCCTTTACTCTAAATTCACTCCCTTTAACTTCTTCCATTCTTTGACGACCAGAGTCATCTTTTGCACCAAGATTTGTTTTAATAACTTCTACAGCAATAGCTTTACCATTCTCATCTAGAATAATCTCTTTTGGAGCTATAAGAAAAGTAAAATCAACACCCTCTTCCATAGCATTTTTATACTCTTTTTTACTACCAGGCATATTTTTCTCATCTCTACGATAAAGACAAGTAACACTTCTTGCACCTTCGCGTTTTGCAGTTCTTAAACAATCCATAGCAGTATCACCACCACCAATTACAACAACATTTAAATCTCTAAAATTATACTTTTTATCGTATGGAGTTTTAAAGTTTTTTCTCTGGATAGCCGTTAAATACTCCATAGCTGTATATACATTTGAAGCTTTTTCACCTGCTAAGCCAGCGCTTTTACCTTTGGTTGCACCGACACCTATAAACATAGCATCATGGGCATCTGCAACTTCTTCAAATGCTATATCTTCACCAACTTTTGTATTTAAAACAAGTTTCAAACCAGCTTCTTCAAGGAGTGCTATACGTCGATCAACAATTTTTTTATCAAGTTTAAAATTTGGTATACCATATGTTAAAAGCCCTCCAGCACGATCAGCACTTTCATACATTGTAACTGCAATTCCAGAACGCAAAAGGTATGTTGCTACAGATAAACCTGCAGGACCACTTCCAATAACTGCAACTTTTTTATCTGTTGTAATACCTGGAAATTCAGGTTTATACCCAGCTTTAAACCCAGCTTCTGTAATATGTGTTTCAATAGAGCCAATTGTAATAGCCCCATGACCATCATTTAAAGTACAATCACCCTCACACAATCTATCATGAGGACAAATTCTACCCATAACTTCTGGAAATGGTGAAGGCTCATTTGAGAGTTTAAATGCAAACTCTAAATCTTTTTCAGCGACTGATTTTAGCCATTGAGGGATATAATTATGAAGAGGGCATTTGTTTAAACAAAATGGATCTCCACATTGAATACATCTTTCACTTTGAGTAGCTGCCTCGGTAAGATTAAATACATCATAAATTTCACCAAAATCTTTTGTTCGTTCAACTACTAACCTTTTGTTTGGATCTATTCTCTCTGTTGTTAAAAACTCTTTCATTATCAATCTCCTATCTCTATATTTAGAGGTAATTTTGTTAGATTTTTTGGTTTAACTAACCAAAAGTTTCTAACTTCTACTCTAAAGTTTTCAAGTAACTCTTTTGCTTTCTTACTTTCAGTTTCAACTACATAATCTTTGAGTAATTTTTTTAATAAATGTCGCGCATCAGAACCTTCGTCCGTATCAATTCTTACAGCTTCAACTAATTCATGATTTACATTTTCAATAAAATTATGATCTTCATCATATACAAAACTAATACCGCCTGTCATACCGGCACCAAAGTTAATACCTGTACGACCCAGAATTGCAACAATACCGCCTGTCATATATTCACAAGCATTATCTCCTGTTCCTTCTACTATAGACAAGGCTCCTGAGTTACGAACAGCAAATCGTTCACCAACACTTCCTGAGATATAAAGTTTACCGCCAGTTGCACCATAAAGACATGTGTTACCACCGGCTGCAAATTCTTCACCTTCGTTTTTAGAAGTGATTATAATTTTACCGCCGTGCATACCCTTTCCAATGTAATCATTCGCAACACCATTAAGGTAAATAGATACACCATGTATTAAAAATGCACCTAAGGCCTGTCCTGCAACACCAGTTAGATTAATTTTAATCGTATCAGCTTTAAGGCCTGTATCACCATAATACTCAGCAATTTCACCTGAAACCAATGCACCAAAACTTCTATGAATATTTTGGATTTCTCTATTGATTCTAATCGGATGTTCTGGGTGCTTTATAGCAGCCATTGCTTCTGTTAAAACACTTTTCTCAAACGCATTATCATCAAATGGATGATTGAATTTTTGCTGATTTGTATTTATACCTTTTTCTTCATGCAAGATTGATGTAAAATCAAATTTTCGCGCAAATGGATCATTTTTAACCTTTAATACACTTACTTGACCAATCATCTCTTGCATAGTTTTAAACCCGAGCTCCGCCATAATAGAACGAACATCTTCAGCTAAGAATGTAAAGTAATTTATTATTTGATCCACATGACCTTTAAAAAACTGTGATCTAAGTTTTTCATTTTGCGTCGCAATACCGACAGAACATTTATTTACATGACAAATTCTAAGCATTTTACAACCAACGATACTTAAAACACCAGTACCAAAAGCAAAAGATTCAGCGCCTAAAAGTGCAGCTTTTACAACATCAAGACCTGACTTCAAACCACCATCTGTTTGTAGTTCCACTAAAGAACGAAGATTATTCGCTTTAAGGGCATTATGTGCTTCACTTAATCCAATCTCCCATGGATTACCCGCAAATTTAATAGACGTTAATGGAGCAGCACCAGTACCGCCATCTCCCCCGGAGATAATAATTTTATCCGCATAGGCTTTAGCAACCCCAGCTGCAATCGTTCCAACACCAATAGTTGAAACAAGCTTGACTGCAACACGTGCTTTTGGATTTACTTGTTTACAATCAAAGATAAGCTGTGCTAAATCTTCAATAGAGTAAATATCGTGATGTGGTGGCGGTGAAATAAGTGTAACACCCGGAACTGTATGGCGAAGCTTACCGATAAGCGCACTTACTTTATGCCCTGGGAGCTGTCCACCTTCACCTGGTTTTGCCCCTTGTGCTACTTTAATTTGGATCTCTTCAGCTGAACGTAAATACGCTGGTGTTACACCAAATCTACCAGAAGCAACTTGTTTAATTTTAGAAACTCTCTGGGTTGCAAATCTCTCTTTATCTTCTCCACCTTCACCAGAGTTTGATTGAGCACCAATCGTATTCATAGCAATTGCTATTGTTTCATGTGCTTCTGGGGAAATTGATCCTAAGCTCATGGCAGCTGATGAAAATCTCTTAAAGATTTTTTCTTTAGATTCAACCTCAGATATATCTATAGGTTCTCTTTGTGATTTTAAATCAAAGAAATCACGTATAAACTTTAATCCACGCTTGTTGACTAAGTCTTTTAATTTGTCAAAATCTTCTTTTTTAGCACTATTTGCAACTGCATGGATAGCATGAATTACAGAAGGACCAAAATCGTGATGTTCTTGTCCTGAATAAAACTTGTAAAATCCACCAATATTGAGTGGGAAAACCTTATTGAAACCATCTTCTACAAATGCATCTTTGTGGTATCTTGAGATTCTTTCTTCAATATCTGTATACGTTAAACCAGAAAGTGCAGAATGAGAGTTTGCAAAACAATCTTCAACTATTTCATTACTTAAACCTAAAACATCAAATAGACCTGCATTTCTATAGGATGCGATTGTCGCAATTCCCATTTTTGACATAATTTTAAGAATTCCCGCACTTAAAGCACCGTGCACTGCTTTAAGACCTTCACGACATTCCATATTTATAACATTTGATACTTGAATCTTATCAATTACTGTTGCAAACAATAAATTAGGATAAATGGCACTTGCACCATAACCTATAAGCACAGCAGCACTATGAGAATCCACTACTTCACCAGTAATACAAATCATAGAAGTAAGATGTCTAACTTTTGCTTGCAAAAGTGCTAAATTTAAACGCCCTATAACCATTGCCATTGGTATAACTTTTTTTTGAGCAGAAAATTCATAATCATCTAAAATAATAATTCTTGTACCATGATTTTTCACAGAGTCTACAACTTTTTCTACAAGAGCATCAAGTGCATCTTTTAAGGAGTTAGTATATGCAGTTGAAAAAGTAGTATTATGATAAAAAGCTTGATATCGTGGTGATTTTTTATCTCCAAAAGACTTAAGCACTTCTAATTTCTCATAGGTCATAATAGGTGAAATTGATTTCAAGCGATGTGCATGTGATGGAATTTCATCCAAAATATTATGTACTTCACCAAAACCTGTGTTAAGACTCATTACGACTTTTTCACGTATTGGATCGATTGGTGGGTTTGTAACTTGTGCAAATTTTTGTTTAAAATAATCTGTAAAACATCTTTGTTTGTTTGAAAAAGCAGCAAGTGGGGTATCATCACCCATAGACCCAACTGCTTCTTTTGACTCAAGTATCATGGGCTCTATTACTTGTTCAATGACTTCTTGTGTTATGTTAAAAAATCTTTGTCTTTTCACAAAGTTTTCACGTGCAAAATCACAATGTGTTTCATATTGCACTTCTACATGCTCTTGAAGATAAATCATATGTTCATTTAACCACTTCATATATGGGTTAGATGATTTTAAATAATCATTTATTTGCTCATTTTTAAGAATTTTTCCAAATTTTAAATCAAGTCCTAACATTTCACCAGATTGAAGACGACCACGCTCTTTAATATTTTCTTCGGCAATATCTACAACACCGTATTCAGAAGCAATTAAAAGAGTGTCATCATTTGTAATTATGTATTTTGAAGGACGTAAACCATTTCTATCTAGTACGCAACCAACATAACGACCATCTGTTACAGAAAATGCCGCTGGACCATCCCATGCTTCAAAAACTGTTGAATGGTACTCGTAAAATGCACGAAGTTCAGGATCCATATGTGGAGAATTTTGCCAAGCTGAAGGAATAACAGCACGAACAGCCTTAAAAAAGTCCATACCATTTACAATAAGAAACTCAAAAAAATTATCCGCTGAAGCAGAATCTGAAGAGTTTAACTGCAAGATTGGTAGTATTCTATCAATCTCTTCTGGTGTAAATACTTCACTTTTTATAGACTCTGATTTTATTTTTACATTTAAACGATTTCCTTCAACTGAGTTAATTTCACCATTATGTGCAACTGCACGAAATGGTTGTGCCAAACGCCATTCAGGAAGTGTATTTGTTGAGAATCTTTGGTGAAACAATGAAAAAGATATTTTAAAGTCTTCATCGTTTAAGTCTTTATAAAACTCTTTAATATGAGTAGGCATTACAAGCCCTTTATATGAAAGAACTTTTGCACTCATAGATGCAATATAAAAATCCCTGTCCTCAACTAAGGCATGTTCTGCTTCTTTACGAGAGAGGTATAAAAGTGCATCAAATCTATTTGTAGCCATTATAGAGTTAGGAGTAATAATCATTTGTACGATATTTGGTAATGAAGCGATAGCTTGATCACCAAGTGCATTAATATCTATAGGCACATCACGAATCACTACAACTTTTAAATCATTGTTTACACAAATAGCACTTAAAGTTTCTAAGTGCTCTCTATTTTTCGTAAATACCGATGCAACAGCAAATTGAGCAGGAAGTTCAACTCCATTTTGTGATGATACTTTTCGTATAAACTCATCAGGCATAGAAAGTAAAAGTCCACTACCATCTCCAGTTTTTCCATCTGCAGCAACTGCACCACGGTGCATCATTCTCTCTAGTGCAGTAACTGCATCATCCAAAACTTTATGTGAAGCTTTGTTTTTGATGTTGGCAACAAGACCAAAACCACAGTTATCCTTAAATGATCTTAATAAATCATGATGTTTAATCATTTTTTTTCCTTAAAAGTTCAAATTCATTAAAAATTCTTATATATTTAAGCTTTTTTTAATCTAACTTAGTCTATTTAGACAAAGTGAATTAATTATAGTAAATAAAGAATTAAAGAAGCATAATTTTAGTAGAATTTTTAAAACAAATTTTCATTTTGTGTATATTAGAAGCAGGTTTTAGTAAAGAGATGCAAGGTTTTATCATTAATCTTAACAGAGTAAAAGAAGAAGACTTAATTGTTACAATAATATCCAAGGATAACTTACAAACTCTTTATAGGTTCTATGGCGCGCGTCATGGTACTATAAACATAGGATTTAAGATCGATTATGAGATTGAAGAGTCTGCAAAATCAACTATCCATAGACTCAGAGATGTTATCCATATAGGCTTTGCATGGATAAACAACTATAAACTACTTCGTCTTTGGCAGGATTTTCTTTCTCTTTTTCACAAGCATCTTCGGGATGCGGAGGATATAGGAGATTTTTACTATACCCTTTTAAATCAAGCCTCTATTGAATGGGGGAAACAAAACCCAAAAAGAGTAGCGATAGAATCTTATGTAAAGCTATTAGCGCATGAGGGAAGACTTCATACCGAAAAAGAATGTTTTTTGTGTGCTTCAACTATTACAGAAAATATTTCTTTACTAAGAGGTTTTTTACCTACGCATGAAATTTGCTCACATAC
>ERZ889078.2523-NODE-2523-length-12914-cov-5.818260_pt1 | contig 12914 bp, 6 predicted proteins | sample MGYA00521266_ERZ889078 | MGnify/ENA primary metagenome ERZ889078 (study PRJEB32303, sample SAMEA104408618) | aquatic metagenome | biome: Brackish water; feature: Pelagic; material: water | place: Baltic Sea | collected 2014-06-16T06:34:00 | depth 76,534 m ...
AGTGACTTCAAGTGCTCCTCTGATAAGTCTATAACGCGCCTTTGCCTGTCTGACAAATGTTCTTTTTTGGTTTTCTCTATCGATTGAGTTATCTGATCTGTTGTGTGAGTCTCACTCCAATTTGAAATTTCCTTTAAATACAGATCAAGTTTTTTTCCTTGATTCTCGCGTGCGTTATTGTAGGTACTCTCGGCGAGGTTTATATCCTCTTGATAGCGGGGTGATATTTTTCGTAACTCCTGAGCACTTTTGAGCACCAGTTCTTTTTTGGGTAATTCAGTAATCGATATTGATAGGGCTGTTCCCTGACGTATGAGTTCGTGGAAATCAATATCAACGGAAGGAGTGGGTTTAGTCGAAAGGGGAGCAGCATCTCTAGAGGGATTGGCTGCAGGATGTTGGCTGTTTTTTGCAAGAAGTGAGTTGCCCGTTGAACTTGTTTGACTACTTTGCTGCAGGAAATAATAGCCCCCCATTCCGATAGAAAGGAACAGTATGATAATTACAGCGATGAAAACCTTGTTGATACCGGCACTTTCTTCTTTCGTCGGTATGTCAGGAAGTGGAGGGGGCGTGTCGGGGGAAGCTAGTGAAGAAAGGCAGCTCCTGAGTTCACCAATCAGATCCTGGCCACTGATAAAGCGCCTGGACGGTTCTTTGTCCAGAAGCTTCATTATCAGGTTGGATAATGACTCTGGTATCTTTGGATCAAAAGTATGGGGTGCCTCAGGGGTATCCTGGGTTATGGCTCGAAAGATGGCGACCAGCGTATCGCCCTGGAAAGGGTGTTGCCCGGTTGTCAGTTGGTAGAGAATGACCCCCAGGGAATACAGGTCAGCTCGGCCATCCAGGGGTTGTCCCATGGCCTGTTCCGGCGGCATGTATCGAGGAGTACCGAGGATTTCACCGACCTGGGTCATCTGTTGGCCGTTGGGATCTTCTATGCGGGCGATGCCGAAATCGGTGACCTGGATTGAACCTTCCGAACTGTAGATGATGTTGGGCGGTTTGATATCCCTATGCACAATACCATTTTGATGGGCATAGTGGAGCGCCTGAGCTGTCTGGATCCCAATATCGACAATTTCTTCAAGTGTGAACTTCTTGGCAGCCATAAGTTCATCGAGCGGTGTCCCCTGAAGGAATTCCATGGCAATATAAATGGAACCATGATCCTGTCCCACGTCATAGACAGTAACAATGCCGGGATGCGACAGCCGACCGACTGCCATGGCCTCTTTCATAAAACGCCGGACAAAATCTTCAGACGTGACGCGGTCTTCCCGCAACACCTTCAGTGCAATCGTTCGGTCTATCTGGGGGTCGTGTGCCTTGTAGACGACCCCCATGGATCCGCGGCCCAGCTCAGCGACTATTTCATAGCGTCCGTAATTCATTGAGCAAGATATTCCATTTTTGTTTCTCGACAGACTCAAGAGTATGTGGTGTCAGTGCTGCGAGACAATAATGTTTCTGATTTTAGAGGTCATCTTCCGGGGAGCATGAGGGCTTTATCTGCATAATGGTACCATTATGGACAGGATTCTTCAAAATCTTAATGAAAATAAACACCGAAAGAAAATGATATTCTGCGACGATAGGTTGTAATTTTTTTAAAAAAACAGTTTGAGACATGAGATGTGTGGAGCAGTGCTGGTATTTATATCAGTTCCAAATTTGCAGAATCATCTGCTGCCTCAAAGAATGTGTTGGCGTTGTTTGATGTGGAGGAAGTTTCGCTATATGTAGTAAAGATTTTTTTATACCTGCCGATATGTAGAGGAGAGATATCGCTTCAGTTGCATCCAATCATCACCGATTCTCATGGTTTTGCAAAAAGGGCAGCGCCGGTTTAACAATCAAGACCTGGCGGTTCGCCGATGGAGCGTGGATAGAGTCATTCTCAACGGTTTAATGAGTCTGACAGGTTACTAACTAAAAGTATACTTACTTTGATGAATCAATATACAGTACAAAAAGGTGACACCATTGCCCAAGTCACCAAGCTTCTACAGACAGACTGGCAGACCTTACGCAATCAGAACCCTGGTGCCATTGGTCGGTCAAATGTAAATGGCAACTGGTTTGTGCGGGAAGGGGCAAATGTTGCAGTGGGCAAAGGAAGTTTTTCTGACGTTCTCAATGAAGCCACCAAAAAAAATGATACCCCTCAGCCACGGACAGCTCCACAGTCAGGTAAGATTTCTGAATATACCGTACAGCCTGGCGATACACTCTGGGGCCTTGCCGTGAAACAATTTCATGTAAATCCTCAGGATTTAATTCGTGATAATGGCATTACCAATCCTGATCTGCTGCAGATTGGCCAGAAACTCGAGATCAGACAGGCGGGACCACAACCGCCCAGCGAGGTAGTCGCCAGTTGGTATGGCGAAGACTACCACGGAAGAGCAATGGCAGATGGTGATCCCTACGATATGTTCGCCAATACCATCGCGCATAAGGAATTGCCGCTAGGCACCAAAGTTGTATTGAAAAACCCTCGAACCGGTCAGACTGCTGAAGCTGTGATAACCGACAGGGGACCGTATATCGAAGGCCGTGACATCGATCTCTCTTATGGCTTGGCCAGCCAACTCTCTCTCGTCGAAAATGGAGTTGATACCCTTATGATGGAGATATTGTAGCCCAAGAACCATATCACCCTTTGCGCATGGTAAGGGCGATTCTTTTTCGTTTGGAATCAATTTCGACGACACGTACCTCGACTTTCTGCCCGATTTTTACCACTTCACCAGGGTCTTTTATGTACCGGTCGGCAAGCTGACTGATATGGATGAGGCCGTCCTGTTTTATACCGATATCTGCAAAGGCGCCAAAACGGGTAACATTGGTGATTATGGCCGGGAGAAGCATTCCCTCATGGAGATCTTCCATGGTGTGGATACCTTCGGCGAATTGAAACTGCTCAAACCCACTCCGTGGATCACGGCCGGGTTTGGCCAGTTCCTCCATGATATCTGTGAGAGTTGGTAGCCCGATTGTCTCGTCAATGTATTCCTTGAGATTTATGGATTGACGAATCGTATCTGAATCCAATAGCTTCTCAATTGTAACTCCAATGTCCTTGGCCATTTTCTTTACCAGTTTGTAGCGCTCGGGATGGACGCCGGAGGCATCAAGAGGATTGCTGCCATTGCCTATCCGTAGAAAACCTGCACTCTGCTCAAAGGCCTTGGGGCCGAGCCGTGCTACTTTTAATAACTCCTGTCGGGTCTGAAAAGGTCCGTTAGTGTTTCTGTGAGCAATGACATTGTCGGCTAAGGTTTGACCTAGTCCTGCGACATAGGTCAGTAGTTCCGCACTGGCACTATTGAGTTCGACCCCAACGCTGTTGACGCAGCTTTCAACCACATCCTTCAGTGTTTTCTTTAATTCGATCTGGTTGACATCATGTTGATATTGCCCAACTCCAATGGATTTTGGATCGATTTTGACCAGTTCTGCCAGTGGATCCTGTAGCCGCCTGCCGATGGAGACAGCCCCGCGAACTGTAATGTCATGATCGGGGAATTCTGTCCGCGCAGTTTCCGAGGCGGAATAGATCGACGCCCCATCTTCGTTAACCAGGGTAACAATGATAGATCCGTCCAGTCCCAGTGAGCGGACGAAATCTTCCGTTTCTCTGCCGGCAGTGCCGTTACCGATAGAGATGGCATCTATCCGGTATTTTGCAACCATCCCCTTTATAATCTTGCTTGCTTCTTCGAGTTTTTTGCCACCATGGGTTGGAAAGATGGTGGTGTTGTCGAGCAGTTTTCCTTGTTCATCAAGACAGACCAGTTTAGCTCCTGTGCGATAGCCAGGATCTAAAGCCAGTACCCGTTTTCCACCAAGAGGAGCGGCAAGAAGGAGTTGCCGCAGGTTGTCGGCAAAGACCTGGATGGCCTCTTCATCAGCTCGTTCCTTCAGCTCTTTACAGAGTTCATTCTCAAGGGATGGTGCGAGGAGTCGCTGGTAGCTGTCTGCAATAGCTTTTGCCACTTCCTCCTGCCACCGTGTGACTTTCAGGTGGCGTTTTTTGAGGAGCCGTAGGCTGCTCTCCTCTGGTGGTCGAACAGAAAGTTTCAGGATCTTCTCATTTTCTCCTCGAAACATGGCAAGAAGTCTATGGCCGGCAGCCTTGGGGGCTGGTTCCTGCCAGTCAAAATAGTCTCTGAATTTTTCTCCCTGCGCCATATTCTTTTTGACGACAGTGGCTTGGATAATCGCCTGCTTTTGGAAGAGTTGGCGCAGTTCGCCTCTGGTGGGCTGATCTTCTGAAATCATTTCCGCGATAATGTCCCGAGCTCCGGCAAGAGCGTCTTCCACTGTAGCGACACCTGTTTCCGGATCGAGAAACTTGGCAATATCAATAGAAAGACTACTACTGGCAAAGATTTGCTCTGCCAGGGGAAGAAGACCTTTTTCTCTGGCAATAAGGCCGCGGGTTTTTCTCTTTGGCCGGTAGGGGAGATAGATGTCTTCAAGTTCGGTCAGGTTTCGAGCCTTTTGTAACTGCTCAGTGAGAGGAGCAGTAAGCAATTCATTTTTTTTCAGGGATTCAATGATCGCCTCACGGCGTTTATCGATTTCGATGAGTTTACGGTGTTGATCCTGGATGGCCAAAATCGCAACCTCGTCCAGCGAGCCAGTCACTTCTTTTCGATACCTGGCGATAAAAGGAACGGTTCCTCCTTCTGCGAACAGGTTGAGAGTGCCGGTGACCTGGGCAGCCGAGATATTGAGTTGTTGTGCTATGGAATTTGAATATGTTTGTTGTGTTATCATCTGTTGTACAACCTGTTGCAAAGTAGGAATTTTAAATTAGAAATGACGGATAGTGGCAGGGCAGAAATAACTATAAATGTTCTACGCAATCGGAAACGAATGGAGAGCAAAAGGTGGCCAGAGTATATCTCGATGTGAGACCGCCAACGCTCTAAGCGGCTGATCGAATGGCCTCGGCAACCAACAGTGCCTGACGAGTCGCGGCGACGTTATGTACTCTGATCATGGCAATGTTTTTGGTTGCGCATAATGCCGCTACAACAGCGGTGGCCAGATCCCTGTCCTCTTCAGTTGGGATGCCAGTTATAGTACCAAGAAAACGTTTACGGCTATGTCCAAGGAGGAGAGGGAGCTTCAGAGAAGAAAATTGCTCAAGGTTTTTTAAAATCGACAGATTGTGTTGCAGGGTCTTGCCAAAGCCAATGCCCGGATCAATAATCAGGCGGTTTCGGTCAACACCGTTACCGGTGATCCAGTCAATTCGTTCGGTAAAAAAATCAATTATATCCGTTACGACATCAGTATAATCGGGATTAACTTGCATGTCAGTCGGTGTTCCCTGCATATGCATGATGATGACTGGAAGGTTGCTCTCTCGAACCACCGCAATCATTTCCGGATCTTTCTTTAAGGCTGAGACATCGTTGATGATGTCAGCTCCAGCCCTGATGGCTTCCCGGGCAACGATCGCTTTTGTGGTATCAATGGAGATGGGGATGGTGTGCTTTTGCCGAATACCTTCAATGACAGGGATAACTCTTTTGAGTTCATCCTCTGTTGTAACTGGATCAGCAAAGGGGCGGGTTGACTCCCCGCCCACGTCAAGAATATCGGCCCCGGCGGAAATGAGATGCTCCGCCTGGGATATAGCTGCTTGAAGATCAGCGAATTTGCCGCCATCAGAAAAGGAATCGGGTGTCACATTAAGGATACCCATTATCTTGATGGCGGTGTTTGCCATCACGGCTTTTCTGAATCCTTGGTCTGGTCATCCTCCACGGGGGCATCTGCGTCACTTTCGGGAGCTTTTGCTTGAACTTCATCTTCGGGGGGGGCATCCATAACAGTTTCACTACTTTCTTCAACCTGTTCTTCAACGGTTTCTTTTGGTCGCGGGGTAGCAGCTTGTTTTCTCAATTTTTTTACTTTATTAATCTGGTCAGTATACTTACCGGGACGCAGCTCTTCTACCATACGTTCCATATCGGAAAGGACGATAGTCTCTTTTTCAAGCAGTTCTTCGGCCATCAGAGTGAGGATGTCGCGATTTTCTTCCAGCAGGTTGGTGACTGTTGTCATCGCTTCATCGACTATTTTCCTGACCGCGATATCGATCAATCTTGCTGTATCCTCACTGTAATCCTTGTTGTGGCCAATTTCTTTACCTAGGAAGATCTGTTCTTCCTTCTTACCGTAGGTGAGGGCCCCGAGATCGTCGCTCATGCCCCATTCACAGACCATTTTTCTGGCAAGACCCGAAGCACGTTCAATGTCGTTTCCTGCCCCGGTGGTTATCTCGTCAAAGATAATCTTTTCGGCGATCCGCCCGCCGTAAAGTATGCACATGGTATTTTTCAGATACGATTTCGAATGAGTATACTTATCATCCGTTGGCAACTGCATGGTAAGTCCAAGGGCACGACCACGCGGGATAATGGTAACCTTATGGACCGGATCGGTATCTGTCAGCAACCAGGCAACCAGTGCATGGCCCGCCTCGTGGTAGGCAGTAATCTTTTTTTCCTTCTCGTTGATTATCATGGAGCGGCGTTCCGCGCCCATCATAATCTTGTCTTTGGCCATTTCAAGCAGGTGTAGGGTGATTTCCTTGGCTCCGGTTCGAGCTGCCATCAGGGCTGCTTCGTTGACCAGGTTTTCAAGGTCGGCACCTGTAAAACCAGGGGTTCCCCGGGCAAGAATTTCAAGATCGATATTGGCTGCCATCTTGGTTTTCTTGGCGTAGATTGAGAGGATTTTTTGTCGACCACCGACGTCTGGTACCGGGACAATAACCTGGCGGTCAAAGCGACCGGGACGGAGTAGGGCCGGATCAAGAACATCTGGTCTGTTAGTGGCCGCTACTATAATAACCCCGTCGTTGGTTTCAAAACCATCCATCTCCACCAGCAACTGGTTCAAGGTTTGTTCGCGTTCGTCATGCCCACCACCAAGACCTGCACCTCGGTGTCGACCAACGGCGTCGATTTCGTCAATAAAGATAATACAGGGGGCACTTTTTTTCCCTTGGGCAAACATATCACGGACACGGGAAGCGCCGACACCGACGAACATCTCGACAAAGTCTGAGCCGGAAATTGAGAAAAATGGAACATCAGCTTCTCCGGCAATGGCTTTGGCCAGAAGGGTCTTGCCGGTTCCAGGTGCACCTGCCAGGAGAACACCGGTTGGAATCCTGCCGCCAAGGGCAGTGAATTTACCAGGATCTTTTAGGAAATCCACAATTTCTTCAAGTTCTTCTTTGGCCTCGTCAATTCCGGCAACATCGTCAAAGGTCACCTTGTTGTCGCTCTGTTCAGTAAGTCTCGCTCGGTTTTTGCCAAAAGAGAGGGCGCCACCTTTGCCGCCACCCTGCATCTGCCGCATGAAAAACACCCACACGCCGATGAGCAGCAGCATGGGGAACCAAGAGACAAATATGGTCATGATCCAGGAATCTTTCTGGGTCTCCTTGACGTTGATATCCACTCCTGTCTGGCGGAGAATGGAAATTAAATCAGTGTCGTTGGGCGGATAAATGGTCTGGAACGGTTTTCCGTCCTGGAGGGTTCCTGAAAGGACATCTCCGCTGATGGTGACCCGGTTGATCGCCTTATTGTTAACGCTTGTCATGAACTCACTATAGGTGAGTGAGGTCACATTGCTCTGTGGCTTATTGAAAAGATTGAAAAGGAGGATCATGGTCAGACCAATCACCAGCCACATGCTTAAGTTTTTATAAAAAGTATTCAACGACTCCTCCGGTAGTTCCAGATTTTCTATTATTGTCTAAAGATTTTCTGTGAAGACAATACAATATACTACGCTCGTGGGCAGTACAAAATATAATGATTTATACAATCAACTGCTCCAGTTATTCAATGGGTAGACATAATAATATGTTCACAAATATTCTATTTTTAGTCCACGCTCAGTTAAAGTAAATCGAAAACTGAGAATGTCGAGCCAGTTCTTAATATATTTTACCCTATCACATGGACTGCGTAAAGTATTGGACTGGATGGACAACCATCTCGTTTTTCCTCAATTCCTGTATCCCTTTAACTAAAGCAGCGGCTCCGCTTGCCGTGGTTGTGTAGGGAATGTGGTAATCTAAGGCAGCCCGGCGGATTAAATAAGAATCTTCTGTGGTACGTCGGCCAAGCGAGGTGTTGATGATCCAGGAGATCTGTTTGTCCTGAATTTTGTCAAGAATATGTGGACGGCCCTGGGAAATCTTATTAATGAGCTTACAGTCAACACCGGCTTTTTGTAGATAGTCAGCAGTGGCAGTGGTGGCGTAGATAGCGAAGTCGAGTTCCACCAGTGCTTTTGCAACGGGCAAAAGTGCAGGTTTGTCATTGTCACGGACACTAATAAACACATTGCCGGACGACGGCACCTTAGAGCCCGCTGCAAGATGTGCTTTGGCGATGGCCAGTCCCAGGTTATCGTCAATCCCCATTACCTCGCCGGTGGATTTCATTTCCGGTCCGAGAAGGGTGTCCACCTTTTCAAAACGATCAAAGGGGAAAACTGATTCTTTGACCGCCCAATGCTTAATTTCAACTTCAGTGGTCAGGCCAAGTTCTTTAAGCGTGGCTCCCATCATTACCTTGGTGGCCAGTTTTGCGAGAGGGACTCCCGTGGCTTTACTTACAAAAGGAACTGTTCGTGATGCGCGCGGATTGACCTCAAGTATATAGAGGTCATTATCTTTAATGGCGAACTGGACGTTCATCAGGCCGATTACACCAAGTTCTTCGGCCATTGCCCGGCTTGCTTGCTTTATTTCTTCTATGAGCTCTTTGGACAGGGTGTGTGGTGGCAGGATGCTGCACGAATCTCCTGAGTGGATTCCTGCTTCTTCCACATGCTCAAGGATACCACCGATGATGGTTTGCGTCCCGTCACAGATAGCATCAACATCCACTTCAATCGCATCTTTGAGGAATTTATCGATCAGTACCGGGTGTTCAAGGTTTTTGCCGCCGACGGCTATCATGAAATCTCTAATACCTTGGTCATTGTAAACAATGCGCATATCTCGGCCACCAAGGACGTATGACGGGCGAACCACAACGGGGTAGCCAATCCGAACTGCTGATGCGAGAGCTTCATCAAGGGTATGAACGGTGTCGTTGTCCGGCTGACGCAGGTTAAGTTTCTGCAAAAACTGCTGGAACCGTTTCCTGTCTTCAGCCCTGTCAATGGCATCGGGCTGGGTGCCGACAATTTTCACACCAGCTTCTGCCAGAGAAACAGCCAGGTTGAGAGGGGTCTGGCCACCGAACTGGACGATGATGCCGTCAGGTTGCTCCTGGTCGATGATGTTGAGCACATCCTCGCGGGTAAGCGGTTCAAAGAACAGCTTGTCGGAGGTATCATAGTCGGTGGAGACGGTTTCCGGGTTGGAGTTGATCATGATCGATTCAACGCCGATTTCTCTTAAGGCAAAAGCAGCATGGACACAGCAATAATCAAACTCAATTCCCTGACCTATGCGGTTGGGGCCGCCGCCGAGGATGATGATCTTCTTTCCATCGGTCTTCTTGGCCTCATTTTCCTGTTCGTAGGTCGAATAATAGTAGGGCGTATAGGATTCGAACTCGGCCGCACAGGTATCTACCAGTTTATATACAGGCAAAAACATTTTGTTTTTTGCGCAGCTGGCGGATATCATCTTCCGTGGTACCCGTCAGATATGCCAGTTGACGATCCGAGAAACCTCGCTCCTTGCAGAGTCGCAGGAAATCGGGACTCAGGCCTTGAAAACCGCACTCGGTGATTTCTCTTTCTGTTTCAATAATCTGCTTGAAATTAAAGAGGAACCAGCGATCGATCCTGGTGAGGGCATACAACTCATCCAGGTCCATATCCCTTTTCAATGCTTCGTAGATATAGGAGATTCGCTTTGAGCTGGGTATCCGTAAGCCCCGTGCCAGGTCTTCCTGGTCGAGGTGGGTGAGCAGCTCTTTTCCGTCGCCGCCAAAGCCGAATCGTCCTGTTTCCAGGGAGCGCATGGCCTTTTGGAAGGCCTCTTTAAAGGTTCTGCCGATGGACATGGTTTCGCCAACGGATTTCATGGCGGTGGTCAGCACGTCGTCTGCCTCTGGAAATTTTTCAAATGTCCAGCGGGGAATCTTTACGACGCAATAATCGATGCTCGGTTCAAAGGCTGCAAGGGTTTCGCGGGTGATATCGTTGGTCAGTTCGTCGAGAGTATAACCAACCGCAAGTTTTGCAGCAATCTTGGCAATCGGAAAACCGGTGGCCTTAGAGGCAAGAGCCGAACTTCTGGAGACCCTGGGGTTCATCTCGATGACCATAAGTTCGCCATCTTCAGGGTTAACGGCAAACTGCACGTTTGAACCGCCAGTCTCAACTCCGATCTCGCGCATAATGGCAATGGCTGCGTCACGCATTTCCTGGTATTCACGATCTGTCAGGGTCTGGGCCGGGGCAACGGTGATGCTGTCGCCGGTGTGAACGCCCATCGCGTCTATATTTTCAATGGAGCAGATGATGACGACATTGTCTTTTTTATCACGCATTACCTCAAGTTCATACTCTTTCCAGCCGAGCAGGCTGCGTTCCAGCATGACCTCGGTGTTCATGGAAAGATCGAGACCGGAGGTGCATAATACTTCTAACTCTTGACGGTTGTAAGCGATGCCGCCACCGGTACCGCCCAGGGTGAAACTTGGTCGGACGATGACCGGAAAGCCCAGATTGTCCCCGGCAGCTATTGCAGCCTCAATGGTCTTGACTATTATTGACTCAGGGACTTTGAGGTTGATCTTGCGCATGGCATCGCGAAATTCTTCACGGCCTTCTGCCTTTTTGATAACCGCGATATTGGCCGCAAGCAGCTCAACATTATATTTTTCGAGAATACCCATTTCCGCAACTTTGATGGCGGCATTGAGTGCAGTCTGTCCGCCAAGTGTCGGCAGCATGGCATCCGGGCGCTCTTTTTCGATGACTTTAGCGATGAATTCCGGGGTGATTGGTTCGATGTAGGTACTGTCGGCCAGTTCCGGATCGGTCATGATGGTAGCGGGATTGGAGTTGATGAGGACGACCTCATACCCTTCTTCCTTTAGGGCCTTGACTGCCTGAGCGCCGGAGTAGTCGAATTCGCAGGCCTGGCTGATAATAATGGGGCCGGAGCCGATGATGAGGATTTTTTTTATATCTGTTCTTTTCGGCATGATTTTTTGTGTTTTTTAGGCTTTTTGTATAACCCTTTCCGGGTGAAGTAACTGTCGCTAATGGCCAGTGGCGTCTCTTTATCCGCGCATCATTGCAATAAAACGGTCAAAGAGATAGATGGCATCATGTGGTCCTGGAGCGAATTCGGGATGATATTGAACGGAGAAGGCTGGATATTTTTTGTGTCGCATGCCTTCCAGGCTATTGTCGTTGAGATTGATATGGGTAACTTCAACCTCATCTTTTGCAAGGCTTGATTCGTCAATACAAAATCCGTGGTTCTGAGCGGTTATCTCCACATGCCCGGTGGTAAGATCTTTTACCGGTTGGTTTCCTCCCCGGTGACCGAATTTCAGCTTGTAAGCTGAAGCACCGTAGGCAAGGCCGAGCATCTGATGGCCAAGGCATATGCCGAAAATTGGTTTTTTTCCAAGCAGCTCTCTGATCGTTTCGACCACTCCTTCAACCCCTTCCGGGTCGCCGGGACCGTTGGAGAGAAAAATTCCGTCCGGGTTCATAGCCAGAACCGTTTCGGCGCTGGTGGTGGCAGGCACGACCTGAACCCGACAACCCTTTTCAGTCAGTAAGCGCAGTTGATTGAATTTGATGCCAAAGTCAAAGGCCACGACCTTAAATGGATTATCCATGCCGGTCTGGGCCGTGCTAAAATCGGTTCCAGGTACTGGACGGTTGTCGGCCCAGCCGTACGGTTCAGCGCAGGTAACCCGTTTTACCATATCCTGGCCAATCAACCCTGGCCAGCCATTTGCCCTTTTGATTAAAGAGTCGTGGTCCAGATCACGGGTGGAGACGATACCCTTCATTGCACCTTTGGTACGGATATGTCTGACCAGCGCTCGGGTATCAAAGCCCTCGACCCCAAGAACGCCATATTCCTGGAGGAATTCGGCAAGTGTTCCTGTTGAGCGATGATTGGAGGGGTAGGGACTGTATTCTTTTACCAGAAACGCCATGGGGTGTACGGCTGCCGATTCCATATCTTCGGGATTAACACCGTAGTTGCCGATGAGCGGATAGGTCATGGTGACGATCTGCCCGGTATACGACGGATCTGTTAGAATTTCCTGGTAGCCGCTGAGGGAAGTGTTGAAAACAATCTCACCTATAGCCTCGCCATGACCTGTAAATGAGCGGCCTTCAAAGATGGTCCCGTCTTCCAGGGCGATAAGTGCTTTCATAGCAGTCTTTCCTTTATTAGTGCTTTAGTGCCGATGTTCGTCGAAGGTAACTTTCTGGCTTTTGAAGAATGAAAAGAGGATTAATCCGAGTACATCTCTCTGTGAGCTGCATTTTCGGTCATTACTTTTGATATTTTTGGTCTGTCATCTGTGCCCTTCGGTTCATCCTGAGTGAGTGGAGGGGACTGTCACACGTCCCCACTTAGATATGCAGACAAAACTACAATATGTAACCTAATTCAGCCTGTTTCGTCAACTGTAAACGGTCATTCAGATACTGGACCGGCTTGAAAATGGCCGAAGAAAAGAGGAAATATATACTTAAAAACCGAAAGACTTAATAAGGAAAGCAGTTAGTATAAATATTATCGATTGCATTGCTAAACATTACTGATTAAAATCGGTTTAATACGCTTAGGAATGATGGAAATAATTTTCACAGAGCGGGAAGATTAACCGTAAAAGGAGTTTTAGTTAAATGAAAATACTCGT
>ERZ889078.2525-NODE-2525-length-12912-cov-11.042078_pt1 | contig 12912 bp, 13 predicted proteins | sample MGYA00521266_ERZ889078 | MGnify/ENA primary metagenome ERZ889078 (study PRJEB32303, sample SAMEA104408618) | aquatic metagenome | biome: Brackish water; feature: Pelagic; material: water | place: Baltic Sea | collected 2014-06-16T06:34:00 | depth 76,534 m ...
CGCTGATTTTCGAAATAAATTAAAAGATTTTTTGAAAAAAGAAAAACCGGATGTTGCGAAAGTTAAGAGGGTTGATGAGTGCATTAAACATTTGATTGATTTTCCGGAAAGAATTATTAAAAACGGATTGGGAATTTTTTATAAAGAAAATGAGGAAGGAATGGTTCACGAAGGATTCCACTATGACAGAGAAAATATTGTTTTTAAGGAAATTGTTTGGCATCAACAAAGAGAAAATCACTATATTTATAGACCTCAAAGAATTTTATTTCAGTTGGAATTACAAATAGAAAGAATTCCTAAGACGAAAAGTCTATTTGGGCATATTTTAAGAGGTATTTGGTATGCGCAGTTTAGATTTAATAAACTTTATTTCAAGAGACAACTATATAAGATGGAAAATTTGGTTTTAAATATGCCTTCATGAGAGCTTTAGATGCTTTTTTAATTGAATTGTTCGTGGGGTTAAAATCAAAGAATAATTATAAGTGTTGGGAAAAGGGAAATTAAATTTTTGTCCAATTTTCAGGAATTAAATCTTTTGTATTCATTTTTTCGTTTCTGAACCAATTTTTTGGGGCGATTACTATTTTATTGTTGTTCTCATTCAACCATGCTCCCCACCAACTAAAAGAGCTGTTCGCTATTATATTGTGTCGACATTTGCTCATAAGAATAAGTTCTTCATAATCTTTCAGTTTTCCATTACTTACAAAAACAGTAGGTGAGTTATTTTTCAAATTTTCTTTAACCCACTCAATATCATCGGAAAAAACAAAAAAAGTTGGATTTTCAATTTTTTCTTTAATTATTTTTATAGCCTTGTTGTAATAATCCAGAGAGCAAAGTTTTAAAACTCGTTGAACTTTTTCTGAAGTATAGTCATCTCGTCTCACATGGAGGGAAATAGAATTTGAGTTTTTGGTTTTTTTTTCAATTTGATTAAAATTTTCATTTATTTTTTCTTTTAGTGTTATTTCTTCGCGAATAATGTTTTCTATATCTTTAAAATATTTTTCACTTTGCCAATTTCCCTCTAAATAAGCATCTTTCTTGATATTTAATATATCTGGTTGAAAACCAAATTCTTTTTCTTTAATACGAAGAGCATCTTTTTTTCTAAATAAATTAAGAAGAAGATAACGGCGACCATCTTTCTTTTCAAACTTTCTAATTCGTGCCATTTCAAAAAAACTAGCCGTATCAACTTTGGTGTTAAAATTGTTGAGTTTGTATTGTCTTTGGGGAAATTGTTTATACCAAGATGAATCAGATTTAACTTTTCTCACTGTTTCTATTTCAATACTTCTACCTAAAGCATATTGAAAAAGTTGATTTCCTAATCCTCCTTTTAATTTGATAATAATCATTTGTTTATTTTCTAAACCAAAATAGCCCAGTTCCGAAACCTTTTTCTGGTTCATATTTATCTAATAATTCTTTTTTGTAAATATATTTTTCTTCAACTAGTTGTAATGGTTTAAATAACTCTAAGATATAATTTCTGGTAAAAGTACGATGTGCATTAAAGTAAATTTTGTTTTCGCTATCAATCGGTAGGGATATGTATAAATTACCCCTCTCTGTCAAAACTCTTTTTATTTCTTTTATTGCTTTTTCCGATCCAAAACTGTCTATTGGGTCGCCATATCTTCCCAACCCGATATGTTCTATCACACAAATTGAACTAAGAGATTTTATTTCGTTATCTTTGAAAGGTAAATTTAAAATATCTCCTTTTTTGAAAAAAAGATTTTCAAGTTTTAATTCTATTGGTCTTATATCTATCATTGTTGTAGGTACAAATTGCGAAATGATACCAATCATTTCTGCTTTTGACCCTATGTCATAATGGTGATTAGGTTTGTTTTGAAAAACTTTTCCGGCACACCAAGTGTCTTGATAAAAATAAGTTGGTTCAACAGGTGTATTTTCTGTTTTGTCGTAAATATAGGGAGAAATAAAATCCCAACTCAGTTTAAAATTATTGTTTTTATTATCCTTTTTATATTTATTCAAATCAGATAAAAATATTTTTAAAAATTTAGTTTTTTGAAAAAAATTATATTTGTTGGAATATGTTCCTTTAGTAATACTGTAATAAGCTCGTAATTGTTTGTAACAGGGAATTTTTTTTAAAAATTGTTTCATATTTTTATCTATTTAACCATTTTTGTTTATCGACAAAAATAGTGTTTATGTATGTGTCGGCATAGACGAAATACCCAACTTCTTTCATAAAGTCAATAACTTCTATTTCTTTTCTTTCTGTTCTGTTTTCTGTATAGGTTAAAGTTTCTACACAAATGATTTCAGGTCTAACTTTTTTAAAATTTATAGATTTTAGAATTTCAAAATCAAACCCTTCTGTATCTAATGATAAAAAATTAGGAGCTTCTCCGTTAAAATTATCTTGCAATATGTTATCTATATGTTTTAGGGGAACTTTGATAATTTCTTTTAGAGTTTGTTTTGTGTTCTTTATTAAATAGTTAACTTCTTCTTTGGAAAATGTGCTTAAAACATCAGTATTCATCATAAAAAAATCAATGTTTGTTTTTTCTTCTTTACCTATTCCTATATTCAGCACAGTATCTTTTTTTCGTTTGTTTTTTATTATTTTACACAGTTCTGGATTAGGCTCAATACATACACCTGTTGATCCTTGTTTGTAAAATAAATAAGTGTTGTTTATTTTAATTGGATGATTGGTGCCGATATCTAAATAAGTCGGTTTTTGTATTTTTAAATTTTTGAAAATAAAATCTATAATTAAATCCTCACCCAGCTGAGAATAACTTTTTTTATAGGAGACAGGGAAAAATCCATTTTTTAAGATTTTAAAATAAAATGGATATTTTTTTATATTCAATATACTTTTTAGTTTCATTTTGTTGTTGTTGCAATATTCATTTTGTTTAAAAAATGTTTGTTAAATATTTTTTTACAAATTCCTTCGTTGTGTATTTAGAATCCGCTTTTTTAAATGCATTATCTATAACTTGTTGATATTGTTCAAAATCTGATAGAATCTCAGTAATTTTTTCATAAAGTTTTCCGTCTTCATAATAAATAAACTCTTTGCCGGGAGTGAAAAAATATTCTATTACATTAAAAGGATCTTTTCGGCAAAGTATAAGAGACCGGCAAAAAGCTGCTTCAAAAAGGCGTTGTTTTACTTGCGGTATAATTATTGTTTTTTTTGATATATACAAACGTTTTAGTATATTTGGAATAAAATCAGGGAGTTTTTTCGGGACAAGTTTGAAGGCCTTGTTTTCATAATAATCTGGAATTTGCCAGACTGATTGTATATGTTGATATTCTGGATAGAGTAGGTTGTGAACCACTGAAATTCTTGTTTCTGAAATAAGTTTTAATTTTTCTTTATATGATATGCTTTTGTTTGTTACTAATGGACTATCAGAATTTGAAACAAATCTATAATTAAAATTACTGATAGTTTCTATAATGCGGGTTATTTCAGGAGAGACTATATGACCAGTATATATTACTTCAATTTTTTTCTTAGTTTGTGGTGGAATAAATTGTTCGTTGAATGGTTGGAAAACGGGAATTCTTTTCTTTGTGTTGTTTTTTTTGTTTAACCATTTTGCAGTAAAAGGACAAATCGTTAATATCTTTTGATATTTTTCTCCAAAATAATCATGAGTATTAGGAATAAATTTATTATTATTTAACACTAAAAATCTATTTGGCTCTTCAAATTCTATGTAAACTATTTTTTTTCCAAAACTTTTTTTGATTATATCTTCGTCATCAAACCATGACGATTCAATAAATACAAAATCATCAGTATCTGTATTAAAACGACTGAAATCATTATATTTATTAGGATCTTGAGGTCCTAGACTTTGATTATTAAAAGGAATAATTTTCATAATTAGTTTTCAATATTTTTAAAGCATAATATTTGAAAGGCTGTTTTAGGGAAATGCCTTGCGAATAGTATTTGTGTGATGAGAGATATGTTTTTCCATAAAAATCTCGGACGGAAGCGAATTTGTGCGCCTTCTGAACGTAATGGTTTCCACCCATTAATACCAATTACAGAGTACCCTCTTTTTTTCATGTCATTTACTGTCCACCCTGATTTGTGGATCTGAAAAGGGTTTTCCTCGTATGGATTTTGAGAAATGAAGCCATTAGGTGTGAAAACAACTACTCTTTTTGAGGCAATTGCTTCAGCTTTTTTTAAAAGTTGTTCCCCTTCACTAAAGGTAACATGTTCAAGAGCGTCGCACAAAAGAACACACTCGAAAGTTTTAAATTTAAATTTTTTTTCAATATCAAGCATGTTCATCAAAAAATATTCATTATGAATATTTTCTTTTTTACTTATATCAATACTTGATTGAAAAGCATCTATACCGACAGTGCTCATGTTTTTTGAGAAATCTTTTATAGGAGATCGACTCCCACACCCTACATCAAGAAGTGTGTGAAATTGACTAACCATTTTTCTTAGTTCATTCGGGAAATTATAATGATAAAATAAAGAACCAAAAAATATTAAATATATTTTTTTAAATGTTCCAATAAAAGTGAGGTTAGAGAGTTTATTCATATTTTATTTATCTTTGTTGGTGGATAAAGTTATTTCGTCTATCATTTTTTTTATACCTTCTTTAAGTGTTATTCGAGGTGTCCATCTTGGTGGTTTCCCTTTTAATGTAGTGGCACTTTTGTTAGTTTCTTTTTTAGCACCCAAGATTATTTTTGCATTTGTGTATGCTCCGATGAGATTAGCGATGTCTCGTATAGTGATCCATTCAAAAGATGTTAAATCATATATTTCCTCATTTAAGTTATTTTCTAAGACATGGTGTAGCCCTTCACAAACATCATTTGTGTGGATAAATTGGCGTTTTTCTTCGCCAGTACCCATTATCTTAATTTTATTAGTAGTTGTGGCTTGATGGATAAAATCGCTGACGACATGGCTTCGTTCCGATGTTTCTTCTTGAACACCATAAACATTCCACAATCGAACACATGAACCTTTAAGTTGTTGCGTCCACAATTCCCCTAATTTTTTTGTTGCTCCATAAATAGAATCTGTTTCTTCTGCTAACTGACTTGAAACAAAAACAAAAGGTATTTTAGATTTTTGTAATTGAGTCATCACATTTTTTAAAAGCTCCACATTCCAATTCAGTTGGTGTAATTGAGTGTCATTTCTATATAAATATTTTGCTCCACCAACCTCCCATGCAAGAAAATAAACTCGGTCAAATTTATGTAATGGTAATATGGCTACCCTAGCATCTTCTTCTTTATTTCTTTTTATGTCGAAATGAGTAACCTGTTCACCTTTTTTTTCAAGGTATGTACACAATGATTTACCTATAAATCCTTCTGATCCAATAACTAAATTTTTAATCATATTTCTTTTAATTTTTTGGTTTCCCATTTTAATAAAGGCCGGATAACACCAGGAAAACTTCCTGTGTGTTGTCCTCTCGCTGATTTTCCATTCATGTTGTCTGTGACTTTAAATGATAATATATTTTGTTCATGGGCGTGAATGAAAAATGGATTTTGTTTTAATAATGCAATTCCTATAAAAAAAATACCTTCCGCGAATAAATTTCCAGGGATCCATACCGTTGAGGTGTAATTTCCAATCATTTTTTCTTTTTCCTTAGACCCTTCTATGTCATGAGAATTAAAAACATTTATTCCTTCTTCGTTGAATATATTAATACCATGAGTAAAGGCATGATTACTTTCAAGAACTTTGTACTCAACAGTTATCCCGATTTTTTTTGTTATATCAAAAGTATTGGAAATCTTACCATTTTCTTTGTGAGAGAATATTCTTTTTATTTTTGCGACATTATTTCCTGGTGCAAATTTTAAATTTTCCCATTTTTTTTCATTTAACAAATTTAAATTGGAATTTAAATATTTTTTTATTACTTCTTTTGTTTCTCCGATCATTTTTATTTTGCCATCTTCAAGAAGGATGCATCTTTTACATAAGTTTTGGATGGCGGACATATTATGGCTAACAAAAAGAATGGTTCTTCCGGCTTGTTTAGTTACTTCATCCATTTTGCCAAGGCATTTTTTTTGAAATTCCGCATCTCCCACAGCAAGAACTTCGTCAACCACCAAAATATCTGGTTCCATATGAGCGGCTACTGAGAATGCAAGTCGCACATACATTCCTGATGAATATCTTTTAACGGGGGTGTCTAAGAATTTTTCAATTCCTGCGAATTCAACTATAGCATCAAATTTTTCGATAATTTCTTTTTTTGCCATTCCTAAAATAGCTCCATTTAGAAATATATTTTCTCTCCCTGTCAGTTCTGGGTGAAATCCTGTCCCAACTTCAAGTAGAGAAGACATTCTTCCTCTATATTTTATTTCGCCTGTTGTAGGAGGGGTAATTTTTGAAAGAATTTTTAGTAAAGTTGATTTTCCAGCTCCGTTTGCTCCGATAATTCCGATAGCTTCTCCTTTTTGCACTTCGAAATTAATATCTTTTAATGCCCAAAATTCTTCTTTAGTTTCTTTACCAATTATTTTTTTAGTTTTGTTTTTTAAAAATCTAAATGGGTGTTTCCCTATATCAGTTAAAATATCACGTAAGGCAATATAGCCTCCGCGCTCGTGGGTGATGTTGTATTTTTTTGAGATGTTTTTTACGGTTATAATACTAGTCATAAAGTTTATAAAGTTATAAAGTTTTTAAAGTTTTCTGGACTGCCACGTTGTTTCGCTGAGGCTTCACTCCTCGCAGAGACGGACAGTTTTTTGGTTGACCCTGTTAAATTAAATTTAGCTTTCCGCTAAATTTTAATCTTATTTTTTCAAAATAAGCTATTTAACAGGGTTGACATTCTGTTTTGTTTTGTTATTATATAAATATAAATGTTTGATTTAATCAAACGTCCGAGAAAACCCCGCTTGCGGGGTTTTCGCTTTTTTATTATTTATCTTTATGATTTTGATTGACATTTTGTTATGGTTTGTTATTATATATACAAATGATGCTTCGTGCATTCCTGACCCCTCGTCCTTATGGACGGGGGGGCTTTGTTTATTTATGAAAGAATTTATACATATTTTTTATTAAGTCACTATATTCCTCTTTTGGAATTTTCTCTATTTTTCTATGTAATCTTTTTGTACTCATAACTTTTATCTGTGGCAATATGACAGTAGACTTAACTTTTGTATTTTTGAATTGATAGTAAAAATTGGAATTACTGTTTTTAATTTGTGAAGTTAATGGAGCAACAAGGACAAGTTTATAGTTTATTCTATGTAATACTACTATAGGTCTTTGAAATTTTTTACCTCCATTTTGTTCATATCCTATATTTAAACCTACAAACGCCCACCAAACCTCTCCTTGGTGAGTATTTTTATGTTTGTAAAAATCATTTATTTCTTTTTTCTTTTTATTCCAATTATCGAAATTTTTCATGATAGATTAGTTTAAAGTTATAAAGTTATAAAGTTTAAAGGTTTCTGGATTGCTTCGCTATCGCTCGCAAAGACGGGTTTTATTGGTATATTTATCTTTAAACGATGTCGGCGAAATAACGTTCGGTTTTTTTGAAGAAGTAAAATCCTACTAACAAGACTATTAAACAAGTTGCTCCTGAAATTGCCAGCAGGGTCCAGTTTATTGGTGCGTTTCCAAAAAGGGAAGCTCTAGCTGCTTTGATTACTCCTGTCATTGGGTTTATAGCTAAAAGCCACGAATATTTACCTGCAATGCTAGCAGGATAAATAACTGGTGTTACAAAAAGAAGCATTTGAATAAAAAATGGTAAAGCATATCTAACATCTCGATATTTTACATTAATTGATGCTAAAAAGAGCCCTCCTCCGACTGCTGTCATAAAAGTAATAAGCAAAAGTAAAGGAATAATATATAAACCTGATAGATTTGGAACATATCCATAATAAATCATCATTCCGACTAATATTATCGAAGCAATAAAAAAATCAACAAATTTAGTTATAACGCCTGCTATTGGTAAGATTAGACGAGGGAAATAAACTTTTGTAATTATATTAGCATTACTAACAAGAGAGTTGCTTGTTTCTGAAAGAGCAGAGGAAAAAAATTGCCAAAATAAAAGCCCTGTGTAGACAAAGATTGGATAAGGAATTCCATCAGATGGCATTTGAGCAAGTTTCCCAAAGAAAATACTGAATACGACCATAGTTATGAACGGCTGGAAAAGTGCCCACAAAACTCCTATGGCTGTTTGTTTGTATCTAACTTTAAAATCTTTCCAAGTGAAAAAATATAATAATTCTTTGTATTGCCAAATTTCCTTGAAATCTTCAAAGCTGAAAGTTTTTTTGGGTTTTATTGTGGTTAAATTAGACATGTGAATTATTTTACCATTTATTTATTTTGCCGACTACCTTCTTTTTTAATTCGAGATAAGATTTTGTGGCTTCTTTTTCAAGGTTAGGGGAGACAAGTCTTAAAAGTTCTTTACCGAGAATGCGGTATTGACCACCAACTTTATTGGCTCGGATTAGTCCTTTTTTTAACATTCTTTTAATTGTGCTGTTACTTATTTTTAACAGTTTTTCTGCTTCGTTTGTAGTGTAAACAGCATTTTTTTGAATTTCTTTAGACATAATAAAGAGTTAAAAGTTTATAAAGTTATAAAGTTTAAAGTTTTCTGGATCGCTTCGTTGCGACTCGCGAAGACGGATGTTGGTTCTCAGAGACGGACGGACGGGTAGGTAATCTGAATGAATTTCTTATTTCTTTTAATTATACAGAAGTGTCAAAAGGTGTCAATAGGGGTCACAAGAGTTAAAAGTTTATAAAGTTATAAAGTTTAAAGTCAGAGACGAGACAAAGTTTATAAAGTCGACCTAGTTAAATAAAAGTTTAACGGGTTAAAAAAGTCAGAGACGAAAAGCTAAAGCTTTTCGTCACTGTTTATTAGGTGGGTTTAGGGTTGTTTTGGTTGAACGGCTACGATTTTAAAATTCTTAAAAATCGTAGCCGTTTGAATTTTAATTACTTAGTAGGGGTGCTACCCCTAAGTGGTTTTTGGCTTAAAATAAGGATATTAAACGGCTCAACCGTCCGCCAGCTGGCGGAGAGCCGTTTATTGAGGTTTAAAATGATTAAGAGGTCGGACTTCGTCCTAAATTTTTCATAGGGGTCGCACCCCTCCGTACTAAAAGAAGTCCGACCTCGGTAATAGCAGAACAATGTTAAACTACTAAAGATTGCTGGTATACACGCTAAGAGGTCGGACTTCGATGGAACGACCCCCTTTTCGAAATTAAGGTCGGACTTCGGACGGCTGGACTGCCACAAAAATTTAATTAGGTGACGCACATCCAAAAGGGGTGAACGACACCGTAATTAAATTTTCTCGCAAAGATGGACTTCATTCCCTGGATCGCTTCGTAAACCTGCCTGACGGCAGGCAGGCTCGCGAAGACGAAAACTGGATGTTATAATATCTTTATGCAAAAAAAGAAATTTTTGATAGGGATTGCGATTTTTATTTGGGTTATTTTTTTAATGGATTTTTGTGCGCAAATTTATTTTTTGTATTGGAGATTTTGGTGGGCTGATATTTTAATGCATTTTTTGGGAGGAGCTTGGTTAGCATTGTTGGGGTATTATATTTTCTATTTATCTGATTTCAAAGAAAAGATAACCACTTGGACGCGACGCGTCCAAGTGGGGGTTTTTGAAAAATATTCTTTGTTTACTGTTTCTTTGGTTTTTGTTTTGGGAATAGGAATTTTGTGGGAAGGCTTTGAATTGTTTTTTGCATTTCCTTTAAAACCTGGTTATATATCTGATACAATTTTAGATTTAATTATGGATACTCTTGGTTGGTTGGTTACGTACTTTTTTGTTTTAAAGAAAATTGATATTTGGCAGAAGCATTAAAGCATCAATCCGCCATCTGGCGGAACTAGAACCTGCCTGCCGGCAGGCAGGCATTAAAACAAAAAAATCTGGATCGCTTCGCAAGCTCGCGAAGACGGGTTTATTTAGAAGTCCTAAAGGTTACGATTATTTTAATTTCTCCTTAGGGGTCGCACCCCTCCGTTCGTAAACTCACTACAAGGGGAACGACCCCCTTTTCGAAATTAAGGTCGGACTTCGTCCTAAAGGTTACGATTATCTTAATTTCTCATAGGGGTCGCACCCCTCCGTACTAAAAGAAGTCCGACCTCGGTAGTGGTTAAACAACATTCAATGACTAAAGATTACGGTTATCTTAATTAAGAGGTCGGACTTCGATGGGTACGACCCCATTTCGAAATTAAGGTCGGACTTCATTTACTGGATTTTTATGAAAATTTAATTAGGTGACGCACACCCAAAAGGGGTGAACGACACCGTAATTAAATTTTCTCGCAGAGACAAAAAATGATAGTTTCTCGTTAACGAATTTTGCTTAAATTTCTGGACTGCCACGAAAAATTTTTGCGAAAATTTATTCTCGCAGAGACGGGTAGGGGATTATTTTTACGCTTCTCTTTGTTTTTTTAGAATGTTTTTTATGTGTCTTTTTGCTTCTGTGGTTCTGACTACGTCTAGCCATTTTTTGGTTGGAGTGATTTCTTTTTTTGTCATAATTTCAACTATGTCTCCGTTTCTTAATTTGGTGTCTAGAGAAACTAATTTTCCATGAACTTTGGCTCCGTTCATATGGCTTCCAATATCAGAATGAATAGCAAAAGCAAAATCAACAGGGCTAGAATTTACTGGTAAATCAATTACATCTCCTTTGGGAGTAAAAACGAAAACTCGATGTTCAAAAAAATCTTTTTTTAATTCTTCGATAAATTCTTTTGATTCAGTTTCTTCTGGTTGGTTAGCTATCTTTTTTATCCAGTTAGGAATATCTTCCTCCGTATGTATTTTTTTATTTGTATTTAAATTATTGAAACTATTGATGTTTGGTAATAGTCGTTTGAGCCATATTTCGAGATTATCCTTACCTCCATAATTGATGTTATTTTTATAAGAAAGATGAGAAGCCACCCCGAATTCTGCTTTTTTATGCATTTCGGCAGTTCTTAATTGAATTTCTACTACATTTCCGTATCGAGTGAAGACTGTTGTATGTAAACTTTGATAACCATTTGGTTTAGGAAAAGCAATATAGTCTTTAATTCTTCCCGGCATAGGTCGACGGAAAGAATGGATTATTCCTAACACTTTATAACAATCATTTTTAGTTGGGACAATAATTCTCAAGGCGGCGATGTCGTAGATTTTAGTTATATCCCAATGTTTTCTTTCTAATTTTCTAAATAAACTGTATGTTCCTTTTATACGGGCATTAGTTTGGATATTTGTGATATCTTCTCGAGCTAAGCGTTTTTTAATAGAACGATCTATTTTTTTAAGAGAAAGGGCATTAATTTTAGATTCTTCTTTCATTATTTCAATAACTTTTTTATGTTCATTTGGATAAACATAAGGAAAAGACAAATCTTCTAATTGTCGATTTAGAACTCCAATTCCTAGTCGATAGGCTAGGGGGGCAAAAATTTCTAGAGTTTCGGTGGCAATTCGAAGTTGTTTTTCTTTAGGCACAAATTCAAGAGTTTGCATGTTATGGACTCTGTCTGCAAATTTGATTATCAAAACACGAAGATCTTGAGAAGAAGCAATGAACAATTTTCTCAAACTTTCTGTGTGTCTTTTTAATCCTTGAAATCGAATGGTTCCTAATTTGGTTACTCCTTCTACTAAAAAAGTGATATCACTGCCAAATTTTTCAAGTAATTCTTTATTTGTAGTGGTTCCATCTTCAATGGTATCATGTAAAAGTCCTGCTGAAATAACAGTAGCTCCCATTCCTAATTTAGCTAGAGTTTTTCCAGTTTCATAAACATGATTAAAATATGGTTCTCCCGATTTTCGTTTCTGACCAGAATGAGCAGTCACAGCAAAATTAAAAGCTTTTTCAACTAATTGAGCACACTCTGGTGTGGGAGCCTCCATAAATGAAATAATGTCTTTGGCTGTTTTCATGATATTTTATTCTCCTTCGTCGCCTGCCTGCCGGCGAGGCAGGAATAAAATCGCGGATTTAATGCGGACTTAACGCAGAAAATTGCGGAATTTTACGACGATGTAATAATATTTTATTATACTTTGAATTATATGATTTATTTAGGAATAGAGCAATATAAATGATTGAACCCCTGAAGCTCGTGTTGAACTTCAGGGGTTAGAACGATATTTCCATAATTTTACCTCTTGGCGAGAATAGCGAAAGCTTTTCTTAAGAGTCTGCTATAATCTTTTTTAGAAAGTTTAGTTTTTTGAGGGTCTAGAATTTGACTCTCAACTTTAGTCTCAAATAAAATGCTTTGGTTGTTTGGATGATAGTAACCCAGATAAGTTACATCACCTATAAAAAATTCGGCGACCTTTTTATCGGACGTAATTTTCCCAACTAAAATTTCCATGAGAGTCTCCTTAATGAAAAATTAAGATCTTATTCCTTCTTATATTATATAACGAAACTAGTGTAAATGTCAAACCAAAAAGATAAACCCTGTTAAATACTGATTTTTAACAGGGTAAACATACTAACCTGCCTGCCGGCAGGTATATGAATGATACAAATTAACTGGATCGCGTCGCTGAGGCTCGCGAAGACGATTGGCTAAAGCCAATCGTGACGAAAAGCTATCGCTTTTCGTCTCTGCGAGCTTTAGCGAAGCAGTCCAGAATATTTCTGATATTAAAACTAGTTAGTCATTACTAACCAGTTTATTATTTTTTAACTAGGTACTTTTTTTATCAAGCCATAAGATGTTGAAAACTCTTTTAATTACTATATAATTAGATTAGCTTATAGAAGTTAGCTTTTAGGAAAAAAATTTGTTTTACAAATTTTTTCTTATTTA
>ERZ889078.2526-NODE-2526-length-12911-cov-18.097153_pt1 | contig 12911 bp, 10 predicted proteins | sample MGYA00521266_ERZ889078 | MGnify/ENA primary metagenome ERZ889078 (study PRJEB32303, sample SAMEA104408618) | aquatic metagenome | biome: Brackish water; feature: Pelagic; material: water | place: Baltic Sea | collected 2014-06-16T06:34:00 | depth 76,534 m ...
ATCAATATGCTGAACCTTAGCTATCGGTTGATTAATGTGCGTAAAAAGTGTGCTAATTGGGCTTAGCGCCGTCAACGAGCACGTAATATTCGATACCTTTGTTATAAAAAACAGCTTTGGCTCCTGGCCTGAGGCTAAAAACTACCTCTATTGCCGGACTGTCTCCCTACCGGAGTGAATTTCACCTTTACTTCAAAACCCAGAATCAACAACCAAGCCTAAACTTGCGTGCTGATGGATTTTGGCAAATATGAAGTGACTGAGTTTTTAGTAACAAGTTCAAAAATGGCTAAACGCCGTCAAATTTAAACCTATTCCAAAAAACCATCCCGCCCCGGGAAATGCCAAGATCACAAAAATACAAAGGTCACAGTTTGGTCAATTTGGTTAAAACCAAAACAGCCCAAAAGCGGGTTTGGATTATAACAACCCAAACCAAAACATGCAGTCGACTTTACCTATTAAAAATCATTGAAATAAGCCAAAAGAATGCCTATATCTTAACATTATTAATTTAAAGGTTTGCAAATGCTCCAGCGAATTTGTCTTTGGTTGCTTTTGATTGGAACCTCTGTTGTCCAAGCACACGCCTTTGAAACCCTTGCACGATCCGCTTGGGTTTATGACGTGGCAACCCAAACAGTCTTGATGGCTAAAAACGCTCAGACGCCTTATCCGCCAGCCTCGATGTCAAAATTGATGACCATAAACATGGCGTTTGAGGCCATGGCCGATGGGCGCATCACCCCGGAGACGCAGATGACCGTCTCGACCAAGGCACGTGAAATGGGTGGCTCGACCATGTTCTTAAATGAACAAGATCGCCCAACCGTGTCAGATTTAGTCCAAGGGATGATCATCAATTCGGGAAATGACGCTTGCGTGGTGATTGCCGAAGGTCTGGCCGGTACGGAAGAAGCCTTTGCCGCCCAAATGACCCAACGCGCCGCAGCCTTGGGGATGCGCAATTCGACTTTTAAAAATGCCAGCGGCTGGCCCGCTGATGGTCACCGTATGAGCATGGAAGACCTGGGCCTGCTAGCACTACGTTTGATCGATGAATTTCCTCAATATTACAGTATTTTCGCGCAAAAAGAATTTGACTTTGCCGATCGCGCACCAGACAACCGCTTCAACCGCAACCCGCTTTTGAAGCTTGATATCGGCGCTGATGGTCTTAAAACGGGCCACACGCAAGAGGCTGGCTACGGGCTTGTAGGCTCGGCGGTACAAGGTGATAGGCGGATCATCCTGGTCTTGTCTGGTATGGATTCCGAAAAAATGCGCGCGACCGAGGCTGAAAAGCTAGTCAACTGGGCCTTTCGCCAATTTTCCCTTAAAACCCTTGTGGCAGCAGGCACACCCGTGGTCCAAGCAGATGTCTGGATGGGCGTACAAAATAGCGTAAATTTGGTACCCGCCTTTGACGTAACACGTCTCCTTCCTGCGGTAGGCGCCTCAAACATGACGGCCGAAGTGATCTATGGTGGTCCGATTGCAGCGCCGATTGCGGCGGGCATGGTCTTGGGAGAGCTGCGCATCAAAATCATGGGATTTGAAGAGACAACGGTACCTTTGGTTGCGCAAACTGACGTGTTAGCTGGTGGTATGTTTAAACGGCTAGAAACAGTTTTTTTATTGTTGAAAAAAAGGCTTTTTCTGAGCAACACGGCTCAATGATGGCGATAATACCGCCTAAGGCAGGCCAGTTCATCAGCTTTGAGGGCATAGACGGTTCGGGCAAAAGCACCCAAGCGCGGCTATTGGCCCATAATCTTCGGGATATGGGGCACGATGTGGTATTGACACGTGAACCAGGTGGCTCGGACGGCGGAGAAGAAATACGCGCCTTGGTGCTCCAAGGGGCAGCCGACCGCTGGTCCCCCGAGACCGAACTTTTGCTTTTCACCGCAGCACGGCGCGATCATTTGGAAAAAACTATCCAGCCAGCCTTGGCGCGCGGCGCGATGGTGATTAGCGACCGTTTTGCAGATTCAACTCGCATCTATCAAGGCATCACACGCGGCGCACGCAGAACTATGGTGGATGCTTTGCATGATCTGGTCATAGGGGTAGAACCTGACCTGACGGTCTTGATCGATATTGACCCACGTCTTGGCTTGGCCCGCGCTCAAGCCCGCGCAGGACTTGAGCAGCGCTTTGAAGATATGGGCACGCAGATGCAGGCACAAATGCGCCATGGATTTCTAGAGCTGGCAAAAAAAAGTACCCGTTTCGTTGTGTTTGACGGTGCTCAAACACAAGAAAATTTAGCAAATGCAGTACAAATGGTCACCCGTGAAAGGCTTGGCCTTTAGATGGTGGACCTGTCGGCGCAAGAATTGCCGGAACCAGACGCTCTGATCGGCGCACCCCATCCGCGTTTTTGCTCTAAAATATACGGACATAGCGCAGCTGAAGCCGCCTTTTTTGATAGTTTCACCGCAGGGCGAGTACATCATGCTTGGCTGATCCATGGACCGCGTGGGGTAGGAAAAGCCTCACTCGTATGGTCATTTGCACGGTTTTTGCTGGCAGTACCACAAGATGATGGCAGCATGTTCGCACCCGCTCCACCAAAAAACCTGCATATCCCTTTGGATCACCCCGTCGCACACCGCATGACGATCATGTCTGAGCCGCGACTTTTCTTGCTGCGTAGAGGAATGAATGCTGCAAAGACGGGGCTTGCGGCGGATATTTTGGTGAATGAGGTGCGCAAGCTTAAGCATTTTTTTCAAATGTCTGCAGCTGATGGTGGGCGGAGGGTTGCTATAATTGACGCCGCTGACGAACTTAACTCCCAGGCGGCCAACGCATTGCTTAAAATCTTGGAAGAGCCCCCATCTGGCGTCACTTTTTTTTTGGTGGCCCATCAACCCTGGCGGCTTTTGCCTACTCTGCGCTCACGTTGTCGCAATTTGCGACTTGCCCCTTTGCCCGGAGATGATTTGGCCCTTGCCATGGCCCAAGCAGGGGCGGCGCAGTCAGCCAATATGTACACAACCTTGGCCGAGCTGGCCTCTGGGTCGGTCGGGGCCGCAATGACATTACAAAATCAGGCAGGCTTAGCCACTTATGCGCGCCTTATAGCCTTGTTTTCAGCTATACCCGGTTTAAGTCGCCCCAGCGCGCTTTCGCTTTGTGAAACTGTCACAGGGCGCGGCAATGAATCGCATTTTGAACTTATTTTAGGACTTATTGACATATTTTTAGCTCGTTTGGCTAAGGCTGGCGCGATGGGCTATGCTCCTCCCGAAGCCGCCCCAGATGAGGCAAGGGTGATTACAATGTTGGCCCCAAACCCGCTTGCGGCACGCGTTTGGGCTGATTTGGCACAAACACTTTCGATGCGCGCGCGCCAAGGGCGGGCTGTCAACCTTGACCCCGCCACCCTTCTGATGGATATCGTAATTAAGATCGATGATGCGTCCCGCCACGCCCTCCAAATAAACAGGTAATCATGCGACCGCTTTTTGTTGACAGCCATTGCCATCTAGACTTCTCCGACTTTAAGGACGAGCTACCTGCAGTAATTGCGCGCGCACGCGACGTGGGAGTCACGCGCATGGTCAGCATCTGCACTAAATTACGCCTTGAACCACAGGTTCGCGCGATTGCCGAAACCTATGACGGTGTCTTTTATGCGGCGGGTGTGCATCCGATGTCGGTCGCAGCTGAACCCGCAGTAACTTTGCAAGAGCTGCTTGCTCTAAGTCAGCATGAAAAATTCGTGGCAATCGGTGAAACGGGGCTGGATTACCATTACAGCGGCGAAAGCAAAACGGCGCAGATCGACAGCCTGCTAATCCATATTGAGGCGGCGCGGCGAACGCAGTTACCCCTAATCATTCACGCCCGAGATGCTGATGAAGACATGGCGCAGATCTTAGAAACCGAGTTCAATAAAAGCCCCTATACCTGTGTTATGCATTGCTTTTCCTCATCTAAAGGATTAGCCATAACCGCGTTGAACCTGGGTTTTTATCTGTCAATGTCGGGGATATCCGCCTTTCCAAAATCAACGGAGCTGCGCGCGATTTTTGCCGCTGCACCAATTTCCCAAATTTTGGTAGAAACCGACAGTCCATATTTGGCTCCGCCCCCACACCGTGGGCGCCGCAATGAACCGGCCTACACAGTCCATACCGCCAAAGTTGGGGCAGAGGTTTTCGGCCTCTCGTTAGAAGAATTCGCCCTTGTCACCAGCGCCAATTTCGATCGCCTTTTTTGGAAAGCCGCAAATACCAATATTTCAAAAACAGAGGCCGATATATGAGTGTCACACGCCGATTTACGATATTAGGCTGCGGCTCGTCTGGGGGAGTACCACGCCTTGGCAATAATTGGGGAATTTGCGATCCTAGCGAGCCCAAGAACCAACGGTTGCGCTGTGCCCTTTTGATCGAACAAATTGACACAAGGGGCATAACGCGTGTCTTGATTGACACAAGTCCCGATATGCGTGCACAGCTTTTGGCCGCAGAAGTTGGCACGCTGGATGCAGTTGCCTATACCCACGCCCATGCCGATCATGTGCATGGACTAGATGACCTGCGCCAAGTCGTTTTCAACCGCAGTAAAATACTGGATATTTGGGCTGACAGCTCCACCAGTGATGCACTTTTAAGCAAATTTTCCTATGCTTTTGCTACCCCAAGCGGTTCGAACTATCCTCCAATTTTAAAGCTGAATTCGATCAAGGGCCCCTTTAGAGTATCGGGCGCGGGCGGTGAGATTGATTTCACCCCCTTTGAGGTTAACCATGGCGCAATACAAGCGCTTGGCTTTCGTATTGGCACGCTTGCATATCTACCAGACGTTAAAGATATGGGAGGGACTGCATGGGACATGGTGCAAGATTTAGACGTGTGGATTTTAGATGCGCTGAGGCGTAAAACGCATCCGTCGCATATCCATCTTGAAACAGCCCGAGAATGGATAGCAAGGGCAGCGCCAAAGCAAGCCATCTTAACCAATATGCATCTTGATATGGATTATCAGACGCTTTGTGCCGAAATGCCTCCCCATATCAGACCTGCCTATGACGGTATGAAAATCGAGATCACGCTGTGAATGCGCTGTTAGATGTTATTTTACCAGTTTTTTTGCTGATAGGCTTTGGCTATGGGTTAAGCCATTTAAAATGGGTCAGCTTTGAGATGACCGACGCGGTGATGCGTTTTGCCCAAGGGATCGCAATTCCGGTCTTGCTGTTTGGCTCAATCGCGCGGCTTGATTTGCAGCAAAATTTTGACATGGGCTTGTTTGCCAGCTTCTACATTGGGGCTTTTGCCTCATTCATTCTGGCTTATTTGGGAGCTTTCTACCTGTTGAAACGCCCCCAAACTGATGCAGTTGCTATTGGTTTTGCTTGTATGTTTTCTAACAGTTTGCTTTTGGGTTTACCCATTACCGAACGAGCATATGGTGCGGGGGCCTTGGCCGCAAACTATGCAATTGTGTCGCTGCACGCCCCCTTGCTTTATGCCATCGGCATAACTTTGATGGAGCTGGTGCGACATAAGGGCCAAGGCCTTTCAGCGTTGGCGTTGGCCAAACAAGTGGCTCATGCTATTTTGCGCCAGCCTATGGTCTTTGGGTTACTGCTTGGATTTGCACTCAATTTTTCACAGATTAGCATGCCGACTTTCTTTTGGTCAGCGGTAGATATGCTGGCGCGCGCTGCAATTCCTGCGGCGTTGTTTGGGCTTGGGGGGGTGCTTTACCAATATCGCCCCGAAGGCGATATGAAAGCCATTGCCATGGCGGTTTTTATCACATTGATTATCCACCCTGCCATCACTTATGGGTTGGGCACAAAGGTATTCCCTCTGACCACTGAACAGCTTCGCTCAGCCGTTGTGACAGCGGCAATGGCACCTGGAGTGAATGCCTATCTATTTTCAAATATGTATGGTGCAGCTAGGCGGGTTGCAGCCTCGACCGTCTTACTGGCCACTGCGGCAACGATTTTCACCGCTTGGGGTTGGCTACAAATTTTGCCTTAATATATGGGCGCAAAATATTGAGATAAAGTATTTTTAACCAAATAATAAAACTGTTTTGGCGCCTGTCCCAATCTTTCATAGTCCAGATACACCATCACCAAAACGGGGGCCAGCACCGAATTCTTAGGCGCACTTACCTTCCTTTACTGCAAAGAAGTCCCAAATTCCGAACCTTTGATTGACAAGCTTACGGGCATGCACGGGCATTTGCGCGGTCAAACGCTGTGGTTTGGCGCGCCTGCCGATAAGCTTTATATCTTCGCCAAAGAGCTTTCTATTCGGCCCAAGCGTAATTAAGGCTTGGCCACGGCAAAAACCGTGCCCTCAATTGCGCCGCCGTGATCGTGCAAGGATATATGATCCACCAGCGTGGCCGAGGCGCGGTTCAAACCGATTACCTCAACCTCAACGCCTTGACGGCGGAATTTTGAAATCACGCTGTCTAGTGCCGCTACCGATGAAATATCCCAAATATGGGATTTTGAAATATCAACAGTAACGCGCTCAATATTTTCTTTAAAATCAAATGCATCGGTGAAATCATTCACGCTGACAAAGAAAAACTGCCCTTCCACAACATAGCGGCGGCGGCGGCCATCGGGCGATAGGGTGGATGTGATTTCAAACAATTGCGCGATTTTCCACGCAAAGAAAAGCCCCGACAAAAGCACTCCAACCCCCACGCCAAGCGCTAGATTATGGGTGTAAATCACCACCGCCACCGTGGCCACCATAACCACAGAAGACGAGGTAGGGTGTTGGCGCAGCGCCGCAATAGACCCCCAGCTGAACGTGCCGATCGACACCATGATCATAATCGCAACCAGCGCCGCCATCGGAATGCGCGCGACCAAATCTCCAAGCCCCACGCAAAAAACCAAAAGCATAACCCCCGCCACAAAGGTCGACAATCGCCCCCGCCCGCCTGATTTCACATTGATCACCGATTGCCCAATCATAGCACAGCCAGCCATGCCCCCAATAAACCCCGTGAACGTATTCGCAAGCCCCTGACCGATACATTCCTGATCGCGGTTTGACCGCGTGTCGGTTTCCTCATCCACGATGGTTTGCGTCATTAGGCTTTCCAAAAGCCCCACCACAGCCACCGCCACAGAATAGGGCCAAATGATCTGCAAAGTGGCAAAATTCAGTGGAATATCAGGGATCAAAAACACCGGCAAAGTATCAGGCAATTGCCCCATATCCCCGACCGAACGCACATCAAGCGAAAACGCAAGCGAGATCACGGTCAGCACCACAATCGTCACCAAAGGCGACGGGATAGCCCTGGTCACATAGGGAAATAGGTAAATAATAGCCAATCCCAAAGCCACCAAAACATAGGTCAAAGACGGTACAAGGCGCGGATCAAGTTCGGGGATCTGCGCCAAAAAGATCAGCACAGCCAAAGCGTTCACAAAACCCGTCATCACCGATTTCGACACAAAGCGCATCACAAATCCCAGCCGCATAAACCCAGCCCCAATTTGCAAAAGCCCCGCCAAAATCGTGGCAGCCAGCAAATATTCAAGCCCATGTTCTTTGACTAAAGTCACCATCAAAACCGCCGTGGCGGCCGTCGCGGCTGAAATCATGCCCGGCCTGCCGCCCGCAAAAGCCGTGATCACCGCGATGGAAAAACTAGCATAAAGCCCAACCTTTGGGTCAACCCCCGCGATCAGCGAAAAGGCAATCGCTTCGGGGATCAGCGCCAAAGCCACTACCAAACCCGACAAAAGATCGCCCTTAATATTGCCAAACCATTGGTGTTTATATTCCGTAAGGGTCATAGGGGCTCCGATTTGGGTCAAGCGACCCCTTTAAACGCAAGCGCCCCCAAGTCCAACCCCATAGCGGTCAAAAGACCTAAATTCTGGCAAAACGGGTGGAGTTTGTAGTAAATTCCGCGTCATATCTGAAAAAAAGAACCGCATTTCGCAAGGCGGTTTTTGATCAGATGAACCGCCCTTCTGCGCGCAAAGCCCTTGATCTTCAAGGCCAATCCGTGGGAGAAATGCGCGGTTATTACATGGGAAGATTAGATGGCTTTAGGTTTAAACATTTCTGACGCAAGGCTCACGCATTTACAAAGGCTTGAAGCCGAAAGCATCCATATCATGCGCGAAGTCATGGCTTTGGCGCAAAATCCTGTGATGCTTTATTCGGTTGGCAAAGACAGTGCTTGCATGTTGCATCTCGCGAAAAAGGCGTTTTATCCAGCGCCACCGCCCTTTCCTTTGTTGCACGTAGACACCACGTGGAAATTCAAAGCCATGTATGACCTGCGCGAAAAAGCCGCCCAAGACGCGGGCATGAAGCTGATTGTGCATCAAAACCCCGAAGCTTTGGCGGGCGGGATTAACCCCTTTGATCACGGATCTCTGCATACCACTATGTGGAAAACCGAAGGACTTAAACAAGCGTTAAGCAAGTTTGGTTTTGACGTAGCCTTTGGTGGCGCGCGGCGCGATGAGGAAAAATCCCGCGCGAAAGAACGAATTTTTTCCTTCAGATCCGCCAATCATCAATGGGACGCGAAAAACCAACGCCCCGAAATATGGTCGCAGTATAATGCCCACAAGGCTAAGAGCGAATCCATTCGGGTCTTTCCGCTTTCAAACTGGACTGAGCTTGATATTTGGCAATATATCCACCTTGAAGCCATTGAAATTGTGCCGCTTTATTTCGCCGCACCCCGCCCCGTGGTGGAACGGGACGGGGTGCTTTTAATGGTGGATGACCACCGTTTTAAGCTTAAATCAGGTGAAGTGCCGGTCGAAAAATCCATTCGGTTTCGCACGTTAGGCTGCTATCCGCTGACAGGCGCGGTTGAAAGCACCGCCGCCACTTTGCCCGCGATCATTCAAGAAATGCTGCTGACAACCACATCCGAGCGCCAAGGCCGCGCGATTGACCATGACCAATCCGCCTCGATGGAAAAAAAGAAACAAGAGGGGTATTTCTAATGGCAACGACCGATCCAACCTATGTGGCCGACGCCCTGATTGCCCAAGATATTGACGCCTATTTGGAAAAGCACCAGCATAAAACCATGCTGCGCTTTATCACCTGCGGTTCAGTGGATGACGGAAAATCCACGCTGATCGGGCGGCTTTTATACGATTCAAAGATGATCTTTGAAGACCATCTGGCCAGTTTGGAAAAAGATAGTAAAACCTCGGGCACCCAAGGCGCCGAGATCGACTTTGCCCTTTTGGTTGACGGTTTGGCCGCCGAGCGGGAACAGGGCATCACCATCGATGTGGCCTACCGCTTTTTTGCGACCGATAAGCGCAAATTCATCGTGGCCGACACGCCAGGCCATCAGCAATACACCCGCAACATGGTCACGGGCGCGTCGACGGCGGATCTGGCGATCATCTTGATCGATGCGCGCCAAGGCGTGCTGACCCAAACGCGCCGCCATTCCTATTTGGTGCATTTGCTGGGCATTAAAAACGTGGTTTTGGCGGTGAACAAAATGGATCTGGTGGGCTATTCGCAAGCCCGCTTTGATGAAATCACCGCAAATTACCGCCAATTCGCACAATCTATTGGTATTACGAGCTTCACCGCTTTGCCGATTTCAGGCCTGCGAGGTGATAATATCGTCACCAAATCCGACCATATGCCTTGGTATCAAGGCCCCGCACTTTTGACCCATTTGGAAGACGCGCCCATTCAAACTGCTGATATGGCCTCGGGTGATTTTCGGTTGCCTGTGCAATGGGTGAACCGCCCGCATCTTGATTTTCGCGGCTTTGCGGGCACGATTGCTTCGGGTCAAGTGCGCCCGAATGATGTGGTGCGAGTGCTACCGTCGGGCAAAACGGCGCGGGTGAAAGAGATCGTGACCTTTAACGGGGCCCTCGCGCAAGCGGTTGCGGGGCAAGCCATAACGCTTACGCTTGATACGGAAATTGACTGTTCGCGCGGCGATGTTTTGGTGGCAGCCGACGCCCCTTGCGAAGTGGCCGACCAGTTTGAAACCACCCTGATTTGGATGGATGAAGACGAAATGTTGCCGGGCCGCCCCTATATAATGCAAATCGGCACGCAATCCGTAACCGCAACTTTGCTGACACCTAAATATGAAGTGAATGTGAACACGCTGGAACATCTGGCGGCGCGCACGCTGAAACTGAATGCGATCGGGGTTTGCAATCTGTCGGTCAACAAGCCCATTGTGTTTGAAAGCTACACTAAATTACCCACTTTGGGTGGTTTTATTTTGATAGACCGCGTGTCCAATCGCACGGTTGCGGCGGGGCTTATTCACTTTGCGCTGCGCCGCGCGCAAAATATTCATTGGCAAGCGATTGAAATCAACCGTGACGCCCATGCCGCGCAAAAGAACCAAAAACCGAAGCTGGTTTGGTTCACGGGCCTGTCGGGATCTGGCAAGTCGACCATCGCCAATCTGGTGGAAAAACGCCTGCATGCTTTGGGAAAACACAGCTTCTTGCTAGACGGTGACAATGTGCGCCACGGTTTGAACCGCGACTTGGGCTTTACTGATGCCGATCGCGTTGAAAACGTGCGCCGTGTGGGCGAAGTGGCCAAGCTGCTGACCGATGCGGGGCTGATTGTGCTTACGGCCTTCATCTCGCCGTTTCAGACCGAACGCCAGATGGTGCGCGATCTGATGCCAGACGGTGAGTTCATCGAAGTCTTCATCAACACGCCGCTGGCTGACGCTGAAAAGCGCGATGTGAAAGGCCTTTATAAAAAAGCGCGCGCGGGGCAGCTTAAAAATTTCACGGGCATTGACAGCCCTTATGAAGCACCAAAAGCGCCCGAAATTGAAATTGACACAAACGCAATGGATGCCGATGCCGCAGCCGAATTGATTGTGAAACATCTGCTTGCATGAAAAAAGTATAAGCCTATTAAGAATTATAATTCAATATTTTAAAGTATTATCTTAAGATTTTACTTGAACTCTGAAACCTGCACCGTGCGTTTTTCGTTAACCGAACGCAGCGCCGCTTCAGCCAAAACCAAAGCCGCTAAACCATCGTCACCCGAAGGGGATGCTGCGGTTTTATCGGCCACTGCGCGCACAAAAGCCGCAATCTCGGCGGCATATGCTTCGACATAGCGGGTCATGAAAAAGTCATGCAATGCGGGTTCGGTAAAGCCTTTTTCCGTGGCCAGTGAAATGGATACGGGGCGCTGATTATGGACAAAAACCGCGCCCTTTGACCCATGCACTTCAATGCGCTGGTCATAGCCGTAAGTGGCGCGGCGCGAATTGGAAATCACCGCTTGCCGCCCGCTGGCTGTTTTTAAAAGCACTTGCACCGAGTCAAAATCGCCCGCCTCGCCAATCGCTTGATCCACCATAACGGCGGCGGTGGCGCTGACTTCGGCAATCTCTTCGCCCAGTAAAAACCGCGCCATATCAAAATCATGCACCGTCATATCGCGGAAAATCCCGCCCGAGCGTTTGATGTAATCCACAGGCGGCGCGCCCGGATCGCGTGACGTGATCACGGCCATTTCCACAGCGCCAATACTGCCCTTATCAATTTCGCCGCGCAGAGCGGCAAAATGGGGATCAAAGCGGCGGTTAAAGCCCACCATCAAAGTGGCTTTGCACGCTTGCACCACCGCAAGGCAGGCCTTCACCCGGTCAATATTCAGATCAATCGGTTTTTCGCAAAAAATCGCTTTGCCCGCTTTGGCAAAACGCTCGATCAAATCGGCATGGGTGTCGGTTGGGGTGCAGATCACCACCGCGTCAATCGCCGCATCGGCCAAGATCAGATCGATTGTGCTCACCCGCGCGCCGTAAATGGTGGCCAGCGCATCGGCGGAAGGCGCATGGGCATCGGCCACGGCGACCAAGCTGGCCGCAGGCTGTGCCGCAATGGCTTTTGCATGCACTTTGCCAATACGACCAGCGCCCAAAATTGCGAAACGAAGTGTCATTTTTAACCCTTTTCAAAGCGTTAGAGTGCGGCCCAAGGGCCATTGGCCCCTTTATGCCCGAAGCGCCTCTAAAGTCTAGAGCGATTTCTATCCCTGCTCCAAACCGGCGCGCGCGTTTTTGATCCAAGCGCTGACCTCATGCGGATGCACCACGGCGGCGCGGATCAAATCGTCAAAATAGCCCATCGTTTGCTTGACCGATTGCCCCCCCGTGAGCACCATATATTTGCCGCCCAAATAAAACGCCGCACGCATATTGCCAAAAATTGTGACGGGAGCCGCATAGTTCTTCAGCCCATCAACCAAAAACAGCCGCACAGTGGGGTAAAACTCATCAATCAGCCGTTCAATATGGCAAATTTGGCGCGCACGAATGGAAGCGGGCACGGCGTCCCACACATCTTTCCCCGCGATCAGCGATTGCAGGCGCTGCAGCGGCATAATGATTTCCATATCTGTATCGGGGCGTTCCACATAGCTAACATTGTCTTCAGCGGCTTGGGTCACATGGCGAATGCGCTCGGCGTCAAAGCCCATTTGGTATTTGAACACTTCGGGCAGGCAAAAAATATCGGGCAGTTGAAAGGGAATATAGCGGATTTTTTGCCCCAAAGCCTGCATGCGCCAATGGCTCAGAAGCGAGGCGTCCTTTTCAGGCGGGGCCTGTTCCAGTTCAAACTGGCTTTTCACCTCGGTGTCTTTTTGGCCCGATTCAGAAAGCCCCAAAAGCCAATCCAGCGAAACATTATGCATTTGCGCCATTTTCGCGAGCGTTTCCACACGCGGCAGGCGCACCGATCCCGTATCCAGAATTTGCGACAGTGCCGATCGGTCTATGCCCAAACCATGGGCAAAATCGCCCTTACTTTGCCCCGAGGCGGCGATGATATCGTGAAGGCGTTCTTGAAACGCGCGGTGCAGATCTCGTTTATCCATGTGTTTGTGTAACATATTTTACAGATT
>ERZ889078.2528-NODE-2528-length-12904-cov-37.356915_pt1 | contig 12904 bp, 12 predicted proteins | sample MGYA00521266_ERZ889078 | MGnify/ENA primary metagenome ERZ889078 (study PRJEB32303, sample SAMEA104408618) | aquatic metagenome | biome: Brackish water; feature: Pelagic; material: water | place: Baltic Sea | collected 2014-06-16T06:34:00 | depth 76,534 m ...
AATTTTTTAACTCCAACATTAATCAAATCAACAATGGCTTTAAAATCTTTCACGCCAGATAAAACCACAATCTCTTGAGAAGGGTTAAAATCTACTATCCGTCTTGAAAGTTCACGACCATCCATATTTGGCATTTCAAGGTCTGTAAAAACTATGTCATAAAAAGCTTCATTCGCATTGTAAAAGTCATGGTATTTTTTTAAAGCAATCGCACCATCTTCAGCAATATCAATATGCTCAAAAAATTGCGACAACATTCTTTGTGTGATTTTTCTAGCACTAAGAGAATCTTCAACAAAAAGTATTTTTAATTTTTTTGTTGATTTTACAAGTGCATCCATACTCATTCACAATCCTACTATTTCTATTTTTTTAATTCTATCATAATGTTTTTATTTTAATCTTTTGGCACCCTATTATGTTTTACCATACTTAAAACCATTGGAATATTAAAACCATCATTATTAAAACCTTCATCTACACATGATTCACACTTATTACCCATCGGACAATCATTATTTTCAAGTATCTGATCTAGACTTGTAAAATTATTGCGCTGTATACATTTTACAATATCTCCAACACTCAAACCATTACAAACACATATTTCTGTATCTAGTTTTATCATATCATTTCTACCTAATTTTATTTATTCGTTGCATGAACTATGCTTACGTGTTTAAATCTTTTTAAAAAAGATGTCGTATTTTAGAATAAGTTTGGTTAATCATTTTATTAAACTGCTATAATAAAATAAAAGATTACTTTATGAAAAATATCATTGTACTACTTAGTTTTTTTTCTACTTTTCTTAACGGGGCAAACTGGTTAATGCTTCAAGGTACTGAATCTAAAGTTGGACATCATCCTTGGGGATTTTTACAACTTCGATTCCAAGACAATAGCGGTGAAGTACTTATAAAAAATGGAATAAATAAGACTCCATTTTCTTATATAAAACCAACTTTACAAAATCAATCCGAATTTCAAATAGCAAGAGCAAGACCCGGACTACGTGGTTCACTTGATGATGCAAACAAAATCAATTATTTTCTTCTTGGTGAAGTTGCACAAAACGGAGTAAATAACTCTTTAGCAACTCACACAGATAATTACCTTCTGGATGCATCAATCACATTCAAACATTTACCTCTGTATATACGACTTGGCCGCTTCAAGTATGCTGGAAGTGAAGAGGGAAATATGGCAAGATTTGTCTCTCCTTTTATAGCTTTTTCAACTGTAGGCGATCAACTAATGCTTGAGAGATTTCTAAATACTAAAACACCAGAGGCATCAAACAATGACTTATTTATTGCAAAGCCTGCTGAAGGTGTTGGTACTTATCGAGATACTGGTATACAACTGTTTGAGTCATTTGCACTTAACCCGACATCCTATCTGACATTTTCTTACATGCTAGGAAGCGGAACAGGACTTAAAAACGATATAAGTTTTAAAAATCACACACACTATGGATATCTCTCTTATGAAAATATTTTAGGAAAAGGTAAAGGCTACAAACAAGAGGCTTTGAAAGTTTATACATGGTACCAAGACGGTGAAAGAGACTTAGCAGATCGAATAAGATATGGTCTTGGGACAACTTACTTTTATGATAAACTTCACCTAGAAGCCGAATATATGAAAGGTAAAGGTATGATTTATACAGGTGTAAAAGATACTGATAACAATGTGAATACTAACAATTGGCAGTATTCATTACAAGCGTCCAAAGAAAATGAAGCTGATGGTTATTACTTGCTTGGAATATATGAATTAGCTAAACAATTTGAGCTTATCGCTAGATATGATGTGTATAACCGAATGACAAATATAAAAAGTGAATATAGACAATTTAAAACATTAACAACTGGAATATCTTATAAGTTTAAAGCTTATGACAGAGTAGATATAAACTATGCATACAATAAGGCAAGTGCACCTCACAATCAGGCTGCAGATAAAATACTAAAATCATTTGGTAATTTATTAAGTATTCAGTATACTATAGTATTTTAATAAAGGTTGAAAATTGTTCCAAGATATTAAGTTAGGAAAGTTTAGTTTTCTGCTAATTTTTCTTTTACCAATTTTATGGTTACTATCTGGATACATATATACAGATAAGCATATAAATGAGCTCACAACTCAAAAGTATACTGAGATTGCTAAAGAGATGCATAATGAACTCAAAACTCTCATCAGTGAGAAAGCTGAGACGGTATTAATTATTGCTATGTCTATTTCTCAAAATCCTGAGATTAAAAATATGCTTCTCTCTAACACGGGGGAGGTGAAGCTAGATGCTTTTTCAGAAAAACTACGGCAAAACACCTCCTTAAAAAATATGTGGTTTCAAGTGATATCTGCTGATGGGACAAGTCTTTACAGAAGTTGGACAGAAAAAAGGTCAAATGTTAAAAAAGCAAGAATAGATATAGTTGAAATGATTAAAAATCCTCAAATCATGTCTTCTATCAGCGTTGGAAAATTTGACTTAGCTTTTAAATCTATGGTGCCTATTTTTGATAAGAATGATGTTTTCATCGGTCTTATTGAAACGATTGCCAAGTTTAATTCCCTCGCCATAAAAATGCAAAAGAAAAATTATGACACAATTATTTTAGTCGATAAAAAGTATAAAGAGCAGCTTACACATCCTTTTACAAGAACTTTTATAGAAGACTATTACATAGCTAATCTCAATGCAGACCCTAAACTACTTGCACTGATAAAAAGAAAAGGCGTATCCCATTTTCTTAATGCAAACACTCATCATGTATGCAAAGATCTCAATAAACTACTCAGTGTCTTTGAACTAAAAGATATACATGGGGACAATATGAGTTATTTTTTACTCTTTCATGATATTTCTAAGATAGACAAAAACACTGTTATACAAAATCGGGACAGGCTCATTATTTTCGTTACAAGTGTCTTTGTATTGATTCTGCTTTTTTACTATTATATCTACACTGTGAAATATAAAAAATTCATTCAAAGTGTAAACACAAGATTGGGGCGTGAGGTTCAAAACAAGACAAAAGAGTTGCAACATATTGCCAACCATGACAGCCTCACTGGGCTTCCCAATAGGTTGTTGTTTTTAGATAGACTTGAACAAAGCATCAAACAATCAAAAAGAAATCATACCAGTGTGAGTGTGCTGTTTTTAGATCTTGATAGGTTCAAAGAGGTGAATGACACGTATGGTCATGATGTGGGAGACCGACTCTTACAAAAAGTGAGTGAAAAGTTAAGCAGTGTCATTCGAGAAGGAGACACTGTGTCGAGGCTTGGTGGAGATGAGTTTACCATCATTATAAATGATTTACATGAAAATGATATTATAAATATCACACAAAAAATAATCACTCTTATGCAGGAGAAAATTTTCATAGAGGATATAAGTGTATATACCACTTTTAGTATTGGAATAAGCAACTTTCCCCAAGATGGTGAAACTCCGGCGATTTTACTTCGTAATGCTGACACTGCCATGTATAAAGCAAAAGAATCAGGAAAAAATCAATACCAATTCTATAATCCTCATATGACAGTTTTAGCACTTCAAAGAGCTAGTATTGAACACGATTTACGTTTAGCTATAGAAAATGATGAACTCATTCCTTATTTTCAAGTGAAAATGGATGCCTTAGAAGAAAAAATCATTGGTGCAGAAGTTCTTGTACGTTGGAATCATCCAAGTAAGGGTTTAGTATTTCCAGGTGAATTTATCGGTATCGCCGAAGATACAGGTTTAATTATCTCTATAGATAAAATCATGATGCAAAAAACACTTATAATTATGCAGCAATGGCAAGAAGAAGGTCTTCTCACAGGCACCATATCCATCAACCTCTCAGTAAAACAACTTGAACGAGAAGAGTGTCTTGGGAACCTTAGCAAGCTACTCAAGCAATACAGTGTGGATGCAAAGAATATTGAACTTGAGATAACTGAAAACCAGATTATGCGTAATCCTCAAGCGGCAATTAAAATTCTAAATAGTATAAGAAACTTAGGAATACACATTTCCATAGATGATTTTGGAACAGGTTACTCCTCTTTATCTTATCTCAAACAACTGCCTATTAACAAACTTAAAATTGACAAAAGTTTTATTGACAACTTACCACAAGACACAGATGATGTAGCCATAGTCAAAGCAATTATAGCACTTGCTGAAAATTTAGGTCTTGAAATTATCGCAGAAGGTGTTGAGAGCAAAGAGCAATTAGACTTCTTAGTCTCAAATGGATGTTCAAATATTCAAGGTTACTATTATTCTAAACCATTGCCTGCTAAGGACTATAAAGAGTTCTTGATACAATATCAATAAAGTTTAATAATATCTTGTTACAATATCTATAACTTAATCTATGGATATTTCATGAGAAAATTATTACTCTTTCTTTTTCTAGTCACAGGAGTCTTTGCTCTCCCCTCTTTTTTGATGCCTGAAGAAGCATTTATTCCACATGCCAAACTGAGTGATACGATGCAGATTGAAGCAGACATACAGTTAGCAGAAGGTATATATCTTTATGCAGATAAGCTTAAAATTGAGCTAATCACGAAAAATGGCATAAGTATCAAAGAAATTCAATCTCCAAAAAGTGTTGATCATGATGGGGATATGGCCTATGTAGACTCGCCAAACTTTCTTGTTACTTTGCAAAAAGATTCTGCTGTTGAGGGGATGCAAGATATACAAATGAAGTTATCTTACCAAGGCTGCTCGGAAAAAGGTTTATGTTACGAGCCTCTTTGGAAAACTTTTGACCTAAGCATAGACACTTCCTTTCTTGAAATAAAACAAACAAAGCTTAAATCATTAAACTTGGGAGACCCTACTCCAGTAAAAGCAGAAGAAACTATCCAAAAAGAAAAACCGCAAATCTCTCAAGACTTATCTGAAACAGATGCTATTGCTGACACAATTAAAAGTGGCAATATCTTTATTGTTTTACTTACATTTTTAGGTTTTGGTCTTTTACTGGCACTTACACCTTGTGTATTTCCTATGATTCCTATCATCTCTGGTGTTATTATCTCTCAAGGAAAAGACATTACAACAAGAAAAGCATTTATGCTCTCTTTAGTATATGTTCTTGCAATGGCTGTTGCATATACTATAGCCGGAGTTTTAGCTGGTCTTTTTGGAGCTAATCTTCAAGCAGCTTTACAGACTCCGTGGGTTATCTACTCATTTGCAGGTGTGTTTGTTGCACTTGCTATGAGTATGTTTGGTTATTATGAACTAAAACTTCCTGATTCTCTTGTTGCTAAAGTAAGTGCAAGCGGAAATAAAGGTGGTTATATAGGTGTAGCGATTATGGGCTTTTTATCTGCTCTTATTGTTGGACCGTGCGTAGCGGCTCCACTTGCTGGTGCTTTAGTCTATATAGGGCAAACAGGAGATGCAGTTCTTGGTGGTATGGCCTTATTTTCTATGAGTATAGGGATGGGGTTACCGCTTATTCTTGTTGGGGTAAGTGCTGGTAGATTTATGCCAAAACCCGGAATGTGGATGACAATGGTTACTGCAATCTTTGGCGTTATGATGCTTGGAGTTGCTATTTGGATGCTTGAGCGTATTGTTGATGCGCAAATTATTACTCTTCTTTATGCCATTTTAGGAATTAGCTTTGCAATCTATCTTGGTGCATTAGAATCTGGCGGTCATGTATTTAAGAAAACAGTTGCTGTCATTTTATTTATATATACATTGGCACTCTTCATTGGTGTCTTGGCAGGCTCTGTGAGCCTAACAAAACCTTTAGCATTCCTACAAGCAAAGACGACCACTGTTTTGAGTGCAGTCGAAAATAAACATCCAGAATTTATCAAAATCACTTCCATCTCTGAGCTTGATGCTCTCCTTGAAAAACATAAAGGCAAGAAAATATTACTCGACTTTTCAGCTGAGTGGTGTACTGCATGTAAAGAACTTGAAGAAGTAACTTTTTCAGATGCTAGAGTGAAAGATAAAATGGATGCATTTGTCTTGATTCAAGCAGACATTACTGATAATAGTGATGAAAATAAAGCACTTAGTAAAAAATATGGAGTATTTGGTCCTCCAGCATTATTGTTTTTCAAAGAAAGTGGTGAACTACAAGCTTCAAAAACTATCATTGGCTTTATTGCGCCAGATCCATTTTTAACACATCTAAATAAACTTTAGGAGCTATTCAATGAAGAAACTACTCCTTAGTCTTCTTTTTGTTTTTACTTCGCTTCATGCAGAAGTAGAATGGTTTGAATACGAAAAAGCTCTTGAAAGTGCAAAAGATACTAATAAAATCATAATGGTAATGTTAGGACGAGGTAGCTGTAGTGTATGTCGCTATATGAAAACGGTTGTATTTCATGACAAAAATGTCATCAAAAAACTCCAGCCAAAATTTATTTCTGTCTATTTAGAACTAGACTTTGATGATGTTCCTGAGGAGTTTACCTATGTAGGTACACCTACATTTTACTTTGTAGATAAAAATGAAAAAATCTTGTATCATTTTAATGGTGGAAAAACTGTTCCTAGTTTTCTTCAAGCATTGGACGAGGTAAACTAAGCTGCCTCGACTCTGTTTCTACCATTTGCTTTTGCCATATATAAAGCTTCATCTGCTCTATGGATTACATCTCTTAATAGTTTTTCACCTCTTAACTCGGCTACACCAATACTGACAGTAACTTCAACACTTAATTTTTCACATGCAAATGGATTAAGTTCTATAGACTCTCTCATTTTTTCTGCCAAATTTCTAGCACCATCTTCGTCTGTGTCTGGAAGCATAACAATAAACTCTTCACCACCATAACGAGCAAAAACATCACTATCCCTAATCTCCTTAGATACGGTAGACACAAGGTATTTTAAAATATCATCTCCAACTAAATGACCATACACATCATTTACTTTTTTAAAAAAGTCTATGTCTAAAAGTAAAATAGAAAAACTTGTCTTATTTCGCAAAGAAATTTTTAAAATCTGTTCAGATATTTCAAAAAAAGCACGTCTGTTCAAAATTCCTGTTAAAGGGTCTGTTAAGGCTAATTTTTCGAGTTGTGCATAATCTTCGTCTAGCTTTTCTTTCATCGTAAAAAATGCTTGAATCATCAAACCTATTTCATCATCATGAGAGTCAAATTTTTTGATACTATCGTCTCCATTTTGATATGCAATAATTATTTCATTCATCTTAGAGATTGGTTGTAACACTTTTTTATTTATCTGATTGTATGTAAAAATAAAGGAGATTAAAGCTATAGACATTAGTGTATATATAAGAAATAAACTACTTTGTGTTTGTAAATTATAAATACTATAGGAGATGATACATATTAATGTTACATAAAAAGCAATCAGAATGTTTGTCATAGTTTTAATTTTCATATTTATCCTTCGATGATTTTTGCAACATTTTTAGAACTACCTTCGACTAAATACTCTCGCAATTTTTTTGAATCATCTAAAAAGTTAACAACATCGTACTCTTTATACGCTTTAAGCAAGTTATCTACAGTGACATTGTCTTGTAAAAATTCTGGATGCATTCCACGATTGTTAAACTTTCTAAACATAATGTTACTGAGTCCAACCTCGTCAATCTTCACAAACTTAGTTGCAATAAAATAATCAAGTCCCTTTGCAATATAACTAAGAATAAAAGGAGTACCAATAAGCGAAGCTTCAAGAGTCGCAGTTCCACTACAGATAAAAGCAAAATCAGCCTCATAAAGTGCCCTATGCGAATCATGCACTATCTCAAAATCAGATAAGTCCCCGTATATATTTAACACTTCTTCATGGGTGAAGTACTCAGGAATTGCAATAAGCGCTTTGACATCTAAACTAGCTCTTACTTTATGAAAAATCGGCATTAGTTTGGCTATTTCACCCTTTCTGCTTCCAGGCATGAAAAGTACATTTTTTATCTCAGGATTGAGTTTGGCTTTAAAAACTTCTATTTGATCAAGCAAAGGATGTCCCACATACGATATAGGAGCATCTTTTGGGTAATAGTCTTTTTCAAATGGAAGAATAGAAGCTAAATGGTCTATGGTACGAGCGAGAACCGGAATACGTTTTTTCTTCCACGCCCAGGCTTGAGGTAATATATAATATATTATCTCTTTATCTGGATACTTTTTTTTAATCTTTTTGGCAAGTGGCAAATTAAATCCTGAAGAATCTATAAGAAGAACCTTATCCGCCTCATGTGCTAAATTCACCATCTGAGCATGTAACTTAAAGAAAAAACGAATCTTTTTAAGTACATCTACAAAACCCATAATCGCAAGAGAACGTAAATCTACAATAGGAGTGCCGAGTTCTGCATCAAATATACCCATAAACTCCACATCAGCACTCAACTCTTTTTTTAAAGATTTTAGGTGAATATTTGCTGAATGCTCTAGTGCGCTTACTAATATTTTCATGAACCACCATGCCCATGTGTTTGAAAGCTATCATCGTAACGCTCTGATGCTTCTTCATCTACAAATTCATACATATATGTTGCAAGATTATCTATATCTTCATCGCTTAGATTTACAGAGTACGTTATCATCATCTCTTGTGCTTGAGTATCCGCTTCTTTGGAACGAAATCTTTTTAATTTATAAGACATATAACCATAAGCACGATTTGCCAAACTGGGAAAAGTATTCATCCCTTCAAGCTTATGTCCATGACAAGAATAACACACTTTCGCTAAGTACAAAGCTTTGCCTTTTTCATACGATGTTTGAGCATTTAAGAGAGAAAAAGTTAGAAGAAGTAAATAAATAAAACGCAATTTTTAAGCCTTAATGATTTATAATGGCTTTATTATATCCAAGGTGGTCTAAAAAAATGATTATACAAAATGTAATAGTGTGTGATGAAGATGGTGAAAGAAAGCTTGATGTGCGTATTGAAGATGGAGTTGTAACAGAGATAGCTTCAGGTTTAAGCGGCGGTGAAGTTATAGATGCGCAAGGTGCGTATTTACTCCCCTCTTTGGTTGATACAAACATAAGACTTCAAGACTCTACACTCAATGCTAAAAATATAAAAAGAATTTCAGACGAAGCAATGCTTGGCGGAGTTGGTCATATCGTTTTAAATGCAGATTCAAATCCTGCAATTGACAATGAGATTGTTTTAGAATTTGCTCAAAACGGCTTACATAACTTGTCTGGTGCTAAAGTTGATTTAATGCTTAATTCTCTCAAAGAAGATGCAACGCTTAGTAATATTGCAATACTTCTTAAAAAAGGTGTTGTAGCTCCATATATGAGTACTATTGCAAAAAATGACATCGCTATAAAAATAGCTGAGTATGTTCAAATGTATAAAGTAACACTTTTTTGTAAGGCAGAAGACAACTCGCTTATAAAAAGCGGTGTAATGCTTGATGGTACTGTAAGTTCAAAACTTGGACTCGCAGGCATACCAAATCTAAGCGAAGTACTTCATGTATCACGTATGATTGAGATTGCGAGACATTTTAAAATAAAAATTCTTTTTAAAGCAATCGCATCACCGAGATCTGTTTCTTTAATAAATCAGGCAAAAAAAGATGGTGTAGATGTCTCATGTGAAGTTTCACTTCACCACCTTCTAAAATCAGACAAAGAATGTAATGAGTTTAATACTACTGCAAAACTAGACCCGCCACTAGCAAGCTATGCTGATATGTTGGAATTACAAAATGCCTTGAAAAATTCTCAAATAGACTGCTTAACAACACTTCACCAACCTTCTTCACCGGTGAATAAAGAAGTTGCCTTTTATGACGCTGCGTATGGATGTGAAGCATTAAGTGATGCTTTACCTCTTTACTATACAAAACTAGTATCTAGCGGTCTCATTAGCATGACGCAACTTATAAAACTCACAGTTAGCAACCCCGCAAAAAGTATTGGTTTGCACAAAGGAAAAATACAGATCGGTACAAAAGCAGATTTGATTTTATTCAACCCAAAGATGACAAAATTTGTACAAAACACACAATCGTTGTATAATGGGGAAGAATTAAACGGTGAAGTAATACAAATTAAAATATAAGGAAATATTATGAAATCTTTACTACTTAGTACAATGATTTTAAGCGCATTAAGCGCGCAACAAACGGGTGTAACATTTGATTCAGGAAGTTCATTACTTTGGCAAGATAATGCTACTGTAAAAAAAGAAATTTTTACTTTTGCTGAAGCTAAAAAGCATTGTGAAAACCTAGTGATTGGTGAATATTCTGACTTTAGACTTCCTACTATTTATGAACTACAAACTATAGTTGATTATAAAAACCACAATCCTGCAATCTTAAATGGATTTAAATACACTACAAGTGATGATGTATGGTCTTCGACTCCGTATGCATACCGCTCAGATAGTTATTGGACTATTGATTTCAAAAAAGGTACGAATGAGCCTACAAGTGAAAGATATAGCAAACATATAAGATGCGTGCAACGTATACAATAGCATTCTTACTTTTAAGTTTACTTATCATGCAAGATATACAAGCTTTTGATAGACCAACTGCTGTTGCTGGTTCTTTTTATCCTAAAGACAAAAAAGAACTGAGCAAGGAACTCTCTAAACTTTTTAAAGATGCAAAAGAGTTTGATACACAGAATGTCAATGCTATTATAGTTCCTCATGCTGGATATGTATTCTCAGCACCAACTGCAACATTAGCTTATAAAACACTTCATAAAAAATATAAAAATATCTTTCTCATTGGCTCAAGCCATCATATAAATGTAAATGCTGCTTCTATATATACACATGGTAATTATATGACACCTTTAGGTGAAGTGAAAGTCAATCAAGAGATTATTAGCAAACTTTTAGAAGATAAACGATTATTTTCCTATCATAAAGATGCGCATACAAAAGAGCATACGCTTGAAGTGCAACTGCCTTTTTTACAAAAAATCTATGGTGAAGATTTACAAATAGTTCCCATAATCATTGCCACTTCAGACCTACAAACCATTAAAGCTATTTCAGAATCTTTAAAACCTTATTTTAATGAAGACAATTTATTTGTTATTAGTACAGATCTTTCTCATTATCCAAACTATGAAAATGCAAATAAAGTGGATACACGCACACTCAATGCCATTACTACAAATAATTCTGAAATTTTCTTAAATACACTTCATGAAAATGACAAATTAAAACTTAATGAGCATTATACTTCTGCCTGTGGATGGGCGTCTGTTTTAACATTGATGCATCTTACTCAAAATAAAAACTATACATATGAGCTTCTTGAGTATACGAACTCAGGAAATACAAAGTATGGAGATAAGAATAGAGTTGTAGGGTATGGAAGTCTTCGAGTATATACTCCAAGTAAAGATTACTATTTATCACAAAAAGAAAAGGAACAATTACTACAAATTGCTAGACTCTCTTTACATGAAGCCACACTACATAATAAGAAAGTTTCATTAGATTTAAGTAAACTTCACCCAAAACTCCAAGAACATCTAGGAGCCTTTGTAACGCTTTATAAAGATAATCAACTTCGAGGATGCATAGGAAGATTCGAGCCAAATCAAACACTTGCAGAAGTAGTTGTTGCTATGACAATAGCAGCTGCGCAACATGATACAAGGTTTATAAAAGTCACACCTCTGGAACTTGAGAATATAAAAATAGAAATTTCTGTATTGACACCAAGAAAAAAAATAACATCTTTGAATGAGATAGAGATAGGTAAGCATGGTGTTTATGTAAAAAAAGGGATGAAAAGTGGTACATACTTGCCTCATGTTGCCACTCAAATGAACTGGAATGCTGAGCAATTTGTACAAAGTTGTGCCACAGAAAAAGCTGGCATGAGTACTGAAGAAATGAAGAATATGGAACTTTTTACCTATGAGGCCATAGTTTTTTAAAATAAATAATAATTATAATTGTATATGAAAAACATTAAAACATTTATGCTTTCAATTTAATCAAATTCATTAAATCTATTGTAATTAATAATCGCTGTAAGCTCTTTTGCATATTCAGCACCTATTTCTGAATATTTATCAAGTTTTTTTACAAGTTCATGAGGGTTGCTCGTTTTCATTTTGAGAGTTCTAAAATCTTCAAAAGCTCTCGAAGTCGCCAATAATTTATAATAATCTCTAATAGAATCATTCACACTAGAGTACTTTTTCACCCAAATAGTTTTATTGCCTTTTTTTTCCCCTGCTGCGACTTTTGGCTCATTTATGTCAAGAGACCGAACGCCAAATGCATTTTTACCTACTCTAAAAAAACGAGATGTAGCCCACGAACTCTCCATTGCCGCTTGAGAAAGTGCGATACTTTTTGGATGTGGCTTTATTCTTCGAAGTAAATCTTGAGGGTTTTTAGCACCGTAGCTTTTCATAAGCTTTATGACTTTAGGGTTTTTAGCATCTTTGTTTACAAGTACTTTTGTCTCTTTATATAGCTTGTCCAATTCTGAATACACTTCATTTATAGCAGGAACAAACAAATCGCGAAATCTCTGTTTTTTCTCATGTACACTCATTTTTTCTGGAACCATCTCAGCACTATATTTTGTATTTTTATCTACATGAATCGTATCTATTTTTGCATGCACAAGAGTAGAAAGCACTACTGAAACAAGTAAGCTCATTTTTAAAACTGTCTTCATTAAAATCCTTTAGTAGTAGTATATTAAAAATTGGCTTGAATCATCTATATTGTTGTACCAAATGTTGCCATTCAAATGAACTGAAATGCTGAGTAATTTGTACAAAGTTGTGCCATAGAAAAAGCTGGCATGAGTACTGAAGAAATAAATAATAATTATACTACTATACTCTCAAGTTAAGTTATAATAGTATATGAAAAACATTAAAACCTATATGCTTTCAATCTTGCATAACTTAT